>Ga0272442_10006749_pt1 | contig 15003 bp, 19 predicted proteins | sample SSMForm2O_FD_200262 | JGI IMG/M metagenome (GOLD analysis project Ga0272442, IMG submission 200262) | Marine sediment archaeal communities from Little Sippewissett salt marsh, Falmouth, MA, United States - SSM-Form-2O | ecosystem: Environmental > Aquatic > Marine > Wetlands > Sediment ...
ACCGGGCTTCGAGTCTTCCGCGCGGCGATGAAGGATCAGCTTGGGATGCTCTACGTCACGGTGGCGCGCGGAAGAGGGCTGCCGATGCGCCGCGTGCTCCTGAAGCACGTGTCGCGCAATGCGTTGAATCCACTCATCAGCGTCGCCGCGGATGTGTTACCGACGGTGCTTGTGAACACGATGCTCGTTGGATTCATGTTTGGAATTCCCACGTACGGCGATCTCCTGAGGACGGCCGTCGATTGGCAGGATCCGGCGCCTCTTGCGACGTTGATGGTCTTCTACTCATTCGTGCTTGTCGTTGGCACGCTGATTGCGGACATCGGCCTGGCACTGGCGGATCCGCGCATCCGGTACACGTAGCGCGCGAAGCGCTCTGCGCGCACTACGACCAATCGGGCTTGAGCGCCGCGCGGCCGGAGAGGTGGCGGTCGGCGGCGATTGCCGCTTGGGCGCCTTCCGAAGCCGCGATCACTGCCTGCTTGATGTGCTTGCACAAGACGTCGCCGGCGGCGAACACGCCTGGAACGCTCGTCTGGAATGTCGCGTCGACCCGAAGGCATCCGTCATCGGTCGTCTCGAGCTGGCCGGCTGCAAAGTCAAGGATCGGTCGGCCACCTTGGAGGTAGACGAACACGCCGGCGACGGGCAGCGTCTCCCGCGATCCGCCTGCCTCGACGATGACGCCTTCGACGCGATCGGTGCCGACGATCTCGACGATACGCGTCGAGGGGCGGATGACGATACGCTCGCAAGCCTTCGCCTCCCGCAGAAGCGTCTCGTCCGCGCGAAGCGTGGCGCTCGGCGCCAGAATCATGACCTTGCGGGCGAACCGCGCGACGTGGAGCGCCTCCTCGATGGTTTCGTCGTTGCTGCCGACCACCGCGACGTCTTGCCCCTCGAAGAAGAACCCATCGCACGTCGCGCAGTACGATACGCCGCGGCCGATCAGCCGCTCCTCGCCGGAGATCGAAGGCTCTCGACCCATCGAACCGGTCGCGATGATGGCGGCCCGTCCGCGAAACGCCTGGCCGCCGGCGAGCAGGGTCTTGCTCTTCTCGGAGAACGTCGCGGCGGTGATGCGAGCCGTGACGAACGAGGCGCCGACACCCTCCGCTTGAGCGCGGATTCGTCTTACGAGATCGGCGCCGGTGACCATCTCGGCGAGGCTCGGGAAGTTCGCGATCTTGGCGGTCATACCCAACGCGCCGGCGTGAATGCCCTTGTCGACAACGACGGTCGACCAGCCACCGCGTGCGGTGTAGAGCGCTGCCGTCGCACCTGCCGGGCCGCCGCCGACAATCACGACGTCCCAACCGTTCTCCGGTTCCTTCGTGTCCGCTCTCCGAGTCATGATCTCACCTTCACCGTTCGATGTGCCATGATACTCGCAGCGGGGACCGGACGTGCGAACGTGCTACCATGAACCCGAATTCGAGACGCAAGGAGACAAGACATGACGGAATGCGACCATGTGCGGGATCACGCGGCCGAGTGTCCATGCACGTATCCGGGATGCCCACGCAAGGGCAAATGCTGCGAGTGCTTGGCGTACCACTTGGCGCGGCGTGAGCTTCCTGGCTGTTGCTTCCCGCCGGAGATCGAGAGGACCTACGATCGGTCGTTCGAACGATTTGCACAGCTTCACGGAGGGTGATCGAAGATGGGACGCTGTTCAGGAAGCCGTGCGCCGGGGCTGGTGACGCGCCAGCAGATTGCCGTGGAGGCCAATCAACTCGGCGTTGCACCGGGCGATACGGTGATGCTGCATGCCGCTGTCGGCTCAATCGGATGGATCGTCGGCGGCCCGGATCAGGTGCTCTACGGACTGCTCGACGTGCTCGGGGAGCGGGGCACGCTCCTGATGTACGTCGGATGGGACGGCTCGGCCTACGACGTGACGCTCGGCATGCCCGAGCTTCCACCGGCACTCGCGATGGTCTGGCCGCCATACGATCCGAAGACGTCGCGGGCCGTGCGCGAGTGGGGCGTGCTTGCCGAGTACATCCGGACGATGCCCGGCGCGAAGCGCAGCGCGCACCCTGACAGCTCGTTCGTCGCGATCGGGTCGAACGCGGAGGAGCTGACAGCCGAGCATCCCTTGCAGTACGGAATGGGGCAGGGCTCGCCCCTCGCCAAGCTCTGCGAGAAGAAGGGCAAGGTCCTTCTTCTCGGATCGCCACTGGCCAACGTGACGCTGCTGCACCACGCCGAGCATCTGGCCGACGTGGCGAACAAGGAGATCGTCACCTACTGGGAGCCTCTACTGAACGGCGAGGATCGGGAGTGGGTACGGATCGAGGAATTCAGCACCGAAGGCTGCCTTCCGTGGCGTGGTGCGACTGACATGTTCGAAGCGATCGTGCGGGAGTACATCCAGGAGGGACGAGGAAGCCTCGGGCGGATCGGCGCGGCCACGAGCTACCTGTTCGAGGCCGACGCCCTCAACCACTTCGCGATTCAGTGGATCGAGGACCGGTTTGCCGGCGTCGAACCCGTGGACGTGGCGATCGATGCGCCGATCACGGTGCGGCTGGCCGGCGGTGTCGATCACCGGGCTGTCACTGCGCTGCTTACGTCGCTCGAAGAGGAGTTGGCGGGCTCGCCGCACCCGGAATCGAAGGCATCCTCCCACGCCGACGAGCTCCTGGAAGCGGAGAATCATAGTGTCTTCGTCGCGGAGACGGACGGGGACGTGGTCGGCATGATCACCGCATCGGTCCTGTCGCCGAAACGGGGCGGGATCGATCACGCGTACGTCGTGCCGGAATACCGGCGACATGGGATTCTGCGAGAGTTGGAGATCGAGGCGTCGACGGTTCTGCGCGAACGGGGTTGCCGCGACGTGGAGCTCCACGTCGGCGCCGAAAACGCCGCGGCACGAGAGGCGTGGAAGAGCCTAGGGTATCGGCTGACGGTGGAGTTCATGGAGCGGCCGTTGTAGCAACGTGTAGTGCGTTCGGGAACGCGAGGAGGGCGGGCAGTGAGAGACGAAACCCGTGTGCACCTACTCGTCCTCGATGGCTCGATCCACCCGGCGACGTACCGGCCCGTCGCGCAGTGGGCAAGACACTTGGACGGTGTGCCGCTTGACGCGGTTCGGCTTTCGTCTGGCGAGCCGGTTCCGCGCCTTGATCGATACACCCACGTGTTGCTGACGGGCTCCGAGGCCTGCATCCTCCAAGACGAGCCGTGGTTCGAGGCCGAGGAAGCCGCGGTTCGGGAGGCAGTCGAGCGCGGGCTCGCCATCCTCGGAAGCTGCTTCGGGCACCAAATGCTCGTCCGGGCGCTTTCGGGGTCTGAGTACATCCGCCGAGCGCCCACCCCGGAGCTTGGCTGGGTCCAGATCGCCCTGCTTCGCGATGATGCGTTGCTCTCAGGGATTCCGAACCCTTGGCACGTCTTTGCCGGGCATCTCGACGAAGTCGTCGTTCCGCCGCCGCCGTGGCGGGTCATCGCGGCGAACGACGCCTGCGCGGTCCAGGCGATCCGCTATGGCGAACGGCCAGTGTGGGGAATCCAGCCACATCCGGAGACCGAACCGGACGAAGGACGAGCGATCATGGCGTGGGCGATCGATGCCTACCCGGAGCACGCATCGCAGATCCGTGCCGCGCTTGAGGAGCCGGTTCGCGATGACAGGGTGACGCCGGTGCTGATCGATGCGTTCTTGCGAGCGAACGTCCAGCGCCACGCACGGATGTAACGAAGGCGCAGGGCACTTGCTCCGCAACTACCGGCTGTCACTCCTGAGAAGGCGACTGGCCTGATACGATGGACAGGACATGCGGGCGAGACCCGCGGAAGGGAGGCAGACGATGCCCGAATTCGGATCGCCGTTCTCTGGATTGGCGAACGACAGGAAGCTGACGAAGGAGGAACTCGTCCGGGCGATTCGCTTCATGATTGCTGCGGAGTATGAGGCGATTCAGCTCTACATGCAGCTTGCCGAATCGACGGACAACAAGCTGGCGATTGACGTCCTAAAGGACATCGCGGATGAGGAGCGCGTTCATGCGGGAGAGTTCCTTCGGCTTCTTCACGAGCTGGCGCCGGATGAAGCGGCCTTCTATGCTGAGGGCGCCGAGGAGGTCGAGGAGGAGATCGAGGACTCGAGCTAGAGGCAGGAGTCTCGCGATACAGACCGGCGGTTGAACCGCCCGGGCACAGCGCGGCACGGACAATGTGACGTGCCGCGCAACCGGGCGCATCGGCTGATGCCGCTCGAGGGGGCGCCGAAGACACGGAGGTATGCACTTGACTGACGTAGCAATCGGGATTCTCAGAGGGGCACTCTATCTGGGAGGGAGCGCTCTCGTCTTCGTCTTCGGAAGCAGCTACTACCAGCTCTTCCGGTCCAACCGAAGCTTCCTGTACAAGAGCGTTCTTGTTGCCGGGTTCGCCGTCTCGACATGGCTCACGATTCGCGGCACGTTGGCCCCGGCGTACGGTCTTCTCTCGTTCGCGTTCCTCGCGGCGGCGGCGGCGAATCTGCTTGGGGCGTCCGCGGCATACCTCCACAAACCGCTTCGGATTTCCGACGACACACTTCAGGGCATGGCTGTAGGGAAGGCGATCGAGGCGAGCGTCGTCGTTGGATCCATCGTGGTGCTTTCGTGGCTCATCGGCGTGCCCGCGGGGGCGCTGTACCTGCAGGCCGGGCGCCTCGGACTTGGATTGGCGATCGGCTGCGGAGGGTTTGCCTTGTTCGCGGTGGTCGCTGCGATGCAGGCACGGCAGATGAAGATCTCCGGCCGAACGATCGTCGGGCTACTCCCGTGGATCTTGCTCTTCGTCCTGGCCAACGGTTTCATGGAAGAGCTCTGGCTGCGCGCCATCTTTCTGCGACCGCTCATCTCGCTGATTGGCCCGATTGCTGCGATCGCGTTGACTGCTCTCGTCTTCGCATTGGCGCACATCGGCATCTCGTACATGTCCAAGGAGGAGCGATTGAGATTCCTCGTGATCCTCTTCCCGCTCGGACTTGCGTGGGGCGCGTGCTTGCACTTCACCGGGAGCATCCTCGCGTCTGCCCTCTTCCACGCCGGCGCGGATCTGATGATCGTCAATGGCCTCATTGCCGACTTGGCCGCGAAACGTGCCAAGACGCAGCCGACGTAGCGACGAACGGCACCGTGCCCGTTGACCGTCTCTCCTGTGATTCGTAGGATTGCACTCTGAATGGTGAATTCCGCAGCGCGGAATGGGAAGGGACTCGCTTATGACCGCATTGATGCTGGATGGCAAGGCCTTGTCGAAGGAGATCGAAGCGTCCTTGATCGGCCGGGTCGAGGCGATCCGCGAGAGATCGGGGGGACGGGCCCCGATTCTTGCGACGATCCTCGTCGGAGATGATCCGGCGTCCGCGACCTATGTCAAGATGAAGGCGAACGCGTGCGCCCGCGTCGGCATGGAGTCCAAGCAGGTCCGTCTCCCCGAGACGGCGACGACTGACGACCTCCTGGCCGAGATCGATGCCCTGAACGCGGCCCCCGACGTTCATGGAATCTTGCTTCAGCATCCGGTACCTCGGCAGATCGACGAACGGACTTGCTTCGATCGGATCGCGCCCGAGAAAGACGTCGACGGTGTCACCTGCCTCGGCTTTGGGCGAATGGCGATGGGAGAGCCGGCCTACGGCTCGGCGACTCCCGCCGGAATCATGACGCTTCTCGACCATTACGGGATTGAACTCGAAGGGAAGAATGCGGTCGTCGTCGGACGAAGCCCGATCCTCGGGAAGCCAATGGCAATGATGCTTCTTCGTCGAAACGCAACCGTGACGATCTGCCACTCGCGGACGCGCGGGTTGCCGGAGATCGTTGGACGGGCGGATCTCGTCGTCGGCGCAGTCGGGAAGCCGGGATTCATCCGCGGTGAGTGGATCAAGGATGGAGCCGTTGTCGTCGATGCGGGATATCATCCGGGAGGTGTCGGCGACATCGAGCTGTCTGCAGTCGCGAATCGAGCCTCCGCGTACACGCCGGTTCCCGGCGGCGTGGGCCCGATGACAATCGCGACGCTCGTCTCCCAAACGGTGGCTGCGGCCGAACGCGCACTCGATTAGCCCACGCCTCTGTCTCCGGTGTGGTAGACTACCCCAATATCCTTCAAGACTCCCGAACCCCAGTCAGGAGGTCCTAGATGAAGAGTGGAACGGTGAGAAGAGCGATCTGCATGGTTGTGGCTCTCGCTGCCGTGTTCCTGCTCTGGTTGTCCGTGGCAGGTGGGGGCAACCAGCCCGTGCCCGTACTGCGCGTTCTCGAAGCGACGCCTCCAGAGAAGCCTGCGGCCGAAGCTTCTTGGACCGTCCTCTTCTACAGCAATGCAGATGGGGACGTGGTCAACGTGTCGGACGAGTTCGCGGAACTCATGCAGTCAAGCGACGCGGCGCATGTGCTCATGCTCGAGGATCCGCGGGATGCAGGGGCGACGCTCTGGCACATCGGCGGATCGCCCGAGACTCCGGTACTCTCATGCCTCGAAACGTGGGGCGAGGTTGACATGGCCGACGGAAAGACGCTGCTTCGGTTCGTCGATTTCGCCAAGATCTGGTACCCGTCAGAACGCATGATCATCATGCTCTACAGCCACGGTCGCGGTTGGCGCGGGGCCTGCTACGACAACGTGCCTGCACCCGAGGGTGTCGACGCGGAGTGGTCATGGCTGACGCCCCAGGAGATGCAGGAGGTCTTCTCATCGGTCGGAGGGATCGACGCGCTGTTCTTCACCGCGCCGTGCATCACGAGCGCTGCCGAACTCGTCTACGAGCTGCGGGAGTCGGTCGATCTCATCATTGCCGCCGAACCGGTCAGTTCGTTCAGCATGTGGCACGGCGGCCTGCGTCTTCTGGATCGACTCCTGACGGATCAGCCAGGAATCCCGCTTGGGGATCTTGCCACCGTTATCCTCGATGAGATCCGGTTGACCTACGATCGCGAGGAGGTCATTCGGGAGTATGAGGTGCCGGCTCGCAATGCGGACATGGTGCCGCATGTCGGCCTCACGGCCGTGCTCTGCGATGAGCGGCTCGATGGGCTTGCGGAGGCGATTGATGCTTTCTCTCGGGCTCTTCTCGAAGCGCTCGACGGATCCTTTTCGTCGATCGACTGGCGACGGAACCATTCCCAAAACTTCGGCAACTACGAAGTCGTCGACATCTTCGACTTCGCTGAGCAGTGCAGTCACGTGACTGGACTGGAGGCGGAGGCGACGGCGCTCATGGCGTCCGTTGACGACGTTGTATTCAAGCTCGTCATGGATCCAGAGGAGTTTCCCGGCGCGCACGGACTCTCTCTGTACTTCCCCATGAGAGCGCCGGGAAGCGTCGGCCTGTTCGAGGCGTTCCACAATCAGTCCGGATTCGGCGCGCAGAGCAGAAGCTACCGAAGCCAAGGGCTCGACCTGGTGCGCGAGACATACTGGGATGAGTTTCTTCTCGCGTTCTACGCGAAGAAGCTCGCTGACTAACCGCATGAACATGCTGCGCGGAGGGCAGGAAGCATGAGCGTGATATGCAGACCCTATCAGCACCCAGAGGACTACGAGCGCGTGGACGAGTTCCTCGTCCGAAGCTACGCTTCGATGGTGAGAGGCCCACATCGGAACTGGCTCGAGCCTCGTTGGGAGTACATGCACTATCACCCTTCGATCTTCGATCAGCAGGAGAATCTGGCCCGCTGTGGAATCTGGCTTGACGCCGGAACGCTCATCGGAGCCGTTCACTTCGAAGATCGATTGGGCGTTATCTACATCCAACTCGATCCTTCATACGCCGAACTCAAGTGCGAGATGCTTGAGTACGCGATGGAGCATCTGGCGGGAGACTTCAAGGTCGGACGAGCTGTCCACGTCTTCCTCGACGAAGACGATAATGAATGGCATGAGATCGCGAGGAGACTCGGCTACGAGCGGATGCCCGAGCCGAGGCATGCAGAGATCATGACGAAGCTCGAGGCGGAGCAGGTTCCCAACCGGGCTTCGCGGCTTGACGGGTTCGAGATCCTGGGTCTCGACGAAGACGATGACGTTCGCAAGGTGCACCGTGTTATGCATCGTGGATTCAATCACGAAGGCGATCCGCCTGAGGAGGAGCTGGAGGGCCGCCGGCGGAAACTCTCCGCGCCGAGCCTCCGCAAGGATCTCACGGTTGTGGCCCGAGCTCCAAGTGGCGATTTCGTCTCGTTCTGCGGGATGTGGTTCGATTCTGTCAACCGCATTGCCTACGTCGAACCTGTGGCGACGGATCCCGACTACCGGAGGCGTGGGCTCGGGACGGCGGTTGTCTTGGAGGCGGCACGCCGATGCGTGGCCGAAGGGGCGACCGCAGCCTATGTAGGCTCCGACCAGCCGTTCTACCGAGCGATGGGCTTCCGTCCTGTCTATGCGCATCGCATCTGGCGGAAACAGCTCGGTGGCTGACAGGTTGCGATCCGATGCGGTAGCATGGCATGGACCTTGCGAAATCTGAACTGGGAGGTGTCCCATGGCGAAATCGAAGGATCGACAGAATGCAAGCGACAAGAAGAAGGCGCAGAAGTCGCTGAAAGAGAAGCGCGCGGCCAAGAAGGCGAAGAAGGCCGAGAAGGCCGGTCAGTACTAGATCGGCGTTCGACGACCGCTCTTGCATGGCGAGGAGGGGAGAGTGCCGTACGCGGACAGCGATGGCGTCCGGATTCACTATCGGATTGAGGGGAGCGGCCCGCCTCTTGTGCTGAATCACTGGTCGCTCGGTTCGAGCCGTGGCTGGTTCGAATACGGCTTTGTAGAGCGATTGGCAGATGGTTTCACGGTTATCGCCCACGACGTTCGAGGACACGGGAAGAGCGACAAGCCCGCCGATCCGCAGGCGTATCGCCTCGATCTTCGCGTGAAGGATGTCATCGCCGTGCTGGATGATCTTGGCGTGAAGAGGTCGTTCTTCTACGGCTATTCCATGGGTGGGTGGATTGGATTCGGCGTTTCGCACCTCGTGCCCGATCGGTTCCACGCCGTGGCGATTGGCGGTGCACACCCGTATGCGCAGAGCATGGCCGGGCTGCGTGATCTGCTGAAGATCGGCGTCGATCGCGGGGCCGAGGCATTCATCGAGCAGATGGAAGGCAGCGCAGAGGGTTTCCTTCGCGCCCACGAGCCGGAATGGATGACCGCCGACTTCACGGCGCAGTGGGCGGCGGCGCTCGATCGCGAGAGCATGGAAGAGACGTTGCCGACCATCGATTGCCCATGTCTTATCGTTGCGGGGACGGAAGATCCTGTCTTCGACGAAGCTGGGCGGGCCAGCCGGGCGATTCGCGGGGCACGATTCGAGTCGCTGGCTGGACTCGATCATGGGGGCGCGCTCATGCGAAGCGACGTCGTTGTGCCACTGCTTCGCGAGTTCTTTCAGAAGGAAGGAATGGCCTTCTGACGGTCCTGACTCGGGCAATCCAGCTTGCAGGAGAGCCAGCGGCTCATCCTTGGCAGGAATAGGGCCTGGGCCCGTGAGGGCGTTCGTGGGAGCTTCCGGCGCGATCCTTTCGCAGGTGGTGCTCGAAGGAGGGATATCTGTGACGGACCAACTGAGGACGGAGATGGAAGAACGTGCCGCGCTCTTCCGAGTACTTGCCGATCGGTTCGGGTGTGAGGTGTTGAAGGCAGTCGCCGAGCATACGGCGCGCCAGGTGGAGGTGCGCCTCCAAAGGGCAGACCTCCCTCGGCGCAATCTCGACGCCGTGATGGAGCTACTCTGGAACCAGATGGATGAGGGGATGGCTTTCGATGTGATCGAGCGATCAAGCGAGCGACTCGAGCTCCGCGTCACGAAGTGCGTGTTTGCGGAAATGATGCGCTCGCTCGACGCGCAGGACATCGGGAACGCTTTCTACTGCGCGTACGATGAAGGGTTCTGTCGCGGATTGAATCCGGCGATTCGCTTCACAAGAACGCAAACGTTGATGGCCGGCGACTCCTGCTGCGACCACACTTACGAGCTGAAAGGCGGCTGAGAACAGATTGAACACGCAATGCGGGAGTCGGAACTCGAATCCTGTGGAGACAGTGATCTGGGACTTCAACGGCACACTGCTTGACGACATCGATCTTGTGGTGCGGACCGTGAACGGACAGCTCGAGAAGCGAGGTCTCGGATCGCTGACCGTCGCGGAGTATCGCGACGTCTTCGGCTTCCCCGTTGAGGCCTACTACCGCCGCCTCGGCGTCACGTTCGAAGAGGAGTCGATGGCCGAGCTGTCGGCCGATTTCTTCGCTGACTATGAGCCCCGGCTCGTCGACTGCTCTCTTCACGACGGGATTGGCGACGCCCTCGAAGATCTTGCGCAGGCGGGGCTTCGGCAGTTCGTTCTCTCCGCGATGCAAGAACGCATGCTTCGGGAGACGCTCGAAGCACTTGGCATCTTGGGGAGATTTGCCGCCGCCTACGGCCTTGCGCATCAGGAAGGCGATTCGAAGGTGAGTCGAGGGTGCGAGCTGATAGCGGATCACGCCATCGATCCGGCGACGACTCTGATGGTCGGAGACACGGCTCATGATGCAGAGGTGGCGGAGAGCTTGGGCCTGAGCTGCGTGCTGATTGCACGAGGACATCAAAGCCGCACGCGGCTCGAGGAGACCCAGTGGCCCGTCTATGCCGATGTGGAAGGACTGATGAGCGCACTCGACCTGACTCCGAGGCAGGGGACAGCGTGGAACACCGGTTGAGCGGCGGCGCCTATGCGAGGCAAGCGTCAGCGCTGACATGACGAGCTGCATCCTTGCATCCGAAGGGGGCGGGCCCATGAAGCCAATGTGGAAGAAACACACCGATGCGCTCTGGACATTGTGCAGTGACGCGTTCATCTATCACGCGGGCGTCATTCTCGATGCAGGCGAGGCATGCCTGATCGATCCGGGGCTCCTGCCCAGCGAGATCGACGCGATTGCCGATTTCGTGTCGAGTCGAGATGCCGTTCCCACCACGATCGTCCTCACGCACTGCCATTGGGATCACGTGTTGGGCCCCGAACGCTTCCGAGACGTTCGCGTGCTCGCGCACGCCGAGTACTTGCGCGAAGTGGATGGGCGTCAGGGACGCCGAACGTGTCGTCAAGTTTCGCAATGGGAGACGGGTCGGGACATTGCGCGAGAGACTCCATTCCGCCTGCCACGCGCCGACGCGACGTTCGATGATGAGTTCGTCGTGCACATTGGCGGACAGGGATGGACGCTCATGCACGCGCCGGGCCATGCATCCGATCACATTGTGCTCTACGAGCCAAGCGAGGGAGTGCTCTGGTCGGGCGACATCCTGAGCGATCTCGAGATTCCTTATGTATGTCAGAGTCTCGTGGCGTATCGGCGCACGCTCGAGAGACTGGCCAAGCTCGAGATTCGTCTCCTTGTCCCCGCCCACGGCAACGCGACTGCGATCCGCTCGGAGATTCGAGAACGCCTCGGCGCTGACGCCGCGTACCTCGACGAGCTGCAGGATCGCATCGGGCGAGCCGTGCGGGAGGGGCGGTCGATGGAAGACACCGTCTCCCGGTGCGAGTCGATGGTTCACCGTCATCCCGCGGAGAACGACCGTGCGCATCGGCTGAACGCGGAGACTGTCTACGTCGAATCGGGTGGAGAGCCTCCGAGGCGAGCGTGTGGCTGGACCGCTCTCGTCGAGGATGCTTAATCGCTGTCTGTGTCGACTTGCCGGGCCCGCACGGCGTGCGTAGGCTGGCGGGGAATCTGACCGCTCGGGCGAATCGGGCGAAGGGGTGGGGACAGCGATGGCAATCAGCGATGAGTTGCATGACTTCGTGAAGGATGCACTGGCGCGCGGAACCCCGCGCGAGCGGATCGAGGAAGTCCTTCGTGAAGCAGGCTGGAGGGACGATCAGATCAAGAGCGCGTTGGGGGAGTTTGCGCCCGTCGATTTCCCGCTTCCGGTTCCACGACCTCGCGTCTACCTCTCGGCGCGGGAGGCGTTCATCTATCTCGTGCTCTTCACGACGCTCTATCTGACCGCCTTCAACTTCGGGCGCCTTGTCTTCCAGTTCATCAATCTCGCGTTCTCCGATCCGACGATGGTCGAGGCTGTCGAGAGTATCCGGGGGCCGATTCAGTTCTCGGTTGCTTCGCTGATCATCGCGTTCCCGATCTTCCTGATCCTGTCGCTTCACATCGGCCGATCGATCCGGCGAGATCCGAGCAAACGGTCGTCGAAGGTTCGGAAGTGGCTAACCTACATGACGCTCTTCGTCGCCGCAGGGGTCATCATCGGCGATCTGACTGCGCTCGTATATGGCTTCCTCGGAGGCGATCTCACGGTTCGGTTTGCCCTGAAGGTTGTTACGGTCGCGGCGATCGCCGGGGCTGTCTTTGGTTACTACCTCTGGGATCTCCGCAAGGAGGAGGCGGAGCCCGAGGCATGAAGCGGGGAACGTGGGGATTCGTCATCGGCGCCTTGGCCACGTGCGTGGTGCTTGGAGCCGTGATCGCGGGGGTGGTTCTCCTGGAGTCTCCGAGGGAGGCACGCCTGCGCCGATTCGACGAACGGCGCGTGGAAGACCTCCGGACTCTGGCGTTTGCGGTTGATGCGTACTGGTCGCGCGAAGGGCGTCTGCCCGACTCGCTGTCCGATCTTGCCGAGACTCAAGGGATCCCTGAGGGGCTCGTCGATCCAGAGACCAGCGAGGCGTATGAGTATCGCGTCATCGGAGAGAGAACGTTCGAACTCTGCGCCGTGTTCGCTCGCGAGGCGCGGACGGGCGCGCGTAACGCTCTGCTTCGAAGTCGCTGGGATCACGACAAAGGCCGGGCCTGTTTCCGGCTTGAAGCACAAGATCAGGACGCGTCGATTGACTGGTAGCAATCGTGCCGTGAGAAGAGGGTCAAAAGTGAGGAACGACGGTCTGTCGCGTATGGACGGCGACGCCATCTATAGCCATGAGATCACTGCCGATACCCGCGTCATCGACGCGAACGGACACGTCAACAACGTTGCCTACGTGCAGTGGATGCAGGAGGCGGCGATCGCGCACTTCCGCTCCATCGGCGGGATCGAGTCGATGCGGCAAGCAGCGGGAACGTGGGTCGCTCGCTCTCATTGGATCGAGTATCTCCGGCCTGCGTTTGCGGGAGATCGGGTTCAGATCCACACCTGGGTCGCGAGTGTCCGGCGCGTCCGTTCGACACGGAAATACTCGTTCGAGCGAGCCTCCGACGGTGCGATCTTGGCTCGCGGCGAGACCGATTGGGTCTTCGTTGACATTAAGACGGGCCGACCGTGTGCGATCCCCGCGGACATCCGGCGAGCATTCGCCATTGTCTCGTCTCGGGAGGAACAGGAATGACGTCGACACCGGATCGCGTTTCGTTCGACCTTCTGATCGAGGACGCGGGGGCGCAGGGCTGCCTAGCCCACATTCCTTCTCTGCCCGGGCTCTGCTTCCGCGCATCGCATTCAGAAGAGGCGAAGGCGACCGCGCCGGCCTGGATCGCCGAGTACGCCGCATGGCTGCGAGCGGAGGCGTTGACCGATCTCACATCCGAGACATCGCGATGCGCAGAGATCGAAAGCGGATCCGGCGTGCAAATTGTGGTTGCCGAGCACGTCGCGGGCGCACCCGTCTGGGAATCCGGAAACGCGGCGGTTCTGTTCGAGCGAGACCTGTCACCGCTCGATGATGCCGTCGTCAGGGCTCAGCTTCGGTTCACTCGACGGGTTTTCGAGCGGGTTCGCGGCGGGGTGATTCGCCTTTCGAAGACGCAGCGCGGGGTGCGACCGGCGCCGGATCGGCGCTCGGTCGACGAGACGCTCGAACACGTCGGCAACTGCGTCTGGTGGTACTGCTCGCGGATCGACGACGAGCTCCCTGAGCCGGAAGAGCCGCCGGATGAGGATCCGCTCGATCGAATCGACCGCCTCTTCGAGATCGCCGAGGCGTTTCTCCTCTCTGTTCCGTTTTGCGAGCGCGCGTCGGTCCACGTTCCCTCCCGCTTCCCGACTGCCGACTCGGAAGAACGCTGGACGCACGCCAAGGTCTGCCGCCGTCAGGCCGAGCACGCGTGGACCCATTTCCAGGGCCGCGGACTCAGATCGAGCATGCCACAGCACTAAGAGGACGGACATAGGAGGCAGCGGTGAACACGGCGAGATACGGCAATTGGGTCTCGATGCGGCTCGTCGCGGCGCCTGCAATCTTGGGTGTCTTACTCGCTCTGTCGGCTGTCTTCATTCCGTGGCTGGGGGTCCCTGCCGGTCTGTTCCTCGTTGTGTCAGCGTACTTCGTCTATGCGCGGTGGGCCTTCTCGCCCGGTGGAAGGGACATCCAGAACCGAATGCTGGCGCTCGTCCCTCAGCATCTCTCCAGCTGGGATGGGGAGGGGAACGTGCTCGACATTGGCTGCGGGAGCGGAGCACTTGCGATTCGAGTTGCGAAGAGTCACCTGGACACCCGTGTGTTCGGCGTCGACATGTGGGGCGCGAACTGGGAGTCCTCGAAGGGACGCTGCGAGTTGAATGCCAGGACGGAAGGGGTGACGGAGCGCGTCTCCTTCGAGAGCGCGGACGCAGCGTCCCTCCCGTTCGAGAGCGAATCGTTCGACGCGGTCGTGAGCAATTTCGTCTTCCATGAGGTGCACGGCGTGAGGGACAAGCGGAAGCTGCTCGAAGAGGCACTGCGTGTTCTCAGGCCGGGCGGAACGTTCGTCTTTCAGGACCTCTTCCTCTGGAAGCGTATCTACGGACCGATCGATGAATTGCAGGAGGCCGTGCGCGGCTTCGGAGTTCAGACAGTGACATTCGTCGATACGAGCCAATCGGACTTCATCCCGAAACTGCTCAAGCTCCCGTTCATGATTGGGACGGCCGGGATCCTGTACGGGAGGAAGTGAACGTTCCGTCTTGTGCACGGTTTGCACTTGATAAGACGTTGGGCTCTCCAGCAGATTCCCGCTACGCTGTGGAAGTGGAGGCGGTTGGATGACGCCGGCACTTGGCTGGGTCCCTGTACTTGTGGGCACCGTGTTTCT
>Ga0272442_10006751_pt1 | contig 14993 bp, 11 predicted proteins | sample SSMForm2O_FD_200262 | JGI IMG/M metagenome (GOLD analysis project Ga0272442, IMG submission 200262) | Marine sediment archaeal communities from Little Sippewissett salt marsh, Falmouth, MA, United States - SSM-Form-2O | ecosystem: Environmental > Aquatic > Marine > Wetlands > Sediment ...
GACGTCCGGGTCGGTCGGGCAGAGCTTCAACTCGGCCTGGAAGGACTTTCTCGCCTCGTCCAACTCGCCCTGGGCCCAGAGCGCCTCGGCGATCCGGACGTTCGCGTGCGGGTGGTCGGCGTCCAACTCCAGGGACTTGCGCCAGCAGTAGATCGCCCGGTCATACCGGCCCCGCGTGTAGAGGCTGTTGCCCATGTTGTAGTAGCACAGGGGGCATTCCTGGGTGAGTTGCTGGGCGAGGTAGAACATCACCTCGGCCTCGTCGTGCTGGCCCATCTCGGCGTAGGTAACGATCCGGTTGCAGTAGCTCGGCTCGTAGGACGCGTCGATCTTCTCGATGCGTCGGAAGCAATCGAGGGCCTCGGCGTACTGGCCTAGCCGCGTGAGGTTCACGCCCAGGCAGTTGAGCGTCTCGACGTCGTCCGGGGCGAGCTCCAGGGCCGCCCGGTAGGCCTTGCACGCGTTGGCGAATTCCTCCAGGGCCTCCAGCGTCAGTCCGAGGTTGAAGTGCCACGCGGCATTGTAGGGATTGACCGTGATGGCCTGCTGAAGCTCGGCCGCCGCCGCCGCCCATTGACCCGTCTCATACAACTCGTGGGCTCGTTCGACACGCCCTTCGGCGTCCACCCACTCGTTCATCGGCTCGCTGTCTCTTCGCGGCAATGCTGCTGACTCCTGATGCAGCAAGAACTGAGGTGTGTCTCTTCGAACGTCGACGTTCCTGACCTGTATCCGGCATCCCACCCGTGTACGATTCTTATTGTAGCCGATCGCGCCATGTTCCACAAGACGCAAAACCCGCGCGCCGCTCCGCGCACCCGGGCATCGCTGGCCGACCGGGGCGAGCCATGGTATCCTCGCCCCATGCCCGACAGGGACGAGTACCTCGCCTTCGACGACGCCCGTCTGCTGGCCGACTGCGACGTGCACCTGCACCGTTCGTCCGGCCCGGGGGGCCAACACCGCAACAAGGTCTGCTCGGCCGTGCGCCTTCGCCACCGCCCCACCGAGGTCTCCGCCTCGGCCAGCGACTCGCGCCGCCAGCAGGACAACCGCCGCCTGGCCCTGCGGCGACTTCGGATGAGGCTCTGCTGCCGACTGCGCCGCCCGGTAGACCTCGACCGCATGGCGGTCCCCAAGCCGGTCCGGGAGTGCATCTACACGCCGCGGGGTCCGGGGCCCGCGGCGCCGCGGAGGATCCGTCTCGGCCGGCGCGACCCGCGCTTCTGGCGCGTCGCGGCGTTCCTCTTGGACCTGCTCGATGCCACCGACGGGCGTCTGGCCCCGGCCGCCGGACGGCTCGGGGTCTCCACCAGCAGCTTCGCCGCCCTGCTGCGGTCCGAGCGCCACGTTCTGGAGGCCGCTCAAGGCATCCGCCGGAGACACGGCCTGGGCGGCCTGACCTGACCCCGCGCACACAAAACCCGAGAGAACTCCTAAACCAGAAACCCTTGACCCCCGCATACCGGATCGGATATTCTGGATATTGTGGATTTCGTGGAAGTCTTTGGCGTGGTAGGATCGCCCCGCGGTAGATTGGGTCCGGCGCGGGCAAGCGGCAGACGGATTCGGCCGTCGTCCTCATTCCCATCATACTCGTTATCCCGCCTCCACAGGAACCGGACCCACGCCGGCCAAGTGATCGCGGCGAAGCCAGCGTCTCGGCTCCCTCCGGCGCCCGGCCGGCAGAGAATGGGAACGTTCCACCAGAGCATTCGTCCGTTCCGGCCGGAGAGAGTCGGTCTGGGTCTTTCATCTGACATTCTTCTTTCCTAGATTTGCGAGACACCAATGCCACGCAAACAGAGACAGCGCCTCGGGGAGATCTTGGTCCAATGGGGTGTAGTCACGCAGCCGGGGGTGGATGAGGCCCTCGAACACGCCCGCTCCGAAGGCTTGCGAATCGGCGAGGCGCTGATCGGGCTGGGACTGGCCGACGAAGAAGACGTCACCAAGGCGCTGGCCACCCAGTATGACATGGAGTACATCGACCTCGACCGGAACGTGATCGTGCCAACGGAACTCCACCTTATTCCCGAGGAGATCATCCGGCGGCACCTCGTCTTGCCCCTCGGCCGAGAGAACGACCGCCTCAAGATCATCGTGACGGACCCGCTCGACCTCGAGACGCTGGACATGCTGCGTTTCCGGCTGAACCTGGAGTTGGAGCCGTGCCTGGCCTCCAAGGGCAAGATGCGCAACTATGTCGAGCAGTTCGTCCGCTCCGACATGAGCCTCGACGCCCACGTGCACATGCTCTCGGAGAACCAGAGCGCCCTCGGCGACGACGACGAGGATCTCGATGAGGACTCGGCCCCGATCATCCGCCTGGTCACGATGATCATCAACGAGGCAGTCCGCATGCGGGCCTCGGACATCCACGTCGAGCCGATGAGCAACCGGGTCCGCGTCCGCTATCGCGTCGACGGCGTCTGCCGCGAACGCGACAACATTCCCAAGCGGATGCAGGGGCCGGTCCTCAACCGATTCAAGATTATGGCCGGCATCGACCTGGCCGAGCGACGCCTCCCCGGCGACGGCCGGATCAAGATGGTCATCGCCGGCTCGGATATCGATTTCCGAGTCTCCACGCTCCCGTCCTACTACGGCGAGAGCCTCGTCCTGCGAATCCTCCGCCCCGAGGCCGCCAAGCTCGGCATCCCCAACCTGGGCTTCGAGGCCGATAACTACGCCCACTTCCAGCGGATCATCCGCCGCCCCAACGGCGTCTTCCTCGTCACCGGCCCGACCGGCTCGGGCAAGACCACCACCCTCTACGCCGCGATCAACGAGCTCAACCGCCCCGACCGCAAGATTATCACCGCCGAGGACCCCGTCGAATACAACTTCACCGGCATCAACCAGGTCCAGGTTCACGACCAGATCGGCCTGACCTTTTCCACCATCCTGCGATCCATGCTCCGCCAGGCGCCGAACATCATTCTGGTGGGCGAAATCCGTGACATGGAGGTTGCAGAGGTCGCGATTCAGGCCGCATTGACTGGACACTTGGTTTTCAGTACACTCCACACCAACGATGCACCCAGCGCCATAACCCGTTTGATTGACATGGGAGTAAAGCCCTTCCTGGTCGCCAGCAGCATCCAGGCAATCATGGGCCAGCGGCTCATCCGGTTGATCTGCCCCGAGTGCAAAGAGGAGTACCCGGACCCCGACCCGCGCATCCTTCGGTTGCTCGGTTTTCGCCCGGAGGAGTTGGAAGGGCGAACAATTTACCGCGGAAGGGGTTGCAACGCCTGTGGCGGGACGGGCTATCACGGTCGCCAGGGCATTTTCGAACTCATGGAGATGGATTCCGCCTTACGGGAGATGGCCTTCAACCGTGCCCCGCTCAACGAGATCCGCAAGGCTGCCCGGGCCTCCGGAATGCGGAACCTCCTCGAAGACGGCCGAATGAAGATTCTCAACGGCCTGACCACGCCGGAAGAGCTTGTCCGCATCACCCAGGCAGGAGAATTCGCTACAGAGTGATCGGACAGCAGATCGCTGTTGCCCTTTACTCACTCGTTGGTTAGCTGTTCGATCACCGCGGCGCGGCTTGACGGGCTTGTCGCTTCGGGAGACCCGGTCGAATAATACGTTAGAGGAACCACCATGGCGACAATCAGTATCGAACGGCTGCTGGAGACCTGTATCAAACGCGGAGCAAGCGACTTGCACTTGCACGTAGGCCGACCGCCCACGTTGCGGCTTCATGGCAGGCTTCGCCCGCTGGAGACCAAGATCCTCGAGCCGCCCGATACGCTGGCCCTCATGAAGGCCATCACCCCAGAACGGGCTCAGCAGGAGCTTCAGGAGCAGGGTGGAACAGACTTCGGCTTCGAGTTCCGCGACCAGGGCCGGTTCCGTACCTCGGTCTTCCAGCAGCGGGGCAACATCTCCCTGACGCTTCGCCTCATCCCCTCGCAGTTGCTGACCTTCGAGGAGATCGGCCTGCCGACCATCACCAAGAGCCTCTGCCGCCGCCCACGGGGCATGTTCCTCGTGACCGGGCCGACGGGATGCGGTAAGACGACCACGCTGGGGACCATGATCAACTACATCAACGAGAACTTCGACAAGCACATCATCACGGTCGAGGATCCCGTAGAGTACTATCACCCGCACAAGAAGTCGATGGTGAACCAGCGAGAGGTGGGGGTGGACGTGCCGAGCTTCTCCGAGGCCCTCCGTCGTGTGCTTCGAATGGACCCCGATGTGATCCTCGTCGGTGAGTTGAGAGACCTCGAGACCATCGAGTCCGCCCTGCGGGCCGCAGAGACCGGACACCTGGTGTTCGGAACGTTGCACACCACCAACGCCCAGGGCACGGTGACGCGAATCGTCGATCAGTTCCCCGTCAACCAGCAGGAGCAGGTTCGCGTCCAGTTAGCGTCGTCGCTGATTGCGGTGCTCTGCCAGACCCTCCTGCCCCGGATCGATATTCGGGGCCGGATCGCGGCCTTCGAGTTCCTCGTCGTGACCAACGCGATCTCCAACCTCATCCGCGAGCACAAGGAGTTCCGGATCCCCTCCTCCATCCAGACCGGCAAAAAGTTCGGGATGCAATTGCTCGACGATCACCTTCTGCGTTTCTACGCCGAGGGGAAGATCTCCGAGGAGGACGCGGTGGACCACAGCCAGAGCCCCGCCGAGATGCGAGACAAGGTGGAGGCCGTTCGCAGTGGCCGGCTGACCCTGGCCTCCAGGGACGCCGACGGCGAGCCGGTAGCCGAGTTGAGGAAATAGACCATGGACAAGACGATTCCGCAACCGATGCCGGAGGAGGTCGACGTCTCCAAGCTCCGGGGCCAGCGATTGGGGCAGGTGCTGGTCAAGATGGGCAAGGTCACGCGCGAGAAGGTCCACGAGGCCCTGGACCTCCAGAAGCAAGAAGGCGGTCCGATTGGTCAGATCCTCATCGACATGGAGTGCATCGAGGAGAAGGACCGCACGCTCGCCCTGGCCTACCAGGCCGGAATGGAATACGTGGAGTTGTCCTCCCTGGACATCCCCGAGGACGTCATCGACAAGATCCCCTCCCAGATGGCCAACGCCTACAAGGTGGTTCCTCTGGATTACGACGCGACCGCAAACCACCTGCTGGTCGCGATCGGCTCGGCGGACAACTTCCGCGCGACGGACGACCTGCGAACGTTGATGGGTTTCAGCGTCACGGCCAAGATCGCCGATGCCGAGCAACTGAACATGGCGTTGCTGAAGTACTACGACGTCGAGCCGGAATCGATCGGGGAGATCATCAACGAGATCGCCGGCGACGAGCATCTGTCCATGCTGGAGGACCGCGGGGAGAGCATCGACCTGGACACGATCCGGGAGATGGCCGAAGCGAACCCGGTCAAACGGCTGGTGAACATGGTGCTGCTGGAGGCCATCCGCAACCGGGCGAGCGACGTCCACTTCGAGCCGTTCGAGGACGAATTCAAGATGCGGTACCGCATCGACGGCGTGCTGTACGAGATGCTCCCGCCGCCGAAGTCCATCGCGGTGGCGATCGCCTCCCGCATCAAGGTGATGAGCAATCTGGACATCGCCGAACGCCGGATGCCGCAGGACGGCCGAATCGAGCTGGTGGTCGATGGCAGCCCGGTCGACCTGCGCGTCTCGGTCTTGCCGACCATGTTCGGCGAGAGCGTGGTCATGCGTGTTCTGGACCGCTCGAACGTCTCTCTGGACCTGGACCGGATCGGCCTGCGAGAGGATGACCTTCGGGTCTTCCGGCAGTTGATCTCGCGTCCGCACGGCATTTGCATCGTGACGGGGCCGACGGGCTCCGGGAAGACCACGACGCTCTACTCGGCCCTGAACGAGCTCAACGACGTCGCCACGAAGATCCTCACGAGCGAGGACCCGGTGGAGTACGACATCGACGGGCTGGTCCAGGTGCAGATCAACGCGGAGATCGGGCTGACGTTCGTCCGATGCCTGAGGCACTTCCTTCGTCAGGATCCGGACATCATCCTGATCGGCGAGGTTCGCGACCTGGAGACGGCCGAGATCGCCGTCCAGTCGTCGCTGACAGGGCACTTGGTGTTCACCACGCTGCACACGAACGACGCCCCGTCGGCCATCGCGCGTCTGTTGGACCTCGGGCTCGAACCGTTCCTGATCACCGCCACGCTGGAGGGAATTGTCGCCCAGCGGCTTGTCCGAACGATTTGCCCGCGGTGCAAGGAGGAGTTCCGGCCGACCGAGGAGATGCTGCTCGAGGTCGGACTGGACGCCGACGCGTTGAAGGAGCGGGTATTCTACCACGGCACGGGCTGCGACTACTGCCGGGGCACGGGCTACAGCGGGCGAATGGCGATCTTCGAGATCATGCTGCTGGACGACGACACCCGGTCGTTGATCATGAAGCGTTCCAGTACGGGCATTCTGCGGGAAGCCGCCCGCAAACGAGGCATGCGCACGCTACGTCAGAGCGGGCTGCTGGCCATCTACGACGGGATGACCACGATCGAGGAGGTCGTCTCGCAGACCATCGCGGAAGAAGATTGATCCTGCGGCCAGTTGCCCGGGACAAACAGGGAACATCCGATGCCAACGTATCAGTACGAAGCCTTGAACACAGTGGGGCAGACCGTCAAAGGTCAGGTCGACGCGGTCACTTCGGAAGAGGCGGCCGCCAAGGTCCGCGCGATGGGGAACTTCCCCACGAAGATCAAGGAGCGGGCGAGCCGTCGTCGCAAGGGCGAGGAAGGTGCCGGCGCGGGGGGGGGGCGTCGCCAGCAACTGCGGAAGGTCGGCGCCATCCCCAGCAAGATGCTGACGCAGTTCACCAGGCAGCTTTCCACGCTGATCGACGCCGGGCTGCCGATCCTGCGAAGCCTTCGGATCCTGGAGCAGCAGCAAAAGCCCGGGCCGTTGCGACTGGCGATCCGCATGGTGGCGGAGGACGTCGAGTCCGGCGTGACGCTCTCGGACGCCATGGGGCGTCACGACAAGGCCTTCAACGCCCTGTACACGAACATGATTCGCGCGGGCGAGCTCGGCGGCGTCCTGGACGTCATTCTCGAGCGTCTGGCGGACTTCCTCGAGAAGAGCCAGGCCCTGCGGCGGAAGATTATCGGCGCGATGATCTACCCGTCGGCGGTTATCTTCTTCGCCGTGGTGATCGTGATGGGCATCATGATCTGGGTCATTCCGGCCTTCGAGAAGATCTTCTCCGACATGGGCAGCAAGCTGCCGCCCCTGACGCAGATGCTCATGGATGTCAGCCGGTGGATGAAGTACCCCGGGTGGATCATCATCGTCGCCTCCCCCATCGGGGCCCTGTTGCTTCTCAAGCTGATTCGCATGTCGCCGAACGGGCGGCTGATGCTGGACCGTATCAAGCTGATGATTCCCGTTCTCGGGCGGATCGTCTCCAAGACCGGCGTCGAGCGGTTTTGCCGAACGCTGGGGACGCTCCTGTCGGCGGGCGTTCCGATCCTCGAGGCCCTGAGCATCACGCGAGAGACGGCCGGCAACGAGGTCTTCGCCCGCGCCCTGCGGAACGTTCGCGACGGCATCCGCGAGGGCGAAAGCTTCGCCGAGCCCCTGCGCCAGGCCCGCATCGTCGAGCCGATGGTCGTCAATATGATCGACGTCGGCGAGGAGACCGGCGAGCTGGACAAGATGCTCGAGAAGGTGGCCGACAACTATGCCGAGGAGGTCTCCGTGCTCGTCAGCAGCATGATCTCGCTGCTGGAGCCGGTCATGGTCATCGTGCTGGGTGGCATCGTGGGCACCATCGTCGTGGCCCTGTTCATGCCGATGATCAAGCTCCTCCAGGTCATGCAGCACTAGCGGAAAGGAATCAGTCGGATGGATGATCGACGCGGAAACCATCGCTTCTCCACGCCGCGGCGCCGCCGGGCCTTTACGCTCATCGAGTTGCTGACCGTGGTCGCGATTATCGGATTGTTGATCACGATGGTGGTCCCGACGATACCGGCCATCATGCGGACGTTGGCGACGGCCTCCACGCAGGCCCGGATCAACAGCCTGACCGGCGCCACCCGAGCTTACCGGCTCGGCGAGACGGGCAACCGATACTACCCCGGCCAGGAAGACTCCGGCAGCGCCATGGAGAGCAGCAGCAGCGCGTACTACCAGGCCGGCAGCGCCTACCTCGCCAGCGTCCTGTTTGCCGACGCCGAGGGCGACTTCCCCCCGCCGGTGGACCGCTGGGGCTGCCTGGAAGCGGACATGCTGGACGACGAAGAGGGCCTCGACACCGGCGTGGCCTACAGTATCCTCGACACGCATTCCGACGCGATGGCCTTGGTCTACTTCGTCTCCCGCAAGGGCAAGGACGGCACGGTGGACCAGTTCGTCGCGAACGACAACCACAAGTACACCAGCGGCAATGTCTCGACCGTCACGGATGAAAATGGCAGCGGCAGTCACACCGGGAACATCCACGACTACGTCACGGGCCCGTCGGACGCCACCAACACGATCATCGTCCGCATGGACGGCGAATTCGTCATCCACGGGGCCGACCCGGAGTCCCGAATGTACTTTGAGGGTCGCCTGAAGAACTGGCCCGACTGAGAAGGAACGGTTTGTGAAACGACAAGGTCTCAACGCGGCGCATCGCTCGAGCCGGTCCGGTCGGCCCGCCGGCCGAAACCGGCGCCCGGATGCGTTCACCCTCGTCGAGTTGCTGACCATTATCGTGATCCTCAGCATGCTGATCGGCCTGGCCCTGCCCAGCGTCCTGGAGGCCATCAAGGTCTTCCGCGTGCACCAGTCCGAGGGCATCATCGAGCAACTCGCGATGGGCATTCGCCTGTATCGGAACGACTGGAAGGACCTCAAGCCCCCCGACGGCTGGCCGAGCGGGCTGTCCCTGGACCTCCGCGGATTCCCTCCCAGCAGCGGGGCCGGCAACGACAGCGTCACCGACGGGCTCGAGGGAGGCGAGGCGCTCGTTCAGGCCTTGCTGGGATACAAAGACAAGAGCAGGGACGGCAAGACCGGGCGGGGCTCGCGGTACGTCGAGCGGGGCAGGGTGTACGGCCCGTACGTCTCCGGCGAGCTGGCCCTCGGGGGCGAAGAGGAAAACCCCATGTTCCTCGACGGGTTCGGGAACGCCATTCTGTACTACCGGGCCCAGAGCACCTCGGACAGCGGGACGTTCGTCAGTACGCACAACACCAACGGGCCGAGCAACCTCACGGCGTACCTCACGGACCCCAACAACAACCTGTACCGCCAGGACTACGTCCTTTTGACGCCCGGCCCGGACCGGGCCTGGATGCAGTCCGACGACAAGAAGACCGACGACATCGCCAACTTCGTGTTCCATTTCGAGGACGAGGACGACTAGGAGACTTCACCGTGACGTCCAGCACCGCATGGAAAAGCTCGTTGCCTGGCCGGCGGTCGGCCCGGGCCAGAGGCTTCACGCTCGTGGAGCTGCTGCTGGTGATGCTGGTGCTTTCCATTCTGGTCGCGCTGGTGGCGCCGGTGGGCTCGTACGTGATCGAGCAGGCCCGCATCTCCGAGACGATCACCACGCAGCAGACGCTCGTGACGGCCCTCGACGCGTATCGGAAGGCGACGGGCGACTTTCCTCCCCTGGACGCCAACTCGGAAGGCGACATCGAGGGCCTCCTGCAGGTCCTCCAGGCCTACGGCGCCAGCGGCGAGGCGGCGGAGGAGATCCGCCAGGAGACCATGCCCTACCTCGGCGCCCAGCCCGGGCTCTTGAAGAGCGACGCCTGGGGCAACGAGATGCGCTACTACGCCCGGCGCGGGATCGGGGGCAAGCCGCTGATCCTCTCCGCCGGACCCGACGGCGACTTCGGCGACTTCGACCGAAGCAGGCAAAGAGACAACGTTCGAAGCGACACGGTCGGAACCGACGGCCGGTCCTACAGCCACCAACAGCAATGAAGTGAGACCATGACGGTTCCCCGCACGACAGATCGTCGCTCCGGCCAGCAGGCCAGGCCCCAAACGAAGGCCGCTTTCAGCCTGATGGAAATGGTCGTGGTGATCGGACTGGTGGCGCTGATGGCCACCATCGCCCTGCCGAGCATCATCGCCCTCTACAACGCCGGAGCAGACTCGCAGGCCTACAACCTGATCGCCGCCCAACTCACCGCCGCCCGGGCACTGGCCATCGAAAAGTCCACCTTCGCCGGCGTCCACGTGCAACTGGCCGATGCCAAAGAGGCCGGCCAACTCCTCCGAGCGGACCTGGAGCACATCTGCTTCTCCGCGATCATCCTCTACAGCCCTCGGGAGAGGCACTTCAACATCTACGGCCAGGCGCGCCGCCTCCCCGGAAGCATCGCCCTGGGCAAACTGACGGACGACACGATCAGTGACGACTCGTACCAGGCGGATGCCACCGACCCGGAGATCTTCACGACGTTCTCGATCGTGTTCTCCCCGACGGGCTCGGCCGTTAGAAGCGTGAACGGCAGGCCCGTGCGGTTCAACGCCAACCACCCGATCTTCTCCGACTTCACGGTCGACCCCAACGACATATTGTACACGGGCTCCCAACGGCTGTGGGACTTCGAGGACGCCAACAACGAGGCCAAGAACCAGTATCCGATCACCGCACTGACGCTCTTCGACATGGGCGACTATCTCGGCGCAGACAGTAAGGCCTCCTACCTCAATGAGAACGGGCAGTTCTTGCCTCTGAACGTCTACACGGGGCAGCTCTTCGCACGGGAGTAACACGATGATGGAAACGAGAACGTCTTCAAGATGCCGCTCGGGCCTCCGCCGACGGCGAGGGTTCACCCTCACCGAAATCATGATCTCCCTGGGCGTGCTGGTGGTCGGGATGGGCATGGCCGCCGGCGCGTTCCACGCGGGGATCCAGAACCACACCGTCACCGTCGACGAAATCCGTCGCACCATGATCGGCGAGAACGCCGTCGCCATCGCCAAGGCCCGACTGCGGAGCGACGTCAACCTGACAACCGAGTGGCAGATGCTCTCCCGCAGCGAAATGGGGAATTTCAAGCTCGGCGAGCAGGACCTCCAGTACCCGGTCGGTTCCGGATCGAGACACCGGTTCCTCATCTTCGGCTGCCGACCCGACAACCAGCGGAATGTCTTCGAGTTCCTGGTGATCCTCTACGATATCACCGACACCTCGGCCGGACAGGAGCAGATCGACATCGAGTTCATCGACGTGGCCGACGTGAACATCCTGGACCACGAGTCCGGCGCGTCGCTGGCCAGACCCAGCCTCGGCCGAGGCCAGACCATTGACTCGGTGATGCCGATCGGCTCGATGCTCTACGTGCCCGACCTGGATGAGCCGTTCGTCACCGTCACCAACCACCTGCAAAATCAAGGCTTCCTGACCGACGCGCTGCTCGAGAGGAGAGTCACCCCGCGAACCGGGGATTACTCCATCCTCAAGGTCATGGTGGGGGGCCAACTGAAGGCCGCCGCCCTGGAGATCCGCGGGATCTACCGAGGGCGAACGGCGCTGCGGCCGGGATCCGCCAACTGAGACCACTGGAATGAAACGCCTCGATACAATCCGTCCACGACGCCTCCGGCGACACGCCATGACCCTGGTCGAGATGCTCGTCTCGATCGCGATCCTGTCGGTCATGATCCTGGCCTTCAGCTCGATCATGGTGCAAAGCCAGCAGTTCGTCACGCTCGCCCAGAGCTCCCGACGCAGCCACGCGACGGCGGCCAGCATCGGACGAGTCGTTCGTCGCGACCTCCGCCGAGCGAGCCAGAACGGATTCCTCGCCATCATCTCGGACGACGGCAACCCGTTGATGATCCTCACGGCCGCGGGGGTCGCCTACAGCATCACCGACGGTGGCGCGCAGAGCACGGGGACGGGCAGTCTGATCTGCTACGGCAGTTGCTCCAACAACGCCCCGAACGCCAGCGGCAGCATCCTCTGGCGGCCGGCGTACATTCTGGCCGGCGCGGGTACGCCGGAGACGGACGACGTTCTGGCGTACGACCTGTCCGAGCTCCAGAGCAACGTCAACGTCACGGCCCGAACCATCATCGACCGGATCAAGGAGAAGTGCCCGACGGACCTGGCCGTGCCCCCCGAAAAACTCGAGCACATCGAGGGCCTCTGGCAGGTCCTGGCGCACGGGTGCAAGCATTTGAGCATCATGTGGACGGACGGAACGACAAGCACCACCGGATCGGACACGGGCAACCTGAATTGGTACGGCATCGGCTACAACAACAACGGGACCTCGTACGTCAACCGATCGTCGATTGCCGGGATCGAGGACCCCAACGAGTCGACCGGTTCCAATTATTACGCCCTCTGGACGCACGAGGACCAGAGCAACTGGCCCCAGGCCGTGAAGGTCCGCTTCCAACTCCAGAACAACGACCTGCCGAAGAACGCCTTCGGAGAGCGGGCGTTCGACTTCGAGGTCATCTGTAATATCGGCCAGTAAGACGCCCGGGAGTATCCCCATGCCAGCGGCTCGAAGAAATCGGGGCTCGGTCTTGTTGATGGCCATTGGCCTGTTGACCATCCTCGCGATCCTCGCCTCGACGTTCCTCATCGTCTCGAACCTCGACGCGCAAGAGGCGGACCTTCTTTCCATCAAGGCGATGGCCGACCCCATCGCCGAGGGCACGTTGCGCACGGCCATGGCACTGATCGCCGAGGACCGCTACGCCGACGCGGACGGGCCGTACGGCGCGATCACCGCAACCGGCAAGACCGAATGGCCCAAGTACGCGGACTTTCCCCAGGAGGAGGTCGGCGAGGCGGACATCCAGTGGCTCGCCACGAACTACGACCCGGACACGGGCAACGTCGGCGCCATTCGCAGTCAGATCTTCGACTCCGCGACGCAAACGGGCAGCCTGACCGACACCGACGGCGACCAGATCCAAGACGCCTACCTGTACCGGTACTACCCCAGCGTCGACGACGCCAGCCGGGAGGGCAAGTTCCGCGTGGCGGTCCGCATCGTGGACTTGTCGGGAAAGGTCTGCGTCAACACCGCCAGTGACGGCGACCCGAACGGGGGACCCGACACGCGGAGCCCGGCCCTGATCAGCCTGGTTCAAGCCCTGGGCGGAGTCTCGGCCCAGCAGATCTACAGCCAGTATCTCCACCCCTACCGGTGCGGCAAAGGCCAGGGCCAGAACACCCCGAACCTGCAAGAGTACGATACCGAATGCGGGCGCCGACTGCTCTCGCCCGTGCGCACCACCGAACGCCCCTACGACCCCTTCGCTATCGGCGACGAGGTCTACCTGCTGTGGTCCGAGCCGGGCGACCTCGAGTCCGTCTGTCGCGTGGGGCGCCTCTACGAGACGATCGGGCCCTACCTCGACGACCTCAACGAGATGCAGGACGCCAACGGCCTGCTCCTCGGGGACAAGGTCAAGCGGATCCTGACCACCTTCAATTGCGCCTCCGAGGTCGTGCGGATCCCCGACGTCGGCAACGGGTTCCAGGAACTCCAACTCGCCGACGCCTTCGGGGACGACGAGGCCGTCTACCAACGGATGCTGGCCATGCTCACGAAGCTGGGGCTCGGCACCGACGATACGCAGCGCAAGCACATGGCCTCGTCGTTCGTCTCCAACCTCAAGGCGTACCTCTCCAGCGGCCGAGCCGACTCGCCCTGGGGCTTCTCCCCGGAATCGGAAGGCTTCACCACCTATGGCTACAAGGGCGACCTGGTCATCACCGAACTGGTCGCCAAGCACTACGGACCCACCAAAGACGGCGAGAAGGACTGGGCCTGGGGCTGCGCGATCGAGTTCATGAACCCCACGAACGAGTCGATCTCGGTCGACGACTTCAAGCTCAGCTTCGGCGGCAACGAGGTGGAGATCAACGGGACGGGCCTGACGGCCGACGCCGCCGGCGGCAACCGCGTCGTGCTGTACAACTTCAAGTCGGGCGACAGCAACACGACGGCCCAGGCCTTCTTCAATAACCTGCCCGGCACGGCCAAGGAAATCGACAACGATCAGTTCGACTTCGTCGGGGCCGACGCCAGCCCGCGAGAGATCCGCCTGATCCGCGCGAAGGAAGCCGGCACGGCCATCGACGAGGTCCCGGTCGACCAGGTCCTCACGGACAAGGCGTTCGGCAGCTACACGCGAAAACCCGGCGACCAGCTCGTGACGGACACGGACGGCACGGAGGAACAGCCCAAGTTCCTCCGCAGCGGCCGAGACGACCGCCTCGTCATCGCCGACGCCAACACGGGCACCTCGACCCCGACCACGCAGTACCTCTTCCCGATCCAGGCCGGGTCGGTCGTCGAGACCTATGCCCCCGGCGCCCACTCGCTCGGGGAGGCCAACGGAAGCGGCCCGATCGTGCCGGGGGGAAACTACCCCGTCACGTTCCAGAACGTCCCGCGCCTCGGTACCTCGCAGCGCCTCCAGAGCCTCGGCGAGTTGTGCAACATCCACCTGGTCTCGTCGATCACGGGGGTCACCGGCGTCCCGGAAGTCACGTTCGGGCATCGGATCATCTCCGACGCTTACCGAAACACCGTGTGCCCCGATGCCCTCACGCGGGGCAAGCTCCCCTTCTGCCCGGACGCCAACACCGGCGGCGTCGCCGGCGTCGCCTACGCCGGCTATGCCTCTGGGGCCTATCCCGACGTGCCGCCCGGGGCCCTGTTCGCCGAGTTCTTCACCAACGTCACCCGCCATCAACGCTCGAAGGAGAAGGGGCGCGTCTACGGACGCCTCAACGTGAACACCGCCTCCAAGGCGGCCCTGCTGTCGCTGCCCTGGCCGATGCAGATTCCAGCCGTCCAGTTGCCCGGCACCACGCCGGGGGCCGTCTACTCCGTCCCCACGGACTACGATCCGAACTTGGCCGTCCAGTGGATCCTGAACTACCGCCAGAACCCCGGCGCCAACTGCGCCGTCGCCGGACTCCGCGAGGAAAGCCACAACACCCGCGCCTTCCTCACGCCCGCCGAGGTGGCGATCCCCCTGGCGAGTTACATGAACCTCGCGATCCTTGCCCGCGTCAACAG
>Ga0272442_10006752_pt1 | contig 14992 bp, 8 predicted proteins | sample SSMForm2O_FD_200262 | JGI IMG/M metagenome (GOLD analysis project Ga0272442, IMG submission 200262) | Marine sediment archaeal communities from Little Sippewissett salt marsh, Falmouth, MA, United States - SSM-Form-2O | ecosystem: Environmental > Aquatic > Marine > Wetlands > Sediment ...
CGGTGGGAGTACGAAATGACCCGCTCGCTCGACCAGGAGATCCCCGAGTTTCAGCTCCCGGAAGCCGTCGAACGACGCCCGGTCGCCGATGCCGACGCCGAGGCGATCTTTGCCGCCGCGTCCGAGGCGTTTATTGATCATTGGGGAGAGACCGACTGGTTTGCCACGAAGGCCCTGGCGGAGTGGCGCGAGTCGCCGACGTATGACCCATCCCTTTGGGCGGTGGCGTGGGACGGCAACGAGATCGTGGGCATGGTTCTCAACTATGTGGATGCGCGCGAAAACGAGGAGTACAAACGAAAGCGCGGGTATACAGAGACGATATGCGTCCGCGCCCCGTGGCGCGGCCGAGGAATCGCGAAGGCACTGATCACGCACAGCCTGCGCATGTGGAAGTCCAAAGGAATGACCGAGGCAGCTCACGGCGTGGATACACAGAACCCGACCGGCGCACTGCATCTGTACGAGAACCTCGGGTATCGCCCGGTGAAGACGCACTTCACGTACCGCAAACCGCTTCGCCCCAAGACGACGTCCGACGCATAACGCGAGACACCGAGCAGAAGCGCTCGGAACTCATGCCCCTGCGCCTTGACCGCTTCGCGAAGCATCGGGCAAGGTCATCGTGTGCGTCTCGAGGATCATCGTACCAAGGAGGGCCGGTGTTACTGTTCGATAAGCTTGCGGAAAACGAGTATGCCGCGCGGCATCAAGCGCTTGCCCGCAAGGCCCTGCGTGCCTACAACATGACAGACGCCACCCTGGTTTTGCTCCGGCAACACAGCCCGATGATGTTCGACGTTCGACTCCCCGGGGCCCCGGCTCACCGATATCTCCTACGGCTGTGTCGCGCGACAAGCGACCTGCGGATCCCTCGGCGCGAACTGCTGTGGCTGATTGCCATACGGTGCAACACGAACCTCGTTGTTCCCGAACCGGTTCTCGCTCAAGACGGGCAGCTTCTCCGCAGCGTTTCACACGAAGGCGTTTCTGGTGCCCGCGCGTGTCTCCTACTGCGCTGGGTGGATGGGTTTTCCGTCCGCGCCGAAATCGCAGTGCAACACACACACGCCATCGGTCGAGCTATCGCGCAACTGCATGACCACGGTGCCGTATACCGATGGCCGACGGAACTTACCCCTCCACGACTGACGCCCGAATCCGTCTCGGAACTTGGCGAAGCCGCCATGTGGCGAACGGTGTGCACAGCAAGCGAACTTCGCCCTGTCCGTGAAGCGCTAGACGTTGTGGCGGAGAGAATGCAGGATCTTGGAGACGACAGCTCCGTCGCCGGCGTGGTCCACGGCAATCTTCACCTACGCAATATCGTGTTTCATGAGAACGAGCCACGGCTGATCGACTTCCGGGGCTGCTCCTGGGGGTACTTCGCCTACGACCTCAGTCGAATGGTCTCCGACCTGCTGTCCAGAGAGCAGGGCCCGGCGCTGGTTGACGGCCTGCTGGCCGGCTACCGTTCCGTTCGATCGCTTTCCGAGCCGGCGGAGGCTGCGCTCGGGGCGTTCTCGTTCCTGCACCATGTGCTCCGTACTCGGCGCATGCTCGAAGACGAAGAGCGGGATGAAGCGCGAATCGCCCGCCATGGCGCGCGGATGAACCGCCTCGCCAAACAGGTGATCCGCGACGAGTCGTAGAATCCCGCTCCCCTTTGAGCGACGGGAGGCGTTAGCCACTTGTCGATTGGGATAGGATCCACGCCCGCCCCACGCCCCCGCTAGAACCCCCAGACGGCGTCTGGCCTCGTGGCGCGCGGCACGGCTCAACCCGGTTGACGCTCTGGCGTCGGAGTAACCGCGGCCGCGCGTTACTTAAGAAGAGGGGACGGCATACGCCGTCTACTCTGTTTCAGCGTTGAAACCCTACCATGGCAGCCTTGTGTGTCTCGATGTACATTCCCGCAGCAAGATGCATTGTAGGCAGTGCAGCCAGGGAGAGGTTCATTCGCGACCCTGGGGTCGGCCTATCTCACATCATGCTGCCGGTAGAGCTCCCTAGTATGTCCTTCGAATATGACTATGTGAGGGAGAGCAATGCTCTACGAAACTTCTTCCGTCATTCATGGTAAGTTGATTGACTGGGGGTTACCCGATGGTGGGGTGGCTGTGCTTTGCCCAGCGCAACACGCTGGGGCCCAGCGCAACACGCCGGGTCGAAGCTCTCCCACCCCACGCGGGAGACCACAACGAGATCGCTGTACGAACGGAGGAGGGTCGCATGAAGAGGATTTCCGCAAGGTGGGCGCTGTTCCTCTTGGCCGCACTGCTGATTGTCGGCGTGGGGACAGTAGGATTTGCACGCACGATAACCGTTCCCGACGAATATCGCCGACTACAGGACGCGTTACGGGCTGCAGGTCGAGGAGACGAGATCCTGATTGACGCGTTCTTCACACTGCGCGAGAACATTCGCGTAGTCGGACTTGTCGACGTGACAGTCCGTGCCGATACATTCCGAGATGTCGTCGTCGAGGGCTCAAACAAGACCCGTCCCGTAATTGAGTTCGTGAACTGCCGAGACGTCGTATTCGAGGATATCACGATCCAGAGCGGATCGTACGGCATCGTCTTCGACAACTGCTCCGACATGGAGTTCCTCGAGTGCACCATCCGCGACAACGGACAAGCCGGGCTGATCGGGAGCGGTTTCATTCTGGAAGACTGTGTCGTCAGCGAGAACGAAGGATGGGGCATTGAGATCGGTGACGTAGAGGAGGATGAGTGGGCTGACGAACTGAGCTTTGGGTATAAGAGCACGACGACCCCGGCCGCCGACGTGGAATTGATCGGCACAACGGTCGAGCAGAACGAGGAAGGCGGTATGCTGATCCACGGAGCAACTACGCGAATCCGCGAGAGCTCGTTCATCGATAACTCCGGATACGGCCTGGTTGTCGACGGCGCCGCTCAGGTCCTCTTCGATGACGGAGACGAGCCGACGCGCATATCAGACAACAAATCCGGGGGAATCCTGGTCTCGCAGGCGTTGTTCTCGTTACAGGGCAACGCGGAGATTCGAGACAACCTCGGTGTCGGGGTCCAGGCGGAAGACGCCGAACTGAACCTGATCGGCACTGAGATCAGCGGCCACCCCGATGCAGCGGTCTCATACATACGGTCGATCGGAACCGTGAGCGACAGCTTGATCCGTGACAACGCGGGCGTGGGGATCCTGGTTGACGATGCAAGTGATGTCACGATTGAGGGAACCACGGTCACGCGCCAGGGAAGCAACGGCGTGCTTGTCGTGAACGGTTCGACCGCCACCGTATCGACCGGATCGATACTGAGTGACAACGCACAGAACGGACTTTGCGCCGATGCGACCCAGGTTTCCATCACCGGCTCGACGGCCTCAGGCAACACGCTGTCCGGCGTGCTTCTGATCAACGGGGCCGTCGGGACGTTGAGCGGCGCGTCCGTCGTCTCCAACGTCATCGATGGTGTACTCATCGACGCGTCCACAGCGACGCTCAGCGGTGGAACCATCGCGGAGAATGGACAACACGGGGTCTACGTAATCAACGGAGGCTCCGTCGTCTCCAACGGCGGATGTCAAGTGTCGGAGAACACAGAAGACGGCGTGCGCATCGAGGGAGCTACGGGAACCCTTAGCCAGTCGACGATCAACGATAACCACCGACACGGCGTGTCCGTCGTCGGCGAGGGCTCCGGGACAATCCAGGGAAGCGAGATCTCGGCGAACGCCGCGCAGGGGGTTGACGTCGAGCAGGCAACTGCGACACTTGATGCCAGCCAGGCAATGAACAACGGCGCGAACGGCGTCTACGCCACCGGCGAAGCGTATGTATTGATCTCCAACGGGTCCAAGATCTATTCCAACGCAGTCGATGGGCTGCGGCTCGATTCGGCGACCGGTGTGGTGGACGCCAGCGAGTTGTACGAGAACGGCGCCAACGGTGCGCACGCGCTAAATGGATCACTGATCACGATTCAGAACGGGTCCCACCTGTACGCCAACACACTTGACGGTCTGCTGGTTGACGGCTGCGAGGGAATCGTCGACGCAAGCCGGATGTCGAGAAACGAGCAGAACGGAGCCCACGCGATCGACGGATCCATTCTCACGATCCGCAACAACTCCGAGTTCTTCAGCAACATCATGAACGGCGTCCTCGAAGAAGACGGCTTCATGGACATGTCCGACAGTTCAGCGTCGGACAATCTGGTGAACGGCGTCTACCTGATCGGCGCAGAGGTCCAAATCGCACGCTGCTCGCTCGTCGACAACCTGGTGCATGGATTACGGATGGACGATGCATCGGCGACAGTGACCAACTCGGACATCGCGCGAAACCAGGAACAAGGCGTATACGAGCTCGGGGCACGGCTGTCGATCATCGACTCGACAATCCACGACAACGTGGACAACGGATTCCTTCTCGAGAACGCGCTGGTCGACATCCTGCGTTGTCAGATTACGCAAGACGGCGTGTACGGAATCTACGCAACGCAGAACTCGAGCGCCACGGTCACCACGTCGACAATCGCCGATCATCCCAGTGACGGCGTCCGCCTGAGCAACAGCTCCGGTGACTTCCTTGATTGTGACATCGAAAGCAACGCCGGCAACGGAATCGGCGGAACCGTGTCGACTACCGTGATTGCGGATTCGCGGGTCACGGCGAACCAGCTGCGCGGCATCGACCTCGTGAACTCGACCGCCGATGCCACGCGAACCACATTCTCGGGAAACACGCTCGAGGGGCTGTACGCAACCGACTCAACAGCATCGCTGATCGAATGCGCATTCGAAGATCAGGGAAGCGACGGCATAGTCCTGTCGAACGCGGCCGCGGGAATCGAAGACACAACCGTTGAAACCAGCGCCGGCGCCGGTCTGCTCGCCGCCAATTCAGTGGCCGCGATCGAGGGCGGTGCGTTCCGAGACAACGATTCACACGGCCTCGACTTGACGAAGTCGTCGGTCGACGCCGACACAGTGACGATCTCCGGCAACGACGGAGCAGGCGTCTACGCCGCATCGTCGGGCGGCACGTTCCTCAACTCAATCGTGTCGGACAACACGGCCGACGGGTTCTGGCTCGACTTCACCCAGATTACGTTCGAGGGGGGCGAGATCAGCGACAACGCGCTCACCGGGCTGACTGCTCAGGAACGATCGCGAATCACGCTGATTAACACCGAGGTTACCGGCCATGCAAGCGGCGGCCTTGACCTTGTCGATTCGTCCGCTGACGTACGCGCAAGCCGTGTCGCGGACAACGAGACCGAAGGATTACGCGCCGCAAGTTCGGTCTTGCGCATCGTGGACGGAAGCAGCGTAGAAGGCAACGAGAGCGACGGGTTGCTCCTCGAGAACACGTTCGCCGAGATCAAGGGAAGCACAATCTCCGGAAACGGTGGATCCGGCGCCGATGCCACAACGTCTACGCTGTTGATCACAAACTCGGAGATTACCGATCATCCGCAAGACGGGCTCCGCCTTTCGGACAGCAAGGCGGACCTGGAGTTGGCCACCGTGGAGGCTAACGACGAGGACGGCATCTACGCTGAAACGAACTCCGAGGTCAAGCTGAACGGAACCGTCGTTCGCAACAACGGGGAGGCCGGCATGTCGCTCTCCGCAAGCACGGGAGATCTCGCCGAATCGACGATCTCGAGCAACGACACGGTCGGCATCGAGGCTTCCGAGGGCAAAGTACTCCTGAACACCGTTACGGTGACGGATCATCCGCAAGATGGGCTGTTCCTGATCGACGCCGGAGCCGAGATCCTCGACTCGGACATCGTTGACAACGACGGATGGGGGATCGTCGGACTATCCGGCGCGACATGCACGTTGACCTCGTCCACCCTGGCCGATAACGACTCCGGTGGTGCCAGTCTCGAAGACTCCGCCATCGACGTGATCGGCAGCATCGTGCGCGGCAACGGTGAGTCTGCGATCGTTGCAGTCCGCGGCATCGTCAACGTATCCAACGCAAGCTCGATCACCGACCACACGGAAGATGCGGTGATCCTGTCCGACAGCTCGGCGAAGCTGATCGACTCCACCGTGTCGGACAACGGCGGAAGCGCTCTGGACACAACGAACGCAAAGGCAACAGTCCAAGCGTGCTCGCTCACCGACAACAGTGAAAATGCCATCCACGCGGTGTCGAGCTCGATCACGGCCGCGACGTGTCTGATTACCGATAACGGGGCCGCAGCCGTCGATGCGTCTGTGCGTTCGCGGGTTACGCTGATCGGAAGCACGGTCAGCGGCCATCCGACCGACGCCATCGTTCTTGATGCAAGCTCGATCGACCTGCAGGACTGCGAGGTGTACGACAACGACGGCCACGCCGTCTCTGCCAACCAGGGAACGGTGACAGTTTCCGGTTCGTTGATCACCTCCCACGCGGCCGCGGCGTTCAGCCTCACCGATTCGCGCGCCGAGGTGTCGTCGTCGCAGGTCGAGGACAACGATGGGCCGGGTGTCGTCGCGGTGCTGTCCACGATTGCGTTCGACGACTCGACGATCACAGATCATCCGACGAACGGCATCGAACTTGACCGCTCGTCGCTCGAGCTCGTATCCAGCGTGTTGTCGGACAACGAAGGTGTCGGGATCTCCGCGCTTGACTCGCAGGCCACCGTGTCTGCATCGACCGTCAGTTCCAACGCAAGCTACGCGCTCGACCTGACGAACAGCTCAGCGGTCATCTCCAACGGGTCGATCGTCCAGGCGAACGGGGACGTCGCCGTGAACACGTTGAATGCTACGGTGACCGTGCTCGACTCGACAATCTCCGACCATCCGGACAGCGCGCTCTTGCTGGATAACTCGCCGGCGTCGATCACCGATTCGGTGATCCGCGATAACCAGGGGTGGGGAATCGAAGCGATCCACCAGACCGCGCTGATGACGTCGGGAGCGACGATCTCCGGCAACCGGCTCGGCGGCCTGTCGCTGACCCGGTCGGTCGCCGCGTTGCTCGATGCCACGTCAATCGAGGACAACGCGGCCGGCGGTGTCGAATTGGCGGAACGATCCGCCATCCTGGCAATCGGTTCGCAGATCACCCTGAACAACGGGATCGGCCTGTCGGTCGATACGTCTTCGGCATCGATCCGTGAATGCACGATCACCAGCAATACCGGTCACGGCATTGCACTCGTCAACGAGTCGGTTCTGTCCTTGGTCGATTCAACGATCTCGGAAAACAGGAGCGACGGACTGCACCTCACCACATCCGTGGCAAATGTCCGCGCAAACACGTTCTCGATGAACGTCGGGTTCGGCCTGTTCGCAGACGACGCGTCGCTCCTCGCGGGATACGACAATGTGATCGAGGGCAATGGCACGGACGAAGCGGAGAACGTACCCGAAGAGCTGACGGAGCCGCGTCCGGGAACCGAGTAGACGGCACACTCGCTTGGAGGACGTGGGAGACGAAGAAGCGGCGGGGCCTCCGGGACTCGCCGCTTCCGTATTGGCCGTTCGCTTTACGGGATAAGCTGAACGATTTGCAGCCCTTCCTGCTGGTCGGCGACGTAGGCAATACCATCTGCGACCGCAACGCGCACTGCATATCCCGGCGTATCGATCGCGGCAATCTGCTCCGGAGACATGGGATCGGTCAGTTGATACACGACCAATCCGTCCGTCCGCTGCGCCACGTACAGAATCCCGTCCGCCAGGTCGAGGCCGCGCGCCTCCCCGGGCGTGCTGATCGAGCCTACCTCGGTCGGCTCGTCCGGGTCAGAGACATTCACGATCCGCACACCGCGGTAGCCGGCCGCCACGTACACGAGATCGCTTCCGTACACTACTACGTCGCTCGCGTCGCCCCGTAGGTCGATCGACCCGCGCACGATCGGCTGTGTTGGATCAAATACATCGACAACCGCCAAACCGGCGTCGCCGGCGGCGATGTAGGCCAGCGATCCACAGACGGCTACCGATTCAGCGAAACCCGACGTCTCCACGGATCCGAGTACTTGCGGACTCTCCGGCCGATCGACGTCGACGATTTGCAGCCCCCCGCGTTGATCGGCGACGTACGCGATGTCGGACACTACTGTCACGTCCTGTGCCGAACCAGGCGTGTCGACCACGCCGACCTCAAACGGTCGCGTCGGATCGGAGATGTCCAGGATCGTCAGTCCGTCGCCCCGGTTGGCAATGAACGCGTAGTCGCCCCATACGTCAAGTCCTTGCGCGTATCCCCGCGTGCTGTGCGAACCAATCTCCTGCGGGTGCGCCGGATCCTCGGCGTCGACTGCAAGAAACCCCTTGGATCCGACCACAAGGTACGCGATCGTCCCCTCGGCCCACACGTCGAGCGAGTAGCCGAGCGGATTGAACGTTCCGAGCAACTGCAGTTGAAGCGTGGTCGAGATCGATAGGGTATATGTTCCGACACCCCCAAGGATCCGAATCTGCAGGTAGACGGTCGCGGAACTTGGCGCGTCCCATCCGATCAGCAAGTTCTCTCCCGCAAGTGACGTCTCCTCGCGAAGCACCGTAACTCCATCGGCGGCGAACAGCGTTGCGACGACGACGGACGATCCATCGTCCATCCGAACCGCAATCGTGTACTCGCTTCCTTCCGCCGCGTCGAAGCAGAACCAGTCTTCATCCCCTAGAACGTCGATCGACCCGCTGATCGAGAGATTCTGTCCGCTCAGTTGAGCGGCCGTGGCCGGGTCGTTTCCCACGTCGTCGCCGTATCCCTTCTGATCCGACGAAACCTCGTACCCACCGATGGTGTCTCGCGAAATCGTTAGGAACAGGATCTCGTCGCTGTCCGCCGACCAATCGATCGTTGCATCGCTGGCCCCTGCAGCCACTTCGGCGAGCACGGTAACGCCGTCGGCCGCCGTCAGCTGCACGTGGACCGTTCCGGCGTCGTCGGTGCGAACGATGTCGATGGTGTAGTCGTATCCCTGCTCGACGGAGAAGAAGAACACATCCGTGTCTTCGACGTCCTCGATGTATCCGGCAACCGGCGTACCGGTCGTCGACAAGCCCGTGGCGGTCAACGCGTTGTCACCATGATCGTCGACCAGGACCAGCGACAAGGAGAGCCCGTAGCACCCCGTTCCCGTGGTCGACTGCGCGTGACGAACCATCAAGAAATACGTTCCCGTTTCGTTACACGTCCACTGCATTCGCGACGCGCCGTCGCCGGCGGAGTCGTCGTCCACCTGGATGATCGTCTGTCCATCGGCGGCGAACAGGTAGAGGAGTGTGTCCATTTCCTCGCTCAGGTGGCTGGTGACGAATCGATACGTTCGGCCGGCTACGGCGGAGAATAGGAAGTAGTCCATGTCGCCGGCTGGCTCGATGCACGCAGAGAGAAGGTCTCCGTCAATCTCGATCGGCGTAGCGGAAAGCGGGGTATCGCCGTGTTCATCGCCCACGCAGGCGAGGGTTGCGATCAGCAGGATCAGGCCGGTGGATAGTGCAATGCGCATATCGTCTCCTCGAGGTCCGTCAAGCGAGCTTGCTGCTGTGCGAAGGGTAGAGGAAGGCCCCGCGTGCAGCAAGCACCGAAGAACGTACACCACAGGATACACGAGGGGCTCACGCACACGACGGGATTGAATCGAACGAGGTACGCTTCCTGTTATGCGAACTCCATCTCCTCGTTTTCGGTGAAGAATCCACCGACGTGTGGATCAATCGGCCGAAGAAGGAGAGCCGATCCCCGGCGAATCGCCTGTGCCCCGTACTGGTCATGAATACGATCGAGCGCCTGATTCAGCCGTTCCTGCCGTTGATCCGTTTCCAGCAAAAGGCCTGGTACCCGGCCGTGCTCGATGAGGTTACTTACGGAGACACCGATGTTCGATACCTCGGTCGGCTTAATCGCAATTCCGTCGAATGCGCGGAGACATGCCCGATAGATCGTCTCGCCATCGTCGGTCGGCACACGAAGCGTCGTTTGCTTGCCGTAATGACGGCCGATTTCCATACGAAAGCCGCAGTGAACCGTTCGCCCGACGTATCCAAGCCGGCGCATGCGCCGGCCGACGTTGTCGCACAATCCGCGGAGAACGAGAAGTGCTTGCCACAATTTGCGCATGTCCGGTGGAAGGGATTTGGAATGCCCGACCGACTTCGGCGGCGGAAGCTCCGTATACGAAGCCACCGGCGTGGGATCGTTTCCTCGCCCAACCTCGTTCAACCATAGTCCGTATACCCCAAACTCCCGCTTGAGATACTCGGGAGATGCCGCACCGAGTTCCGCCAGAGTGCGAATCCCCACCCGATTCAGGCGTGCCGTAATCCGTGGACCGATCCCGCAAATGTCGCCGACCGGCGTGGTGCAAAGCAGATTTGGAACGTCTGCCTCGCATAGCACACCGACACCGTTCGGTTTGCTCTTCTTCCCGATCAACTTAGCGAACGTTCGAGACGAAGCGAACCCTATCGTTGCTGTGATATAAGGCCCTAGCGCGTCGTGGAACCGGCATTTGATTTCGCGTGCCAACGCACGCGCCTCGTCGTACGACGCCACCTCCTGTGAAAGGTCCATGAACACTTCATCGACGCTGTAGATCTCGAGAACGGAGGTGTACTCCTTCAAGATCGCAACAAAGCGTTTCGTAACCGAGAGGTACTGCTCCGGATGTCCGGCAACGCACTGTAAGTTGGGACACGCCTTGAACGCTTCCCATGCCGGCATCCCGGCCCAGACATTGTGCGCTTTTGCCTCACGCGAAAATGCGGTGATGATCGACGTCCGCGACGGTCGTCCGGTTACGCCGATCGGCCGTCCGCGCAGTGCCGGGCGCGCCTGTTGCTCGACCGAGGCGAAGTACGAGTCCATGTCGAGGTGCATGATGATTCGCTTCATTGCCGATCCTTGACTACGCGCCGGTTTCGATTCCGTCGATCTGCCACACTCCTCGCTTTGTATTCAGCCGAAGAAAGAACGTCTCGCCACTGCAATCCACCGAATAACACAGATACGTCGTATCCCCCTGCTTCTCCTGATGTACAAGATGGATTGTCGACACGTCATAGCGTCGATTCTTCCACCGAAACGCTTGAAGGAGGGGGTGCGGGGCCCCGCGGCGGTAGATCACAAGCGCATCGATTGGTTCGGAGAGGGATTGCAGCATCTTCGATCACATAGAACAGTGTACGAAGTGAGCGCCGGATTGTCAATCCTTCACGATCGAATGAAGTTCGTATACGGGCTGGCGACCTTTCCGTCCGACAGGAACGCGCTGAATCAAGTGCAGATCGGCCAATCGGGCCACTCGATTCGCACACGTATTCATTGGAAGTTCTAGCGTTTCGGCGAGGGCTTTCGTCGTGGTATGCTGCCGCTCGATGATCAAAGCGAGCGTCTCCGCCAATGCCGGAATATCAGCGCCCAACAGGACCCAATTCGAGTCGATCCGACCCAGCATCGCTAGTTTTCGCCGCTCCAGCTTATGCTCGAGGTCGCCGACCAGTTCGCGGGACGGCGAACGAACGACCAGTGTGCGGCCGGGGTGCATCCCGCCGACGACTTCTTGCACCGTTTTGGCGAGGACCTCATCGGCAAACGACCCGCTGAGGACATCCACTCCATCGAGAACAACCATCAATTGGCCGTCTTCGGGAAGCGCGTGAAGTGCCGTGACAAGCTCCTTTTGGGCCCGTCGACCTTCCATCCGCGTCCCGAGGCGCGTGCCAAACTGTGCGATCGAAAACTCAATTCGCATCATCGTGCTGATTGAACGCATTCTCTGCATCACATTCAACCGGGGAGCTTTCAAGCAACGTTCGCGGCAAACGCACCGCCACCTGCACACCGGGAAAGCAAACGACATCAAAGAAGTCGAACGTATCCTCGTGAGCCACGTAAAGCGCCGTTCCGCTTCGAACCACGAATTCACCTTCCCAAACTCGAACCAGACGAGCGATCTTTCGAAGTTCGCCTCCCCGTCCCGGATCGCCGTGTCGACTGACACCGCCGACGATGACGCGTTCGAGTGCTTCTTCGTCGGACAACCCGCGGAACGGATCGCATAATCCGAGGCTGCGGCGAACGCCGATCCCAATGTCGCCGACGACGAGAAAGATTGAATCCTCGTACTCCTGCATCGCCGCCACCCCGTGAACGTCACCGCGTTCGCCGGTGGCATTGCTGTGATGCGGGATGTTCTGGAACAACTCGAACATGATCGAGATCAACGATCGTTGCGAGTTCTCGGACAGCGGGTATCGCTTCGTGAGCGCGTTGCCGAACCGCTCGATCACCGTCCGGATCCCTTCTTCACTTTCGATCGACGTGAGAGGTTGAAGCACACCGGACTCGCATGCTGATCGCAAATCGCGGCTTCCCATCGGGATGTCGGCAAACAGTCCCATCGTGCGCATCCACGTGCGCACATCATCACGCTGCGGCCAACGGATTGAGCGCATCCCGTGCCACGCATGGGCGGCAAGATCGAGCAGCAACAGCCCGTACGGATCGACCGCCTGCGCCTCGCACAGATCGAGAACCGACTCGTTCGTCGATTCTCGCAACACATCCTCGATCGTTCGGATCGTTACGTCCATCGCCTCGCCTCCCCTCCGCCGCCACCCAAGAGAATACGGCGATCTGCCCCCACGCGTCGTGCAAGCGGCGCCAGCAACCATGGCGGGGCAAGCGCGCCGACTTGCCCCGCGATCATCCACGTGTACCTATCCGAACAGCGCCTGGCGCATCAAGCGTGGCGGAAGCGATCCTGCAGAGAGGAACGCGTCGTGCATCTGTCGAAGGGATGCATCCGGATACGTCTTCTTGTATTCGATGACCAAGTCGAGTATCTGCAGCTTTCCCATCAAGTACGATTGCGGCTGCGTCGGCGTCATCGTGTACCGCCGGACCTCGGCCGTCGCGTTGGTCCGTTCGAGTTGCACCCTGTCGACCATAAAGTCGATGGCTTCTTCTACCGTAAGTGCGCCAGTGTGAAGGCTGACATCGAGGATGATCCGACCGGCGCGCCACAACTGATCGTGCAGCCGCCCGAGCCGCTGCAACGGTTCGGCGATCCATCCAAGCTGTTCCATCAGTTCCTCGCAGTAGAATGCCCACCCCTCGATGAACAGAGTGGCGAGGAACGAACCCATCTTCCGGGGAAGTGTTTCCACACGGTTCGCCCACGTCATTTGGAGGTGATGTCCGGGATACGCCTCGTGCAGCGCCACCACCGGGAGCTTCACGTTGAAGTGCCCTTTGAGCTTCTTCTCCTGCACATCCGCCGGCGCGCCGGAGTCGACCGGTGTTACGATGAAGATTCCTTCCTGTTTCGTTTCAAGGATGCCCGGCGGCATGTATGCCGCGTACGGAATGATCGGTCGCATGTACGGCGGCGTTTCGACCACGCGAAGGGTTTCACCGTACGGAATCGTTGCAATCTCATGATCGATCACGTATTGACGTGCGGACCGCATCGCGTCTTCGTACGCCTTTAGCAGCCCGTCCGCTGTCGGATGATCGTTCTTCGCTTCGTCGAGGATCTCTTCCACCGTTTTCGACGAATCGATCTCGCGAGCCACTGCCTCCATCTGCCGTTTCGTATCCTCGAACTGCTCCCAACCGATCGCCAACAGTTCGTCGGCACCGTAGTCAACCATATGGTCTTCCCGTAGAAGTTCCTCGAACAGCGACTTGCCGACGGCAAACTGCCCCGTTGCGTTGGGAAGAAGCTCATCCTTGAGAAACGCCACGTACTCCCCAACCGCAGCACCGGCTGTCTGACCGGCTGCAACGAACTCCTCTGCAAGGTCCGGCGCAGCCTGTCGCGCCAACTGCGGCAGCATTGCCGTGTACAACATCGGCGCCATTTGCGCCTGTTCAAGCGCCGTCTCCGCCCAGATCCGCGGTGTCTCGTCCGGGATCAGATTCCTTTTCGCCTCCGCGAGGACGCCGGGAACCTCCTTGACCCGCCCGAGTGCCGACCGGAGACGTTCGGGAAGTGGAGCAAACTCCTTCATGACTAGCAGCAGAACACCGCCGGTCGTCGCATCCAGATACTGTCCCGGATTCCTTCGATGCAAGCGCAGAACATCGAACTGCCGCCGGAACGACTTCAGAATCTGGGTCATCAGCGTGTGATCGATCCGCGCTTCGTTCGGCCATCCTGCCGGATCGAAGCCAGCCAACTCCTCCTGAGCCGAAGCCAGTTCCTGAACCTGCTTATCCATCGCCGCGAGCGACATGTCGCCGAGGGTGTGATCGTATCGATGGTCGCCGAGCTGCGTTGCGACAACCGGATCCGCCTCCATGATTTGCTCCAGCCAAGCCTGCGTTCGCTGGTAGAACTCCTGCGCTGTACTCACAGAGCGCCTCCTTGAATCCTTTTCTCATCTACACATTATAGTGTCTCCGGCCCGGTCCGAGCGGTTCACTTGCCCTTGACTTCTTGGCCGACATCTGCTTGAATACGGAGCAAATGAGATAAAGACCTGAGCGAAAAGGCAAACCCGCGCGAAAGCCGGGGACGCAAAGTCACGGATCTACGGGAGGACCTATGACCGCCGGACTGCCGAAATCAGTAGGCATCCTTTGTTTGTCGCTGGCTGCATTCACCGCAGCCGTATTAGCACAGGACACGCAATCTCCGCCACTTGTGATCGATCCCGTTCTCGACGTGCAGACGGAATCGACCGTCATGGATGAGATCCTGCCTGTCATCGAGAATTTACTACTCGTCACGGATGAACAGAAGGCATCGCTTCTCGCCCTGTTTGCGGAAGCGGCGTCCTTGGAACGACTCGACGCTGCTACGGCTCTCTCCATGCTCGATCTCGTCGGATGGACCACGCTCTCGACGGCAGAGGAGATCGCGCAAGCCCTCGCTTTTCTGCAGGGGACTCTGTCTACGCTGATCGCCGACGAAACCGTCGATCCGCTGGCGTATATCACCGGCCTACTCAATGCGGCGCTTACGCCGGCCGGCGTAACGAACGCCATTACGAATGCCGGAGCAAGTGAGGGGATCCTTGCTGCCGCGCAGGA
>Ga0272442_10006753_pt1 | contig 14991 bp, 18 predicted proteins | sample SSMForm2O_FD_200262 | JGI IMG/M metagenome (GOLD analysis project Ga0272442, IMG submission 200262) | Marine sediment archaeal communities from Little Sippewissett salt marsh, Falmouth, MA, United States - SSM-Form-2O | ecosystem: Environmental > Aquatic > Marine > Wetlands > Sediment ...
AAGGGAGCCCAGGCCTACGAAGAACAATTCAAACAGAGACGCTTGCGATCTCTCGCAACTACCGCAAAACAAATGGGTTACGAACTCAAACCCGTGGGTGCCGCCGCATGAAGTTTCTGGCTAGGCGTTGTTCTTGTTGATCCAGTTGATGGCAATGCGCCGGTAGCGTTTCGGGAAGCTGTGCGGGCACCTCTTCATGACCACGCGGCGTATGTTGAGGCCGTTCTTCTTTGTGCTGTCCGCAATCCACTTTGCGGACTCGAGGAACATCCTGCGGACGGGCTGCTTGCCCTTCTGCGCCACCAGGAGCAGGACGTTGTGCTTTCGCAGGTTGTTCTCGTTCGCCAGCGCGAGCATGGTGAAGTAGCCCTGGTCCACCAGCAGGAAGCTGCGGAAGTTGCTCAGGATGTACGGGTCGGAGAAGCCGAGGAGAATAGCGGTGGCCTGGGCGCCGTGCGAGAAGCCGCCGAGGACGCTGCGTTTCGGGTCCACGTACGGGATTACCTTGCAGATGATCGAGAGGATCTTCTTGTAGGCAGCCGACATGACGGGGTAGTCGGAAGCATGAAGGAACATGTCGCGCATGTTGCGCGGTTTGGCTTTCAGTTTCGCCTTGAACAGCGGCATGTTCACGAGGATACAGCCCGTTCCGTCCGCCAGCTCCTTCTCTTCGTCGGTGATCAGGTTCCCGGGACCGCCGTAACCGCCGTGGAGCCAGACGAAGAGGGGTGTCTTGCGGCGCTTGTTGTAGTTGACGGGCAGGTAGAAGGAGGCGGCGGGGCCGGCGTATGCCTTCCTGTCGCGTGATTTTCCTATCCTGGGCATCCTGGGATACCGCTTGACGGTCTTGGCGAGTGTCTCGGGCAGTCCCTTGCTGAAGCGCAGAACGTAGGTATGTCCGGGGTCGAGGTCCTGCCGCCGCGGCCGCCGGCCCGGGATCTTGTACTCGTGGAGAGTCTTTTCTTCTGTTGCTTTCCTCGGCATGGCGCTCGACGGGATCTCAGCGGGGACGTCGGGCCCCGCCAGCGGCCCAGTATCTGAGATCATGACCGGTGATGCAAGACGTCTCTTCCGGCAGCCGCTTTTCACGCTTTTCTCACGCTCGTATCACGTTTGTTCGACGCGGATTTCGAGAGGCTTGTTCCGTGCAGGCACAATGGTTACCGGAGGTGAAGGCCGTGCCATGGCGTAAAGCGCGCGCTTCTATGGCTTGCGCTATTGGTAGATGGGGTTGCCGAGGTCGTGGTACTGCGCGAGGATTACCGCGGCCCGTTCACGGCGGACGTCGCGTTTGGTTTCGATTCCCCTGGCAGCGAGGATATCCGCCCAGTTGTCGGGCTTGGGGCCTTCATCGAAGCCCACGGCTTCGACGTCGGGTGTTGTCGCGCCGCACACGAGACGCGATATGCCGGAGAGCGCGATCGCGCCGAAGCACATGGCACATGGCTCGGCCGATGAGAAGAGGTCGCAGTTTGCGGCCTGCCTGCCGACGGTGCCCGGCTCGCCGAGAGCCCGCTGCGCGAGAGCGAGGGCGAGCACTTCCGCGTGGAGCAGGTAGCAGCCGGCGGGTACGACCACGTTCACGGCCGCGGCCGCGAGAGATCCGTCAGGTCTGAAGACGGCGGCGGCGAACGGTCCGCCGGTCCGGTGCTCGACGTTCAGTTCCGCCAGTCGAAGCACATAGTCCATGCGGGTCTTGTCGTCCGCGCCCGTCGAAGGCGGCTTAACCCCGCGCATCCATTCGGGCAGCAGACCCTCAAAGCAGGCGTTGCCTGACGGTTTTGGTTCTATATGCATACCTGTGAACGTGCCGGAACATAGCTGGAACTCCATTCAGGGCACATTGTCTACGCTTTGTTTGTACACTGTCCATATGGCTTTGTCCAGGGAAGCCGCGCCTCAAACCGACGAGTGGCGGCAGAGCCGGCGCATCACGGCCAACATCTTGAGAAGATCATGCTGGAATTCTTGTCCTGATTCTGCACAATTAGGGGTCTTGCTGTACCCGGTAGCTAAAGAAACAGGAGGAATGCAATGGCGACAATAGCGAAGCTGATGAACAAAGAAATCAGGAGGCTTGCGAAGAGCGAAGCGCGTGCACTGGTGGCAGGGATCAAGAAAGACACGGTCAGGCTCAAGAAAGACAACGCCGAGCTCAAGAGGCGCGTGGCAGAGCTGGAACGCGAGAATCGTCGCCTCGCGCGGGCCGAGGAAAGGCGGCGGAAAGAGGACACACAGGCTCCTCCTGAAAAGGTCCAGAAAGCTCGGTTCTCCTCCAAGGGCATTCGTTCACTCAGGAAGAAACTGGGTTTGTCCCAGGACCAGTTTGCGAAGTTGGTGGGCGTCTCGTCAGTAAGCATCTACAACTGGGAATCGAAGGGCGGTGCACTGAAGCTCAGGGCCTCTACCGCAGCAAAGCTTCTTGCCGTCCGCGGGATTGGATCAAAGGAAGCCAGGGACAGGTTATCCAAGATTGACGCAGCAGCGCGCGCAAGGGCGGGCAAGAAGAGGCGAGCGAGATCAAGGAACAGGAAGAAGTCGAAAAGATAAGGGACTTCCGCGAGAAAAGCACACGGAAGCGCAGAGGAGTACAAGCGGTCCTGCGCCACTTCCGGAGAATCGAGATGTAGCGCCGGGCCTGCCGGTCTCGGCTCAGCTTGGCTTGTTGTCAACGAAGGCCTACCGTACCTCACCGGTAACCAAACGACGGGGCGTAGCGCAGTCTGGCAGCGCGTCAGCTTTGGGAGCTGAAAGTCGTGGGTTCAAATCCCACCGCCCCGACCATAAGAATCCCTGTCGCTCAACTGCAGGATTCTGTCGCGTAACTCTCTCGTCAACCGGATCTTGCACCAACCCCGTCAAGATTCTGTCGATCAGCCGCAATCTCGTCCCGCGACAGCAGTGCGCGATTCAGGACGCGATTCGGGACACGATTCAACTAAGCTGACGGTCTTCAGTTCAGAGGCCTGGAAACTCCTTCCCGTTCCCGCATCCGTAGTCCCACGTAGACGAGTCGTCGTTGGAATCGAGCTACGGCTCCCGGATCGTCACCCCGGCATCGTACAGGAAGGTTGCAGGAAGGTTGTTCGTATCCCAGACGATGATCTCGGTGAGGGAGTTGTTGGTTGCGTCTACGTGAGTGAGGCCAGTGTTGAACGATAGGTCAAGGGCATTTGTGAGACGGTTACCGAAGCACCACAACTCGGTCAGCTTCGTATTCGCTGATACGTCAAGGCCCGTCAGGCGGTTGAAATAGCATGATAGGTAGGTCAGATTCGTATAGCCGGATACATCGAGGGCCGTTAGGTTGCGGTTAGAACAGCTCAAACGTGTCTGAGCTGGATTCGTTGGTAACCACCAAGCATCGCTATTGGCAGGGGTGTTCTGAGGAGGGGGTGCTTGCACGCATCCATTACCCATCATGCACAGAAAGCAGAGCAGAAGGATACTGGTGCAGACTCTTTTCATATTCGACCTTCCGGTGTCCACGATAGTCGAAAACCCAAGGTTCGACACCGCTACCGGTCCTGTTCGATTCCGAAGGGGCGTGGCTCACCCCCAGTATATGCGGCCCGAAGTGTGATTGCCCACTTCCCCTTCGAAAACCTGCCCAAGTAGTGGAAACGGTGACTTGGTCCATCGGGGAAGATATACACCGAGAGTACGACTGAAACATGATCGCAGCGTCTAGATCCCGTTCCCGCCTCCCCTGCGTCATCACCCAGTCGGGAGAGTGTGGTGAACATTTTTGGGTGCGTACGTTCCTTCTCCCAGGAGAGCTTCCGAAGGTAATCATCGTACTCCTTCCTGGAAGAGAAACGGCGTGAGGAGATTCGCATGCCAGCCAGCTCTTCTGGGTCGTAGAACTCGGGCCAAGCAGCCCGGTCCGCCAGGTGCACAAGAACCATATCGCAATCCTTGAGATCTGCAGGGCGGCCACCGAAGATGCTATTCAGGGCTGGATTCTTGATGTGTCTCACAACGGCCACGAGTACCGTGTCGAGTAGGGCTTCCGGCGAATCGGCGCGGCGGTTTGATGTGGCTTCCGATGGCTGCTTCCCCAGACTCGTGCAAGATCCCAGCAAAAAACACACGGCGAGGGCAGACGGCAGGGCTGTCAACTTGCATGCCTTCGCTTTCATCTGGCCCTCCGCTTCATCCCAAGTCTGGAAAAAGTCACAATCCCTGCGTCAATCGCCACCCTCCTACCGGAACTGTCGGCTCCACTTCGGATCTCGGGCTGCGTACTGACTCAGTTCGTGCGTCACCGATATCTTGTTCTTCTTCAGCATCTTCGTGAACTCACCGTCCGTGACAGCGTCGAAGCATGCCAACGTTATTTGGTAGCGGCCATCCCGCGCTTCCTGTCCTCCAAGTGACGTGGCCTTCAAGAGATCATCTCCCCTTCTACCGTAAGTGCGGATTCGTCGTCAGAAAACACGCCGTCCCCATGATGATGAAACTATAGACGTACCCATGAAACGCATCCTGCCAATACTCCTGCTTGTGGTTGCGGTTCCAGGAGTTCGTCGATCTTCTGCCGGGCTTCTTGTTCTGGATGGACCATTTGCTTTCCCCCGTCCGGTATGGATAGCATATGGTGGCCGGTTTCTCAAGGATTCTGAGCTACACAAAGCCGGTCTTTTCAGGCACTATGGACGAGGAGGAGCGTGCCACGATAGCCATCTGGCTCGGCAAGGCACGTGGAGCCTAGTGAGCTGAGAGTCCAGCGATGGGATTCCGCGGGGCCTAAAGTATAAAGTGTTCTAAACTTCATACTTTAGGCCTGACCCCGCAGAATCGGGGCCTAAAGTATAAAGTGTTCTAAACTTCATACTTTAGGCCTGACCCCGCAGAATCGCGTCCGGTTTACGATGTTCCATTTGATCCTCATTCTCTCACCTGCTACGGCGAACAGGCCGGGGCCCATCCTGGACCCCGGCCGTCTGCCGCCTGCTCACTTCTTCTTGGGGGCCTTCTGGGCCTCCGCTTCCTGTTCGTCGACGATGTGGGCCTGACCCGGCTGTTCGCGGAACCAGCTCACGGCCCGCTCCCAGAACTCGCGGATCTTCTCCGCCGCGCCTTTGTCCTCCGTCTTGGGCATCAGCGCGGTGATGTCGTCCTCGAGTTTCTGCACGACCTTGGCCGCCTCCTTGCCCAGCAGCGCGCGATAGGTACCGAGCTGGATCTGCGCAAGCCGCAGGTTATCCTGCGCCGCTTCGTGCTTACCTTCCTCGACCATACGCTCCGCCAGGCGAAGAGCATGCTGGACGTCGACGAGCGGGTCGTCCGTCTCGTTCACAACAAGCTGGACGCCGCGCGTCTGGGCCAGCGCAAGATGCGCGAGCGCTTCATCCGGCTTGTCCAGTAAGGCGGATGCCCGATTGAGCTTACGCTCGATGTAGCTCAGGTCGGCTAGAACCGCCGTGTGAATCACATTGGCGTCAGCAAGGCGCAGTCCTTTGAGCGCCGCCGCGTTCTCCTTGGCGTCGATGATCGGCTCAACCACTTCCATGGCGATCATGCCGCGGTACAGGGAGATGCGGTCGTCCTGGACCTTGTCAACGTCCCGGTATACCTCCTTGCCATCGGCGCCCTTGACCACCGTCGTGACTGTCGTGACGGGGAGCAACTCCCGCACGATCTTCGCCAGCCCCTGCGCCTTCTCTATGTCAGGCCTGGCAGCATCGGGGTCCTGATCAAGGAGCCCCTTCACTGCGTCGTTCAGGTGATTGACGATTCGTGAAGTCAGAAGCGACACCTGATGCAGATCCTGCGCGGACAGGTCGCCGGTCGTCTGCCGCTCAACGGTTGTCTGGTAGCGTTCGCCGCTGCCGGTTGTGATAGTTGACTCGTCCCGCTGCTCGTCGACCTCTTTCGCCTTGTCTGCGGCTGCAGCAGTCGTCGCAGCAAACAGGACCAGTGCCAGCAACGCGATCGAGCCGATGACCGCCTTCCCGTCTTTGTTGTGAAGAAGATTGTGAAGTGCCTTCATGGTCAAAGCCTCCTTCTGTTGGTTGTTGTTCTTCCTTCTTCTTCAGTTCAAACGTCTGGTCGTTGTCTGCCACCTGGGGCCGGTTACGCTAGGTCATATCGCATCACCTCCCTGAACATGATGATTCGAACATTGGAGTACACCGACTACTCGCCATCTTTTGGGATCTCGATATGGAGTACCCCTTTCTTGTGCTTGGTTTCCATTTTGTCTGCCTTCACAGGGCTTGGAAGCGTGACCACGCGGCGGAACTGGCCGCTCTGCCGCTCCTGGCGGAGCATGCTGCCACCATCCTCTTCCTTGCTCCCGCTCTGCATGCTCCCCGAGATCGTGAGAGTCTGGCCGTCGATCTTGACGTCCAGACGCGAGTCCTCCACGCCGGGCAGATCGACCGTCACGAGGTAGTAGTCGCCCTTGTCCTCGATGTTGATGTCAGGGGAGAACGCATAGTCGCCGAAGATGCTTCCAAAATTGTCGCTTTGCTGGAACCTGTTGAATGCGCTCCCGAACATCTGGTTGATGCGGTCATGCATGGAGTGCATCTCCTTGAAGGGGTCCCAGTCGTCCGTACGCCAATCGAACGGATCGTCGTCAAACGGGTCTGGTGGCAGCAGCGACGTGCTCGACTTGCTGTCGTCATCCTTCTGGAGGACCTGGAGAGGGGTCTCGGTATCTTCACCGGTAGCTCCATCCACTCGTCTGTGCAGTCCGAAGATCACAACGCTCTGCGCGATGACCGCCACGACGAGGACCGCAACCAGGACGGTGAGTAAGGTGAGTTTCTTGTTGCTGAGATCGGTCATCTTGATTCTCCTCCGCGGCCGGGACCGCCGCCCGGAGCGGTGACGGCTGTGGTGCTCACCAACTTCAATCGAGGGTCAATTCGATCTGCCGTCGACCGCTTCCGGGAAGCCCCGCACCAGAAGCCACGCCACGGTGCGGGGCCGGCGGAAATTCAGTCGCTTTCGATAGTGATGGCCTTGCGCTTGGCCTGCTCCTCCTCTTGTTTCGGAACGGTGATGGACAAGACGCCCTTCTTGAACTTGGCCTTGGCCTTGTCGCCCTGCACGCTGGCCGGCAGAGGAATGACACGATGGAAGGAACCGTAGGACTGTTCCCGGCGGTACCAGTTCTTGCCCTTGTCCTCCGTCTCGTGCTTCTTCTCGCCGCGCACCGTAATGGTCGCATCGTCCATCTCCACCGTGATGTCCTTCTCATCCATCCCCGGCAGCTCGGCCGAGATCTTGACTTCCTTGTCCGTCTCGGTCACATCCACCAGGGGGTTGAAGGCGACGGAGGGGGATTCCCTGTCACCCCACCGCGGGGCAAGCGGGAAGTCCGTGAAGAAGTCGTCGAACAGACGATTCATCTCCCGCTGGAAATCCCGGAAGGGATCGTGTTCCCCGCGCCGGACGGGCACATTCTCGCGCCCTCTTCCGAACTTCGGAACCAGGTCCTTGATCGACATGTCTGACCTCCTTTCAATCTCGCCGTAGGCGGGATTGCCGCGGCGTAGTTCCCGCGTAGCGGGGACGAAGCCGGGCGTTCTCACCCACTTCTTCCGCTAACCACCAATCTCAATCTTCCTTGTCTTGACCTCTTCCCGCTTTGGGATTGTGACCTCGAGGACGCCGTGACTGACCCTGGCCTTGATGCCGTTCGTGTCGACCGCATTGGACAGGGTGAAGTCCCGACGGAACTTGCCGACACCGTATTCTTGGCCGACGAGGTTGTAACCCTCGGGGGCTTCGAGTTGTGCGTTACCTTCGATGGTCAGCACGTTGTTCTCGACGGTGACGTCAACGGACTTCTGATCCACGCCGGGCATATCGGCAACCAGGCGGATATGCTCGTCGTTTTCGCTGATGTCGACGTCCGGAACGTAGGTCGTCTCCGTCTCGGGAGCCTGGGACGCCAGGACGGCATCCTCTTCATGCTTTGTCACTTGTGTTTCGGCCATTTTGATTCACCTCCTTCTCTCGGTGCACATTCGCTCAGGACGCTTCGATGGCGATTTTCCTGGGCTTCTCATCCTCCGAACGCGGCACCGTCAGGCGGAGCACACCGTTCTTGTAGTTCGCCTTCACCGCGCTGGAATCCGCGCGGAAAGGCAGTTGCAGCGTTCGCGTGAACTCGCCTGCCGGACGCTCGCGCCGGTGGTACGTCTCGCCTTCCATGTCCTCACCGGCATTCACCTTGCCGCGCAGGATCAACTGATCTCCGGTGACGGAGATGTCCACGTCCTTTGGGTCGACACCCGGCAGTTCCGCATCGATCACCAGGCCGTCGGCAGACGACCAGATGTTCATGAGCGGATACGTTGGGCCGCGACGCCAGGCGCGACCGCGACGACCACGCTCGCCGGGCTGCTGCCCCGTGAGCATCCGGTTCATGTCCGCCTGGAGCGATTCCAGTTCATCGAAAATCGACCACGGGTTCCTTGGCCATGTCACTAGATCAAACATTGCTCATCCCTCCTTCCGATGTTCTTACACTTGCTTCCTGGCAACACGGGTCTGGGCTGTGTGTTTGGGTTGTCGATGCTGCCTCCTTTCGTGATTGTTCGGTCTGTCGCCCTGACACTTCGGCTTTTGCCGGGGCATCGAGACCGGCGGTTGGCGTCTGATGTGTTCTGGACAGTCCACAAAGCGTGTCGAGCTCGTGGATGAGCTTCAACGCCATAGGGCGGCGCACGAATGCATCCGCTGAGATTTCCGAATCCTCGCGCAGGGGCTTGAGATCTGCCGCGTAGACGAGAACGGGAACTTCGGCAGGTGTGAAAGTGCCCCGGAGGTAATCGAGGAGCTGCCGACCGTCCTCTTCACGTGCAGAGTGGTCGAGAACAACCGCGCCGACTTCGCTGCTCGTCTCTCCGGGCACCGTAGAGGGATCACGCCGGACGAAGGCAAGGGCCTCCGGACAGGAGGAGAAGACACGCAGGGGATTGGCGATGCATAGCCGATGCCAGGATTCCCTCACAGAGTGTGAGGCCATCCCGCTTGAGTCCACCAGGACAACTGTCCGTAACCGTTTGCTCATGTCTCAATCCACCTCCCAGGGGGAAGGGAAACGTGCGTTTCTTCCTTGGCAGCCAATCTGCCGCCTCGGTTCTGGAGTGACGCATAAACGCGCACCCACGAATATGTTGCCTTATGTCATCGGCTAATACGCACTTCCTCCTGTCTGTTCACTCATTCGACGCCTCCGAATCTAGCATCCGTTGTGCCAAAACCGGAACAGGCGTTGCATTTGAATCGCAAAGCACTGCGCATAAGCGTTTTACAGTCTCCTGTGCATTCCGTATTTGGTGTGGCATGGCGACGATATGGCGCGTCAAGCTGTCACACCACCAATAGCGACTGGGTTATAATGACTCACTGCCGGAAGGCCGGCAGGAACAGGTACGGTGGAACTTAGGACGTCGGCAGATCTTCGGGTCCTGCGGGTGCCTGCTCGGCCAGCGTATCGGCGAAGAAGGCTTCTGACTTGCGGGTAGTGGTGCCAATGCGGCGGGGGGCCTCAATCTCGGTGAAGATACGGCCGTTCTGGAACACTGTGACCGTGCCGGTCGACTCGCTGACCGTCACGGCCGTGGAAGGCGTGCAAGCCGTCAGACCTGCGGCCGCGTGGTGCCGTGCCCCCAGACCCCGCGGCAGATCACTCGCCGAAGACGGCGGATTCAGGTATGTGCCTGCGGTCTCGATCAGGCCGCCACTACTGACGATGAAGGCGCCGTCGATCAGAGAAAACTCCTTGATGGTCTCCTGAACACTGCGGTCGAAGATACGCCTCTCGTCTGCGGCATAGCCCCGGAATGGGTTCAACACCATCTGTCGAGTGTAGGGAGCAAGCACATCCGGGCTTCCGATGACGAACACGGTGCCGACGGGTTTGCCTTCTCGGCCCTCGTTCCCCAGCTCCACGGCCAGCTTGAGCACCTGATTGAACACCTCCGTGTTCACGCTGTCGCGAATCTCTCCTTCGCCCGCAGGGGCAAACATCTCGAACTCCTTGCCAACCTCCATCACTACAATCGTGTCGAGGGTCCCGGACTCCGCCATGCCCGAAAGGCAAACCAGCCGATTACCCCGCTCAAATACCCCCGTGGACAGACCGACCAAGACGGCAACCTTGATCTGCCCCATTCGAGTGAGCCGTATGTCCGGGACGGCGACGATCTCGCGGACGGCTTCGCGAGCGACCGAGGCAGCCTGTTCGCTACGGGTAGACAGGACGAAGTTGATGCCCTTGAACGACCGAATCAGCTCTCTGAGGTCCTCGGGGTCGCCGAACACATCGGCATACAGCAGGATGTCCGATGCTCCGGCCTTCTTGTGGAGGTCAACCGCGTAGTCGATGAGAGAACGGGTCAGGTCGGTATCGGTCGGCGTGAGATGTGGGTCGGGGTGCGCCATCGTTTCACTCGTCGCTTGGACGGAAGAGAACTGTCACGCGAAGTTGTCCCAGAGCCAGTCGAAGATCTCGTCGAAAGAGGGCGTGAAGGTCTGGAACGACCGGATGGGCGAGACCTCGCCTATGTCTACGGGTGCGTCCCGTGGCACCAGCGGCTAGGGTGCACGTGCGCGTCCCCCGAACCGTACTCGTTCTGGCCCGGGGGCCGACCAGTCCTGCCTCGTCAGTGGCTCCGGGCCCGGGTCGGGTCGGTATCGTCGCGGACCGGACGGCCGGACGCGGGAAAGCTCCGCATCATACTCCCGGCGTCTGCCGGAATCGCCGAGCACGGAGTACGCCTCCTGGACATCCAGAAACGGGCGGTCTGCCCCCTCGCAGCGGTCTGGGCGGAATTCCTTGGCAAGGCGGCGGTACGCTGTCTTCACGTCCGCCTGGCTAGCGCGTGACGTGATGCCGAGGATCGCATAGTAACTCTTGGCCATACAACACCTCCCGCAACACCATGATTGCTTCTCTGTTGTTGACCCTCGGTGAGTACCACGGAGAAGCTAACAGACAGCCGCCCGAAAATCAATTCAATCATGCCGGCAGCGCTCTCAACGGAAGCCGCGACACCGACGCCGACGTTGTCTTGAAGGGCCTTGTGTTCTATTGTGATGGCGATGCAAATCGCCAAGACAGAGAATGCGCCCGTGAATCAAAGACAACGGAAGGTAAGGATCCTGGTCAACCGCCGTTCCGGGTTCATGTGGTCGTTCAATGCTGTACAGGAAGCTTTCGACCGGTACTGGGACACGGGAGGAAACGACCTTTCGTACCAGTTCTGCCGCGATCCCGAAGACGGGCGGCTGAAGGCGCGACGGGCCGCGGAGCAGGGCTTCGACATCCTTCTCGTTGTGGGCGGCGATGGCACCGTCAACACGACTGCCTCCGAGCTGGTCAACACAAGCACGGTGCTGGGCGTCATACCGATGGGAAGCGGAAACGGGTTTGCGCGGCACTTCGGTATTCCACTGAAGCCCGAAGAGGCCGCGCAGACACTCACCACGGCAGATGTTCACAGGATCGACGTTGGCATGGTCAACAGCAGGCCCTTCCTGGTCACGTGCAGTATGGCGTGGGATGCAGCGCTCGTGAAGTCGTTCGAGCGATCCCCCGTTCGAGGCGTGCTGCCCTATGTCTTCGCCGGTGTGTACGAGTTCCTGGGATACAGACCGCAGGAAATCACGGCCGAACTGGATTCCGGCGAAGTGCTGACGTTTCCCGATCCGGTGGTCTTCACCATCGCGAACCTGACGCAGTACGGAGGCGGGGCGGTCATATCCGGCGACGCCCAACCCGACGATGGGATGCTGGATCTTGTTGTTGCGCGGCGTCAGGATCTTCCCGTCCTGGTCGCCAATATCCACCGCTTGCTGAAGGGGTCTATTGCGGAGCTGCCGCGCGTCGTGTTCCGCCGCTTCCGCTCGCTCACCGCAACGCGGGCACACGCGGCAGAGATCCAGATCGACGGCGAACTGGTAGACGCGCCACGTGAGCTGCATGTCGAGGCCGCCCCGCGCTGCCTGAACGTTCTGGTTCCGCGGCCGTAGAGACTGGACTACGGTTCTTACCCACAGTAGCCGCAGACGCCCGTGCGCGGAGAATTGACGAGCGGAAGATAGCCTTCTTCCTCCTCATCGCCCACGCAGTCACCGCAGAAGACGGAGTCCATATCGAGGCCCCAGCCCGTGGCCTGAATCTGCGTGGCCGGTTTCCCGCACTTGGCACATTCCCACGGCGGCGGTTCGTTCCGCGCGAGTGAAGTGATTTCCGGGTTCTTGACACGGCGTTCCCGGAATTCCACAACACGGAGCTTCAGTTCCGTGGTCGATCCGTAGTCGTATTCGTGCTGGAACTTCGTGCCCGGTCCCAGCACGTTGTACAGCTTCTGTCGGTCGATTCGGGGCGGCTATGAACCCTTCTATGAAGCACGGGGGCGTTATTTGGCGGGCAGGTGGTCCATATATCTGGCTCAGCTGCAATATGTTGCGACACACGCACCCGTTTTTGTGCTCTGGAATCCATATGGTTATGGCTCATTTGGCAGTCTAATGCAGCATATGTCCCCGTTTCCATCAGGGCAGATCGAGGCGCAATCACCACGTATCTGTCGGGTTGGGCAGAATAGGAATGTCGGGTTGAAGACCCAGGACGAAAGACTGCAACCCGCTGACAACAAACGCTTTGCAGCGCGCCTTGCCGACGAGAGCCTCTATCATGTCGGGTTCGTGTCGGGTTCATGATTCCTTCATGTCGGGTTCGTGTCGGGTTGGGAGTTCAATAACGTAGTGCGTCTGATGACCAGTTTCCCCGATACGACGCAGTACACCTTTTCTTATCAGGTCATTCAAGTCACGCAGGGCGGTTCGATCCGTGATCCCGTGGAGGCTGCGGTACTCTCTATTGTTGAGTTGTCCCGTCTGTTTGCACAGCGCCACCCCCTTCTTCTGCCGCTCATTCAACCCCAGATTGTCCATTACGGCATCCGTCAGCCACCGCAATCTCTTCTCTTGCGCGCGTTTAGAAGAAGCCGCCATTCGGCGGCGTTGATGTGGCCGGAGGCCACACGAATGGACGGCCCGGAGGGCCGCTGCCCCTGTTTGTGGATGCTGCCGAAAGAGCCTGTGGGGAGCCTGTTGAAGATCGAAGAAGTCGCGCGAAGCGCGACACCGAGGAGCCCCGACTTGTCGGGGCGACCCGCCGCTTGCGGCGCATCATGGGCGCGAGAGCGCCGGGGGATTGAGCACAGGGCATGACAGCTTTGCTGGCGTGGCCTGTGTCGGGGCCGCCGGGGACGGCGGCGGGGCTGGGGGCTGGAACGAGGCTGCTCCGCAGCCGCAGTGCCAGCCGGGGGAAGGGGCTCGGCACGAACCTGTTTCGCAGGTGCAGTGACGTGGGGGTGATAGCGCGTGCGACGACCGTTTGCATGACCGATCCCGGTTGCGCGTGGGATCGCGTAAGCATCAACCGTGACAGTTCTGCTGGCGCGGTTGATGGCCCCGGTAGACAGCGGAACGACCGTCGGCACCGGGGACGCGCCGGGTCTTTCAGCACGGAACGTGACAGCCGTCTTCGGCTGGCGCGGGCCGTGCGGGGTAGTACCCGAGGCGCGAAGCGCCGAGGGCCTGCTTGGCGCTATTCCGGTAGCTGCTTTGCATCAGGCGTTACGATTTCGGATAGTGCTCCAGGAAATAGGTTCGCATAAGTGAGGCGAGCCCCGACCATTCGGGTATGTTCCGGGCACATGGTTTACACGTTATTTGGAATCATCCAGGATGGCGACGCTACTGCAGCTTGGCCCAGGGAAGGACCTTCATGCCGCGGTGTGTCCTGCGGCTGTCGCCCCCATTCACAAGCATCGCATCCTCCGGCTTGATGCCGGCCTGCGTACAGAAGGGGTGGGGACGGCTATTCGCGGAACGGGTCGAGGATCTGTTCGATGCCGTTGAGTTTGATTTGGTAGATCTCTTCCATGAGCCTGCCAAGTTTGCCGCGGGGTAGTCCGCGCCTTTGCTTGAACCAGAGGATGTAGGCTTCGGGCAGATCGATCAACCTGATGTCCTTGTACTTGCCGAACGGCATCCGGTAGTTGGCCAGCTCTTTCAGGACGTCGGCGCTATGTTGCATACCTGACAGAGTACCGGAAATCCGCCCACAGTCCAGTCTCCGGTGTCGATCTGTTCCAGTCGGTCATGCACTGCCTGAGTCTCCCTGCCAACGCCCGAAAGAATAGCTTTGTCATGGTGTTTCCTCCCTATCCAATTGTTGTGTGCGACTTCGAACGACACCAATTGGACAGTGCGAGGTCCGAATGTATTCTACATTTTCTTCACCTATTTCTGTCTGAGCACCTTTTGAGTTGGCATTGTACATACTCATTGATTTTGCGCAAACGGAGACCGGACAGAGCGCTGTTCTCGTGGTTTCGCCACCAGAATTCCAATTGATCGATAACGTTCAAATGCTGACGCCCGAGTGAGAATGGGAGAGGTTTTGGATAGGATCAACAGGAACAAGGCGGCCGGTGGCCACAACCAAGGAAGACCGGCCGCCAGTGAAAGTGCCAGGTGAAAGTGAAGGTAAGATATCTGTTCTCCGGTTCTCAAAGATGATTCCGCCTTCCGCTGCACCTGCACCTGTGACCTTCCACTTTCACTGCTGATGGTGCCTGATCGTGCGCCAAACATCTTGTTTCTTGTCGCAGTTGAGATTGATTAAGCTGCTAAGTTCCCGGTGTTCCCAGGCGTTTTTCCTCCAAAGGAGAGGCGTGATATGAGTGCGATATTATGCTGTGTGCTGTTTGCTGCCATGGTGCTGATGGGCGCAGATGCGGGGGCGACCAACGTGATCGATACGGAGACGGAGCTGAAGTATGGCCAAGGATTGGCCGAATTGGGTTTTCCCGATTTGGCCGAGATAGTGTTCAGCCGTGTCGAGAAGATCGATGCTCAGGCTGTCCGTGTGAAGCGGTTCCAAATGAAGTTGCGGGCGGGAGACGATCTGTCATGGGCGGATAAGGAGATTGCGAAGATGCCGATGGA
>Ga0272442_10006756_pt1 | contig 14986 bp, 8 predicted proteins | sample SSMForm2O_FD_200262 | JGI IMG/M metagenome (GOLD analysis project Ga0272442, IMG submission 200262) | Marine sediment archaeal communities from Little Sippewissett salt marsh, Falmouth, MA, United States - SSM-Form-2O | ecosystem: Environmental > Aquatic > Marine > Wetlands > Sediment ...
CGCGTCTACCGCCACCTTCCGTGGTACAAGGGCGATTGGCGCAGACAAGCGATCGAGCTGCTGAACGCGTGCGACAAGCTGCCGCCACGCCCGGCCGCTCCCGCTGAGCTGCGCCTCCGCGTGATCGGCCAGCTCGTTCTCGACCGCCTCGGTTCCGACCCGCGCACCGCCGCCGGCAGCGCGCCGGGCGGGACGTGGTCGGCCATCCACAGCCCGCTGATGGAGCATGCCGAGGTGCTCCTCGGCCCGGGCGGGTCCATCCGCCCATTGGGTCTCTGCCGGCTCACCTGGCGCGACGAGGTGGACGACTCGCCCCAGTACGCCCGCGCGTACCTGCCGGCGGGCTACGACGCCAGGTCGCCGGGCAAGGGCTACCCGATGATCGTCGTGCTGCACGGCTACAACCCCCCGAACCCCGAGTATGTCCGCTGGTGGAGCGTGACGCGGCGGCACAACACCCTCTGCGAGCGCCACAACGTGATCGTGCTCGAGCCGCACGGGCGGGGGAACACGTCGTACAACGGCATCGGCGACGCCGACGTCCTGCGGGCGATCGGCCTGGCCAAGAAGGCGTTCCACGTCGATAGCGACCGCGTCTACCTGACCGGCTACTCGATGGGCGGGGGCGGCACGTGGCACATCGGCACGCGCCATCCGGGCCTGTTCGCCGCCATCGCGCCGATCTACGGCGGCTGGGACTACCACCAGTGGATGAAGGCGGACGAACTCGCCAAGCTCACCCCGCAACGGAAGTACGAGATGGAGAGCTGGTCGAGCTTCGCCCAGGCCGAGTCGCTCCTGACCACGCCGATTTTCGTCAACCACGGCGACGCCGACGACCTCGTGGACGTCAAGTACTCGCGGTACGTCGTGCGAATGCTCCAGCGGTGGGGCTACAACCTGCGGTACTGGGAGCATCCGGGCAAGGGCCACGGGCGGCTGGACTGCGAGGACGAGCTCGTTCGGTGGTTCAAGACCCACACGCTCGACCGCAACCCCCGGCGCGTCCGCGTCCGCTCGGCGAGGCTCAAGGACGCAGCCGCCCATTGGGTGCGCGTCGCCCAGCGGGAAGACCCCTTCGCCTTCATCCGCGTCGACGCCCGCGTGGTCGACCGCCGAACGATCCGGCTGGACACGGCCAACGTCCTCCAGGTGCGATTGAGCCCGGGCGAGGCGCTCGTGGACCCTGCGAGGCCCGTGCGAGTGATCTGGAACGGTGCCGACACCGGCGGCCGGGCGTTCGACGACGGGGCCATCACGCTCCGGGCGGCCGGCTACCGGCCGACGCGGGGGGCCTTCCACAAGAAGCCCCTGCTGGCCGGACCGATCGAGGACGCGACGACGACCCCGTTCCTGATCGTGGTGGGCACGGCCTCGCCGGACGCGGCCATGCGCCGCTTCTGCCGCCTTCGCGCCGAGGCCGCCCGCGACGAATGGAAACAGTGGCAGAAAGTCACCCCGCGGTACCTGCCCGATACCGAGGTCACCGCCGAGCACATCCGCACGTACTCGCTGCTGCTGTTCGGCGGGCCGGACGAGAATCTCGTCACGCGGAAAATCGCACAGTACGTCACGATGGAAATCAAGCCGCATTGGATCACGCTGGGCGGGCAGGTCTTCCCGGCCGAGAACGCCAGCCTCGCGATGGTCTGCCCGAACCCCTTCAACCCCGACCGGTACGTGTCGATCATGGCGGGCAATTCGCCGGCCGGCATGTACTTCGCCAACCGCCTGCCCGGCAACTACGACTTCGCCATCGCCGACGCGCGAGCGGCCGAAAGGGTCCCCTTCGAGGAGCTCTGCATTGCCGCCGGACGGTTCGACCCCAACTGGCAGTTCAACGAGAAGTACACCGTCCGCGGCACGGCCGAGGCCCGCAACCGGGTCGAGCCGAGCAAGGCCCCGACGGCCTTGACCGCGGCCGTCAAGGACCCCCAATTGATGCTCGCCGACCTCCTGGAGACCGACGCGACGGGCAGCTTCGTGGACATGGCGCGCGACACGAACTGGCGGGGCCGGCCCATCCGCCTCGGGCGCGAGGTCTACGACCACGGTATCGGCGTGAACGTCTGGCACGAGCCGTGCGCGGTCCGGTACGACTTGGCGGGCGGCTCCTGGAAGCGGCTCCGCGCGACGATCGGGATCGAGCTCAAGAAGCCGCCCGAGCAGCTCGAACCCAAGGAGATCGCCGGCACGCGGGTGTTCTTCGTGGTCCTCGGCGACGGCAAGGAGTTGTATCGCTCGCCAACGTTCCAAACCCAGACGCCCCCGGTCAAAATGGACGTGGACATCACCGGCGTCAAGACGCTCGAGCTAAGGATAGGCAACCAAACAACCTGGCACAACGCCGCCGCCAGCGTCAACTGGGCCAACATCCGCCTGGAAAAATAACGCGATCCCCCAAAGCCCACGGGCCGCAACCCGTGGGCTTCTGTTCTGCGCCCCTATCGCGTCAGGAGGTCGATCTCTCTTCCGGCACGAAGAGGACTTTGCCCGTCTGGCGCGTGGCGAACGTCTCGTAGGCCTCGCCGGCCCGGGTCACCGGGAAGCGGTGCGTGATCATCTCCGCCGATCGCAGGCCCGAGGCGTACGCCCGCAGCAGCTCGTCGTACTCGCCCAGCGGGAAGCACGTCGAGCCGGACATCGTGACCTCCTTCCGCAGGAAGTGGTCGGACGGACGGATGGTGGCCTGGTTGTTCTCGCCGATGATCGCGACGTGCCCGAACGCCCGCACCACGTCGAGGGCCGTGTGCAGCGGCTCGGGCTCGCCGGAGCATTCCAGCACGCGGTCGAGGCCGTGGCCATCGGTGGCCTCGCGGATCTGCTCGGCGACGTCGCCGTCGGCCGGGTCGAGGACGGTCTCGGCCCCGAGCTTCAACGCCAGCTCGCGGCGGTAGGCGACGGGCTCGATACCGATCACCCGCGCCCCGAGGTGGACGGCCACGCACAGCGACCCCAGGCCCATCGGCCCGAGCCCGAAGATCCCCACCACGTGGGTCGCGTTCGTGCCGATTCGCTTGTGGGCGTGGTACGTCGTGCCGACGGGGTCGAGGATCAGGCTCCCCTGCTCGAAGCTCAGCCAGTCGGGCAGCTTCAGCAGCGCCCGCTCGCCGATCCGCGCGTACTCGGCATGGACGCCATCGAGCCCAAAGCCGTACCCACCCGCGCAGTGGCGGCAGTAGGCGAAGTAGCCCGCGTGGCACATATCGCAGACCCCGCACGTCAGCCCGCCGGCCGTGCAAACCCGGTCGCCCACCTTCAGCACGCGAGGGCGGTCCACCGCGACGACCACGCCCGCGCCCTCGTGACCCGGCACGAAGTCCTTCTCGCCGGGCTTCTCGTACAGGGCGTGCAGGTCGGACCCGCACAGGGCCGCCGCCTCCAACTTGACCACCACCTCCTCCCCGCAAGGCTCGGGGTCCGGGTACTCCCACGTCACCACCTTGCACGCGTCTACCATTCTCGCGCCGCGCATTGTCCGCATCCTCCACGGGGGCCCGCCGGGCCGGGGGTCTCATCGCCGCGCCCGGCCTGTCCGGGCAGGCACGTTGGGCCTTATACCCACCGACCGCCAAGACGGACAACCTTTTCTCCCATCCGCCCGAGTCGCCCCGTCGCACGCACCGGCCGGGCCCCCGTCGGCAGGCGGCGGCCTCTGTGCGAAAAGTGTCCGAATTCCGGGGGAAAAAAGCCCGGCCGTTCTCATTCTTAAACCTATTTTTTGCCATCGTTTACATGTATTTCTGGCCCGGCTCCCGTCGTGAGGGTCCGCACAGGCGCCGCGGGGGGCTCCCGACGGGGGCTCGAGACCGGTCGGCGGGGCGGTTCGCTTGCAGCCGGGCCGGGCGACATGCTACAAACTGCGGGTGGACTTCCTGGCGGACATGGCGTGGGGGGAGGCCTTGCGGGCCGCGGCCTCGTCGTCGCTGGCCAGCACGCTGGCGGCGTTCGGGCTGATCCTGCTGCTGACGCGGCTTCGCGTGCCCTTGTCGCTGGGCATCCTGGCTGGCGCGGTGACCCTCGGGCTGCTCGACGGCCAATCCGTCGGAGAGGTCCTCCGCCGGGCCGGACTCGGCGCCGTCCAGCCGGGCACCATCGGGCTCCTCGTGGTGGTCGTGCTCATGCTCGCGCTGTCCGAGGCCATGCGCCGCGCGGGGCAACTCGACGAGATCGTCTCGCTGGCGGGGGGGTTCCTTCGTCGCCCCGCCGTCGCGATGGCCGCCCTGCCCGCCCTCATCGGCCTGATGCCCATGCCCGGCGGGGCGCAACTCTCGGCCCCGATGGTCGATGCCGCCAGTGGAGGCGCCCGCGTCAGCCCGGAGCGGCTCTCGGCCATCAACTACTGGTTCCGCCACATCTGGGAGCACTTCTGGCCGCTGTACCCGGGCGTGATCGTCGCGATGAGCCTGACCGGCAGCGACGTCGGCGCGTTCGTGCTGCACCAGTTCCCCCTGGGCATTTTCATGGCGGCCAGCGGACTGCTGATTTTCCGCGGCTCGCACCCGGACCTTCACCGGACGGCCTCGCGCGCCGCGGCGGGCCAGGGCCGACGCCTCCTGCGGGCCACGTCCACGATCTGGATCATCCTGCTCGTCTGGGCCGCCGTCCGGGGGGCGATGGCCTATCTCGGCGACCTGCCTGCCCGCGGCGGGGCGTGGGGAGCCGTCGGGCGGTACGCGCCGCTGGCCGTCGCGCTGGCCGTCAGCCTGACCTGGACCGTCCGCATGAACCGGCTCGGCCGGGCCCAGTTGCTCGCGATCGCCCGGCACCGACCGATCTACAAGCTCGCGGGCATCGTCGTCTGCGTGATGGTCTTCTGGTACACGATCCACCAGGCCGGCTCGGCCGGACGAATCGCCGACGAGCTCGCCGCCCTTCACGTACCCGGCGAGGTCGTCGTCGCCCTGCTACCCCTGATCGCCGGGCTCGTCACGGGCCTGGCCGTCGGGTTCGTCGGGACGAGCTTCCCGATCGCCCTGGCCGTCATCGCCGCCCGGGGCGACGCGGGGTCCATTCGCCCCTACGTCGCGCTGGCCTACGCCTTCGGGCACATCGGGCAGATGCTCAGCCCCCTGCACGTCTGCCAGGTCGTCAGCAACGAGTACTTCGGCGCCCGCCCCCGGGGCGTCTACCGCCGCTTGATCCCCTCGATCGCCATCACCGCCGCGTGTGCCGTCGCCTACTTCCTCTTCCTCCGCTGGGTCCTCGCCTAGACCGTCTCGGCGCGGGCCGTTGCGCGCAGGACATCGGCGAGGACCTCATCGGACTCGATACCGTCGGCCTGGCCCTCGAACGACAGGATCAGCCGATGGCGAAGGGCCGGCGCGACCACGGGCTCGACGTCGTCGAAGGCCACGTTCGCCCGCCCGGCACGGAGCGCGAGCACTTTCGCCGCCAGGAGGATCGCCTGGGCCCCGCGCGGGCTCGATCCGTACCGGACGTACCTCGTCACCGTCGCCGGCGCCCCGTCGGCCTTGGGGTGCGTCGCCCGAACGAGCCGGGCGATGTAGTCCTTTACGTGGGTCGCCGCCGGCACGCGACGGACCAGGGCACGCATCTCCTCGATTCGTCCGGCCGAGACCACCCGCTCGACCTCGCCCGCCTCGACGCCCGTCGTGCGGTCCAGGATGCTCACGAGCTCGCCCACGTCCGGGGACTCCACGCGGACCTTGAGAAGGAACCGATCGAGCTGCGCCTCCGGCAGCGGGTACGTACCCTCCATCTCAAGCGGGTTCTGCGTCGCCAGCACGCAGAATGGCCGGGGCAACGGACGGGTCTCGCCGCCGGCTGAGACGGTCTGCTCCTGCATCGCCTCCAGCACCGCCGACTGCGTCTTCGGCGTCGCCCGGTTGATCTCGTCGGCGAGCACGAGGTTCGCGAAGATGGGCCCCTTCTCGAAGCGGAACGCCTTCGAGCCGGCCTCGTCCGCCTCGACGAGGTTCGTCCCCGTGATGTCCGCCGGCATCAGGTCCGGCGTGAACTGGATCCGCCGGAACGTCAGGTCGAGCACGTCGGCCAGCGTGCGGATCAGCAGCGTCTTGCCCAGCCCCGGTACGCCCTCCAGCAGCGCGTGCCCGCCGGCCAGCAGGCACGACAGCACCTCGTGGATCACCGCCTCGTGCCCCACGATCACCTTCGAGACCTCCCTCGCGATCCGGTCGTAGTCCGCCCGGAACGAGTCGATCTCCCGCTGCCACTGCCCGCCGTCACTCTGCTCGGCCATGGTCGTGATTCCTACGTGCTCAACGCCGCGGCGCCGGGGTGTAGACTACCGCTGGCCCGATGCGCTTGCCAGATTCCTTTTCGCGCCGCCGACTCCGTCCTGCTATCATGCCCCCAGGGCAGGCGGTCTGCCATGGCTTGATCGCACGGACACGACAGGGAACCGATCAACATGCTGACGGAACTGAGTGTGACCAACTTCAAGTCCTGGGTCGAGATCCCGCAGATGCGCCTCGCGCCGATCACCGGGCTGTTCGGCGCGAACAGCTCGGGCAAGACCAGCATTCTCCAACTCCTGCTCATGCTCAAACAGACCGTCGAATCCCCGGACCGCGCCCAGGCGCTGACTCTAGGCGGCGCCAACGTCCCGGCGGATCTGGGGTCCTTCCGCGATCTGGTCTTCGAGCACCAGTCTCCGCCAACGCTGTCGTGGCAACTGACGTGGAACTTCTCGAAACCGTTCACGGTAACCGACCCGGCCACCGGCGACGAGCAGTTCCCCGCGGTCCACGAGATGAGTTTCGGTGCGGAGTTGGGCGAAGGCAAAGGCGGCCGCGTGATCGTCAACCGGATGTCCTACGAGCTCGCCGGGCATCGATTCTCCCTGGCGCACAAGGGAGCCGGGGGCACCGCCTATGAGTTGCAGAGCGAAGGCAACGGCTTCGAGTTCGTCCGCGCTGTGGGTCGGCCTGCCAGCCTGCGCGCACCCGTCAAGTGCTATGGCTTCCCCGACCAGGTCAAAGCCAAATACCAGAACGCGGGCTTCCTCACAGACCTCCAGTTCGCGTTCGAAGAGTTATTCGCGGGCGTCTACTACCTTGGTCCACTCCGTGAGTACCCGCGACGGAACTACTCGTGGGCGGGAGCGGAACCGGCGGACATGGGCCAACGGGGGGAGCGGGTCGTGGATGCTTTGCTCGCGGCAAGGCAACAGGGAAAGAAGGTGGACCCGGGGAAGGGCAAACGCAAGATCCCGCTGGAGAGGTACGTTGCCGACTGGCTTCGGAGGCTGGGACTCATCCACGACTTCCGCGTCGAGCTGATCTCATCGGAGAGCAACTTCTACCGGGTGCGCGTCCGGAAGTCCAAGAGTTCGGCGCCGGTTCTCATCACCGACGTGGGCTTCGGCGTTTCCCAGATCCTGCCGGTCCTGGTCCTCTGCTACTACGTGCCGGAAGGCTCAACCATCTTGTTGGAGCAACCGGAGATCCACCTTCACCCGTCCGTGCAGGCCGGGCTTGCCGATGTCTTCATCGATGCCGTCGAGAGGCGGAACGTACAGATCATCTTCGAGAGTCACAGCGAGCATCTGCTTCGCAGGCTCCAGCGACGCGTGGCGGAGGAAAAGATCGATCCGGAATCCGCAGCGCTCTACTTCTGCGAGATGGACAACGGCCGATCGGATTTGAGACCGCTCAAACTCGACCTGTTCGGCAACATCACGAACTGGCCGGAGGCATTTTTCGGCGATGAGTTCGAGGAAATGGCGGCGATGACGAAGGCGGCGATGAAACGAAAGGTGCGGGGGGCATGAAGTCCTTCGTGGTGGACACCAACGTCGCCGTAACAGCCAGCGGCCGGGCCGAGCAGGCGGGTCCCTGCTGTGTTCTGGCGTGCATCGAGGCGTTGGACGAGGTCAGGAAGCGGGGCAAGCTTCTCCTGGACGATCAGATGCTCATCCTCGACGAGTATGAGAAGCGCTTGAGCAGGTCCGGGCAGCCGGGACCCGGTGACGCCTTCATGAAGTGGGCCCACCGGAATCAAGCCGTCCCGACGCATTGCCAGAAGGTCCCCATCCATCCGAAATGGGAGGACGGACAGAGTTTCGAGGAGTTTCCCGACGATCCGGACCTGGGCGGATTCGACCGTGACGACCGCAAGTTCGTTGCCGTCGCGATAGCCAGCCGGCGTCGCCCCGAAGTCCTTAACGCGGTCGATTCAGACTGGTGGCTCTTCCGCCAGCCCCTGGCCCGGCATGGTGTGAAGATCGAGTTTGTGTGCCCCGAGCAGTTCGCGGATCGGCCCTGAACGCTCGTCGGGCGGCGGCCCTCGCGTGGAGTCTCGAGCCCACGAGCAAGCGAACGATGGTTCCATTGACACGACCGACTTACGGAGAGATGCGATGTTGCGGAGTCTTCTGGTACTCCCGGTGCTCTGCCTGGCTGCCGCCGAGGGCAAGGTAGACGTGAAGGCCAAACGGGAAACGTTGGTGCTGGATAACGGCGTGCTGCGGGTTGCGTACGACGCCAAGATGGGCACGTTCGCGGCGTGGCGGGGCAAGCGGGCGTTCATCGAGGCCGGGCGGCTCGTCGAGACCGGCGCGGAGAAGGGTAAGGCGGTGCTGGTCGACGTCCGCGACGCGCTGGGCTCGGGCCGGGCCGTCGAGGTCACCTGGGCGGACGGACGCATCCGCCGGATGGCGCTGTACGACGGCGTGCCGTTCGTCTGCATCCGCGCGTCGGTGCGGAACCCGTCGGAGAAGCCCGTGACGGTCGCGGAGATTCCCGCGCTGTCGGCGCAGGTCGTCTCGCCGGGTCCGATGGACCGCGTGCGTGGCTTCGGCCCGGCGGGGCTCTACGCCCTCGGCGGGCGGACGCACTTTTGCTTCGGCGCGGCCGTCGATCCGGCCACGCGGGCGGGGGTCGTCTGCGGTTGGCTGACACACGAGCGCGGCTCCGGCGTGGTGACGGTCGGCAAGTCCGGCGAGGGCGTGCGGTTCGGCGCGAGGGCGCAGTACGGGCGTCTGCTCGTGCCCGCCGGCGGCACGGCCGAGGGAGAGACGCTCGCCATCGGCTGTTTCGACGACGCCCTCGACGGCCTGGAGGCCTACGCCGCCGCGGCCGCCAAGGCACTGAAGATCACCCTGCCCAAGACCGTCCCCAGCGGCTACTGCACGTGGTATCACGCTCGCGGGTCCAACGCCAAGCAGGTCGCCGAGTTGAGCGACTTCTGCGGCAAGCACCTGCGCAAGTTCGGCCTGGAGTTCGTGCAGATCGACGACGGCTGGCAGGTCGGCGGGCGGGACTTCACGACGTACAACCCCCGCGGCCGATACCAGGCGGGCATGAAGCCGACGGCCGAGCGCATCACCGGCAACGGGCTGCGGGCGGGCATCTGGTACATCCCGTTCGGCTGGAACCCCAAGTGCAAGTCGCTCGCCGAGCACGGCGACTGGTTCGTCCATCGCCCGGACGGGAAGATCTACACCGTCCGCTGGGCGGGAAGCTGCCTGGACATGACCCACCCGAAGGCGCGGGCGTTCCTGCGAAAGGTCGTCTCGCGGATGTCGAAGGACTGGGGCTACAAGTACATCAAGATCGACGGGCTCTGGACGGGCATGGCGGTGAAGATTCTCTACCCCTCGCCGGCCTACCGGGACGACGACCTGGGCAAGGCGGTCTTCCACGACCCGTCGAAGACGCACGTCGAGGCGTACCGGTCGGGGCTGAGGCTGGTCCGCGAGGCGGCCGGCGACGACGTGTTCATCCTCGGCTGCAACATCGCCCAGAACGCCCGAACGCTGGGCGGGTCGTTCGGACTGGTCGACGGCATGCGGATCGGCCACGACATCGGCGCGAACTGGGGCTCGGTCCGCGGCTGCGCCGTCCCCACCGGGCGGTTCTACTTCCTCCACGGCCACGTCTGGTTCAACGACCCCGACTGCCTCATGCTCCGCAAGCCCCTGACGCCGGACCAGGCCCGCGCGTGGGGGTCGCTGCTGGCGATCTCCGGGCAGATGAACGTCGTCAGCGAGTTCCTGCCCGACCTGCCGGAAGACAAGCTCGACGTCGTCCGGCGGACCATGCCGAACCACGGCGGGCTCGGCCGGCCGATCGACCTGTTCGTCAACAGCCCCGCGACAATCTGGCACTATCGCTCGAAGGTCGCCGGCGAGCGCCACGACGTCGTCGTCCTGATGAATTGGGACGCGAAGAAAGCCGCCACGCGAGAACTGGCCCTGGCCGAGATCGGCCTGCCGGCCGGCGCGAAGGACCGATACGTCGGCTTCGACTACTGGGCCAACGAGTTCATCGAGCCGTTCGCGGGCAAGCGGACGTTCGAGCTGCGCCCGAGCTCCTGCCGCGTGATCGCCCTGCGTCGCCGGCTGGGCCATCCGCAGGTCGTCAGCACGTCGCGACACGTCACGCAGGGCCCGATTGACCTGTCCGCCGTCACGTGGGACGCGGCGAGCAAGACCCTCGCCGGACGATCGAAAGTCGTCGCGGGCGATCCGTACGAAATTCGCATCGTCGCGCCACGCGGCGTCCGCGCCACCGCCGCGAAAGCCCCGGCCGGTGCGAAGGTGCGCTTCGCCCAGAGTGGCTCGCACGTCCGCGTGACGATCGACACCCCCACCAGCCGACAGGTCGACTGGCGCGTTTCGTTCTAAGATCCCGCCACAGAGACACAGAGACACAGAGCAGATGTCTTGCTCTTCCAAGCCTCGTGCTGCCGGTTTCTCTGTGGCTCTGTGGCTCTGTGGCGCACCGGAGGACGTGCAGAATCCGAACTGGCGGTACTCCGGCGCCCGGGCCGATTCTATAATCCAAGCCGGTTTTTGTTGGAGATTGGTATGAACGTGTTGTTGACGGGCGGGGCGGGATTCATCGGTTCTCACTTGGTGCGGGCGTTGGTGACGGCGGGGCACACGCCGGTGGTGGTGGACAACCTCTCGAACGGGCACCGTGCAGCCGTGGGCGACGCGGCCTTCATCGAGGCGGACGTCGCCGACGGCGAGGCGATCGCGCGCGTGCTCCGCGAACATGCCATCGACGCGGTGATCCACCTGGCGGCGTGTATCGAGGCCGGCGAGTCGGTCGTCCACCCGGACAAGTACTTCCGCAACAACACGGTCATCGGCATGGCGCTGCTGGACGCGATGCGCCAGGCGGGGGTGGCGAAGATGGTCTTCAGCTCGACGGCGGCGGTCTACGGCACGCCCGAGCGGGTGCCGATCGCCGAGTCCGACCGCCTCGAACCGATCAACCCGTACGGCATGAGCAAGCTGTGCGTGGAGTACATGCTGCGGGCGTACGCGACGGCCTACGGGATGGGCTTCGTCTCGCTTCGGTACTTCAACGTGGCCGGCGCGGACCCGGCCGGCGGGATCGGCGAGGACCACGCCCCGGAGACGCACCTGATCCCGCTGACGCTCCAGGTCGCGCTGGGCCGGCGGGCGGACATCAAGATCTTCGGCGACGACTACGACACGCCGGATGGCACGTGCGTGCGGGACTATATCCATGTCTGCGACCTTTGCGACGCGCACGTGCTGGCCCTGGGCGCAATCGAGCCCGGGCGCGTGAGGGCGTACAACCTGGGCAACGGCGAGGGCTTCAGCGTCCGGCAGGTGATCGAGACGTGTCGCGAGGTCACCGCCCATGAGATTCCCGCCGAACTCGCCCCGCGCCGCCCGGGCGACCCGGCGAAGCTCGTGGCGGCCTCGGGGCTCGCGAGGGACCAACTCGCCTGGCGGCCGAACTACGGCGACCTGGCGACGATCGTCGCCCACGCCTGGGCGTGGCACGAGTCGCACCCGGCCGGCTACGGCGACCGACCGGGCTCGTAGCCGGCGAACAGCCGACCCCACGGGCTCTCGGCCAGCCAGGCCTCGACCACCTTCCGCCCCCGAAGCGGGTACCAGATCCAGTCGTGGTAGACGGCCGAGCCGACGATGAACGCGTAGACCATCGGCGTGTGGAACATCAGCCGCTCGAGCCAGCGAAGCGGCCCGAACCACAGCAGCTTCCCGACAGCCGAGGCCGCGTTCTGGCCCGTGTGGAACCCCCACCGCTCGGCCGCGACGTCCACGTCGCCGACGACCTCGATTTCCTCGAACCGCCCGACGCCCAGCCCCCGCTCGTGCGCCAGCCTGAGGAACGGGTGGTCCATCGGCTCGAAGCCCATCATGTGGGCGGCCACCGCGTCGATCGCCACGCAGTCCGACGACGCCAGCAGGACGTCCTTCCGCACGGGAATCATCGTTCGCGGCCCGGGGCCGTTGCCCGCCGTCGTGCCGTCCGTCAACGCGAACAGCCCCGGGTGGATCTCCTTCTGAATCGCCAGCAGGTCCACCAGGGCCTCGTGCAGCCGGGAGTGGCAATAGTGCCTGCGGTTGTCGAGCAGGCCGCCAAAGGCGTTCTTGATCGCCCCGCTGATGTTCGCGTAGATGTGGCACTTGACCGTCGGCAGGTGGACGACGTTCTTGCCGTGGAAGAAGTCCGGAATGCGGATGCCGCCCGGGAAGATGCGGTCGAGCACGAGCATCTCGGCCCGCGGGCGGTAGAGCTCCCATCGCATGTCGGCCGGGCGGAAGTTGTAGCGGATCTCCACGCCGTGGTGCCCGCAAACGAGCGACTGCTTGTTGAGCCGCTCGCCCTTGTCGGCCCGCGTGACGACGGTCTCGTTCTCGACGCACACCAGGTCCGTCAGGCCCGCCTCGCGCAGGGCGAGGATCGCCCCCTCCAGTTGCCACGGCGTGGTGTTCGCCCCGGGGTACATCAGGTGCCACGAGAGGTTGTTCTTGAGGATCGTCGTCGCGCCGGCGTCGAGCGCCTCGCTCGCCCCGGCCAGTGTCATGGCCCGGCCGACGTCGGCGAGGGACGTCTCGGGCGTTGTCCGCACGACCGCGACCTGACCGGCCATCGCTGCACCTCCCGTCGGCGGCATGCCCCCGCGGGCGCCGCCCGAGCCATTCGTACGCCATCGTGCCGGCCGCGTCAACGTTGCGGTCCGCCCGGCAGGGCCATACAATCCCCCCGACAGCTCGCCGGAGACCGCCCGTGGCCCGCCGTGCGAAGACAACCTCCTCGCCGCGACCCCCCCGGCCGGTGCCCCACGCGGTCGGCTGGAAGTACCTGACGGCCATCTTCCTGCTCGCCGCGGCCTACCGCGGGGCGTGCTTCGCCTCGGCCGGCGACCATCCGCTGCTGCGGTACCCGATCGTCGACGCCGGCTACCACGACGCCTGGGCCCGACGAATGGCCGGCGGCGACTGGCTCGGGCACGGACCGGACGACGTCTTCAAGCCCCCCGGCTATCCGTGGATGCTCGCCGGCGTCTACCGCCTCTGCGGGCGAAGTATCGCGGTCGTCCAGGTCCTCCAGCACCTCGCCGGGGCCGCGACCTGCGTCCTGATCGCCCTGCTGGCCGGCCACCTGCTCGGGCCCTGGCCCGGCCGAGTCGCCGGACTGCTGGCGGCCACCTACGCGCCCTTCGTCTTCTTCGAGCTGCAACTGCTCACCCCCGCCGCAAGCCTCCTACTCAATGCCCTGGCGGCCTGGCTGATCCTCCGCGGAAACGGGGACTGGCTCCGAAGCGAAGCGCAGGTGCCTGTCCCCGTTTCCGGGGCCCGAAGCCAAGCGAACGTGCCTGCATCCGCTTCCGGGCCCCCCGACGAACGCCCATTCGTTCAGCGTATCCTACCGGCCCTGTCCCTCCTGGCCGGCGGCGGCGTCCTGGGCGTCTCGGCCGCCGTCCGACCCGACGTGCTCCTGCCGGCCGGGCTCGTGCTCGCCGCGCTCGTCTGGCGCGATCGCGGCGCGGGCTGGGCCCGCCGGGCCGCCAAGGTCGCCCTGGCGTCGGCCGGTGTCGTCGCCGTCATCGCCGCCGTCGCCGTGCGAAACCACCGCATCACCGGCCAACTCGTCGCCGTCTCCAGCAACGCGGGAATCAACCTGTACGTGGGCAACGTCGCCGCCGACGGCACGTCGGCCGTGCCCGTCGGACTGCGGTGGGAACGCCTCGTGGCGACCGTCCCGCAGGACGTCCTCGAGAAACCCGCCTCGGCCGGCGCGCTGTGGCGGGCGCGAACCTGGCGGGAGGCCCGCGCCCGCCCGGGCGAGACGCTCGGCCGCCTCGGCCGAAAGGCGCTGGCCTTCCTCAACGCCCGCGAGTTCCGCAACAACATCTCCCTGGCGTTCTTCCAGGCCTTGCCCGAGGGGGCGTTTCTGGGCTGGCCCCTCCTGCAATACGCGGCCATCGTGCCGCTGGGTATCTGCGGGCTCGTCTGCCTGTTCCGAGGCCGACCCGAACAGCAGACGGCGGCCTGGCTCTGCGCGCTGTGGGTCGGCGGCTACTGGCTGGCGGGCGTGGCGTTCTTCGTGACGGCCAGGTTCCGCCTGCCGGCCGTGCCCGCGCTGATCCCGCCGGCGAGCTGGGCGATCGTCCGCGCCGTCCGGGCCGTCCGCCAACGCAAGGTGAAGGCCTTGCTCGTCCACGCGGCGGTCTTCGCGGCGTCGGCCGGGCTGTGCTGGCCGGCGTGGCTCGCAAGGGCCGACGAACGACACGTCCGCGACCTCGTCAACCTCGGCACGAGCCTCCAGAACGCCGAGGACCTCGCCGGCGCCGAGCGGGCCTTCTCGCGAGCCGTCGCGCGGAAGGCGAACGACCCCGACGCGAGGTATCGGCTCGGGCGGCTGCTGGCCCGGCGCAGCCCGCCGGCCGGGATGGTCCACCTCCGCCGAGCCCGCGAGGTCCTGCCCGACTCGCCCGACGTGCTGTTGGCCCTCGGCCAGACGTACCTGGCCAGCCGCCGCCCGGCCGAGGCGCAGGAGCCCCTCCACGAACTGATCGCCCTGGCCGAGACGTGCAACCTCCAGCCGAAACGCGCCGCCTGGGCGACGGCCCACGTCCTGCTGGCCAACCTCGACCGGCGTGCGGCCGAGGGCCACTGGGCCCGGGCCTGGGCCGTCGACGCCCGCACCGCCGCCGAGGCCGCCTTCGTCCGCCGACGAGACCTGAAACGCGTCCTGAGCACCTTCGC
>Ga0272442_10006759_pt1 | contig 14984 bp, 11 predicted proteins | sample SSMForm2O_FD_200262 | JGI IMG/M metagenome (GOLD analysis project Ga0272442, IMG submission 200262) | Marine sediment archaeal communities from Little Sippewissett salt marsh, Falmouth, MA, United States - SSM-Form-2O | ecosystem: Environmental > Aquatic > Marine > Wetlands > Sediment ...
ACCTCTTCCCGTGGAGGTACTCCTGGCTGTATTTCCGATTGCGCTACCGGGAGTATTGTTGATCCACGATCCTTTGTTTTCGGGATAGTCGGGTCCTCTGTGCCTTCAGCCGATTTATTTTTTCTGATCTTTCCTCGATTCATGAGGTGTTTTGCCAAACTCTTCCCGAACTGTCCGATGAAACCGGCGAGTAATACGATGAGTACCCATTTTAGGATTTTCAAATAATCAATGTCGTTCATGACTCAATGAATACCTGTTTTGTTATGAAGATAAGAATCGTTCCATGTTTGTCAAATTTTTTCCGTACATAGTGCCGATCGTTTTATGTCATGTCGTGTTTATAATACTGTCTTCTATGAGATTGGTGATCCCCCGAACATCGTTGATGTCGAAAGAGGGGATACCGATCTCAAAAGGTTTATCACTTGCTATGGCGATATAATTGTTATGTGGGGTATATAACAATTCATGTTCTGACGCATGACGAAACACCTCAATCTTAGGGTATGGGTTGTTTTTGAACCCTTCAATTAAAACTATATCGACATCGTGAATATAGTTGTCTATCAAATCACTAATTCCGTAATCTCTGTCAGTATCTTCGATAACGGCAACTTGTATCGGAGATGCGATAACGGTCATTTGTGCGCCCGCTTTTTTATGCCGCCAGCTGTCTTTTCCTTCATGGTCAATGTCGAATCCGTGGCGATTATGTTTGATCGTGGCGACACGATAACCGCGTTTCTTCAATTCACGAATAAGTTTTTCGATAAGCGTTGTCTTGCCGGAATTTGATTTGCCGACAATAGATGCAACGGGAATCACGCTTAGCTCACCTCCTCTTTATCTGAATCTTTCTGAATCGGTATATTAACAAATTTCAAATACGGACGCATCATCGGTGTGCCACCGCCTTCAGAAATAATCTGCAATATTTTATCATGATTGATAAGTGCAGAACCTCCCAGGTGAGTCAGACGAGTATCTCGGAAAATATCTCTGCACAGCGGAGTCGACGGACCGAGAAGCACTGCGCATCTCGGTGTACCAAGACGATTGACGATGTCTTCAAGGGTACTGTTGATAATCGAAGTGGCTGTTATAATAGCGATGGTGCAATCTTTGAGCATTTTATCCGTTGTTTTGCTGTCAAAGACTTCAGCTCGAGCCGGATTTCTTTCGATAATTAAGAGTTCGGCTCCGGTATCCTGTATTTTTCGCACGAGTGGTTTGAAGAGTCCCACCATGGCAACATGATCATGTGGTGAGAGATTCATCAAATCGATAGAATCATCTTCTTTTTCAGGCACTGTCATGTTAATGAGGGCATTTGCCGTTGCAAGACCGATTATCTTGTCCAGTGGGTTGTTCCCCTCTATCAAATATCGCAACAGTTTCGATGCCTGTGAACCCTTTAGTGTGCCGGCCCGGTCAAGTGTCGAACATCCCGGTGCTATCTCGTGTCGTAAAACAGCGGCAACACCGAGTGTGGTCCCTTCCAGTTTGACCCCGGCATAGCCCAGACCGATTCGGATGTCTTCAACCCGACAATCGAGGGACCTGTCCACAAGATATTCATAGAGACGCCGGGCTATTTCGTCTTTTTCCAACATTTATATATCCATTCTGAATCTATTATTTATAATAAGTTCCAATGTCCAAAAGTCAAATAAGTTCAGTATTTATCTTTCGGGGGTTGCCTCTCACGTTCTCCTTTCGCTCACCAGGGTATCTCAGTCTTCACTGATCGGCAATACGTGCTCTGTATTCTACGAGTCAGAAATTATACAGGAAACGATTTCGCACGCAAGAACAAAGTAGTTAACCACACCGAACATAATGAATTCGGTAAGAAAATTGCTCAAAAAGTAAAAAATGTGGGATGTGCTGACTTGTAAGCTTATCAATTCGCTTTTGTCAATTATTTTTAGGAATGATTAGGGGCGGGTTCACCTTTTCATTCACCGCCACGTCTCACGATATGGCCTTCCTTTAAAGACGGGAGGTTTATAGATGTTCCTTTGGTGTGTTTTTTGAGCAGGTTTTATTGGTTCAGACAGTGGCAAGTTGTCAATACCTTGTGTGTTCATAAAATTGTTCATGCTATTAAAATAATATCAATATATTTTGATACGTTACTTATTCGATCCAAATCATAGAGTGCCATACTAATTTCTCATCTTCACTATCTGGCAATGAGCTGCTAATAAGTAAATTGTCCATGAATTCAAGAAATATGCAATAAATACCGATATATTAGACGATTTATATAAGGAATAAGACACGATGAGCAAATTAACGAAAAAACAGCTTGGCGATGCAGGAGAGTATTACGCATTGAGTCAGTTCATTTTTACGGGACGAGCTGCCGCAAAGATGCCGGATAATTGGCCGGAGTATGATCTTGCAGTTGATCTCAATGGCGAGTTGAAAAAAGTAAGTGTAAAAACCCGATTCACATCAAAACAATCGTTTAGCACCGAGCATTGTAAATTTAGCAACAATGATATGTTTGATTTCCTTGTTTGCATTTTCAAATCAAGTAAAGCGATTCGTTCATGGATCATTCCAGCTGATGTTGCGAAGATAAAAGGACAGGTATCCAATAGCAGCAATGAGGACTATCGAAGAATATCTTTCAAGCAGTTAAATGAAATGGAAGCGTACGAAGATAATTGGTCGTTACAAGCCAACTAAAAAGCGAGCAGAACAAATAGGTTAAGAATCGATGCGCAAAAAGCCGCGTGGCTGATTAGGAGCATTAGACAAGGAGGTGATAATGAAATTAAAACATATTATCTGTGTATTGATGATCGTAATGGTATTGGCAGGTTGCTCGGCTCATAATCCTTTTATCATCAAAAACACCACCGACATCAACCAGTTTGGGGCAACACAGTATCCGCCACACAGTGACCGTGTTTTTGTAACTAGTGCAACCCTGCCAGCGACAGCAAAATATGAGGTCTTGGGATCATTGGAAGTAGGCAAGGTATGGTATGGCTCTTCCAAAAATGTGCTCACATCCTTAGCTGAGGGAGCACGCAAGCTTGGTGCTGATGCGGTTGTGGAGGTCAAAACCTGGTATCAGCCTTCAGGCTGGTCGTGGGCAGCTCCGCATGGATCAGGCAAAGCTGTCAGAATCACCGAACCATCAAGTGTCGTTTTATCAAATCTTGGAGGTGTCTGGAAGTAAATACTTGTGGCAACAGAAGTCTATTGTCTAACCCATCGTTTCAAAAGATGCCGCAAACTGCGCGGCACCTCTGAGCTCAGTCGTTGAAGATTGTCGAAATTTGCCACAGCCATACAACGTGGCAATTTTAGATGCATGAATCACATATAATCACTGCACCATAAAATTTCAAACTGTTGCTATCTGTTTCCGAGCGAAAGCGACAATGGCAAGTTGTCTGTAATTTGCATTCCAGCAGTATGCTTAAAGATAGTATTCGTATACGTTTTTCCTGTGGACATCGTAATAATCGTTGACAATCTTGTTCTAAAGTGTTTTTTTATGTTGCTTTTCGTTGGGGGATTCAAAATTTCAACTGCGACGCATCTTAGTGATAGCAGACAGTATCAGAACGATTCATAAGCTTTTCAGGCACAAGGATAAGAAGAAGACAATGATCTGGACCCACGTAGTTAATAAAGGTCCTTGGGGGGGTCCCTCGTAGTCCGTCAGACATGCTATGAAATGACTAAAAGCCTTGGTGTTATATCGATCAGAATAGCAACCACCCCAAATAAACGGTCAGTTTTCTTCTATGTGTATGTATGGCAATCAGTCTTGGTCACATTCTTAAAGTATCTTCGGGGGTTTTATAAGGAACTAATACTCAATATATAAATTAAAAAGGGGGCAAGGGAATGAATAGAAAAATGGTGAAAGTAACAAAGAAATTATTTTTTTTATTATTGCTTTTAATAATTTGCGGAACTCTTTCAGGATGCGCATCCATTATTAAAGGTAATAAGGAAAACATGACTTTTACTTCAGATCCAAAGCAAGCAACACTGCAGATATTTAATTATAGATCTGGAAAGGAAATCACACATGCAACTACGCCACATACAATTGTTTTGAATTGCAGCCAGGGATATTTTAAAAAAGCGTTTTACCGAGTTGTAGTATCTAAAGAGGGATATGAAAAAAAAGAGTTTCAAATAGCCGGGAGAGCAAGTGGTTGGTATGTAGGGGGCAATATACTCTTTGGTGGGTTGATTGGTTGGCTCATAGTTGATCCTGCAACAGGTTCAATGTGGACACTAAAGTGCGGAAAGTGGGATTCAAAGTTAAATAAATATATTGTGGATGAATGCGTTGTCCAAAAAAAAGATACCATTACAATAGTACTTAAAAAAGTGTCCGAGTTACCTTTGAGCATGAGAAAAGAATTGAAACTGCTAGGAGTTCTTCAAAAGATTGAATCGTAGTTTCCTGTTTTAACTACGAGCAGGACGTTAATAGCTCTATGAATCTCGCAAGGGTTATATATTTAACGCTTCTTGGGACGTTCAAAGTCTTCGAAGATACCCCGCTGCTTGCGGCGGGGCAGTTCATTTTTTTCTTTTAAGCCGCTTCAGGTTAGAAGATAAATTTCTCTCCGATCTGAAATATACTTTTAATTAGCTTAAGGGTTTTTATAGTAATCGGACGTCGAAATAAACTTATAAAAGGAGAAACCCATGAGGTACAAAATCATTTTTATAAGTGTGATGTGTTTGATAATAACTTCCAATTTTATTCCTTTTGCCATTGCGAGCAAACAAAAAATAGACACATATTATTATCTCAGTACTTCAAAAAACAATTCTGAAAGTGAACTGAGAAATCTTAAGTTTATTAATGAAGCGATGAATACTCTGGACCAAGGGAAAAATGCCTCTCAATCATACCTTCGGAGAATTGAAGGACTGCTGAGCCCATTGGCCCAAAACACATACAAACCATTATTGTCATCTTTGATTGATAAAGAGGGATATGTATTAGGTAAACCTTCAATACCTTGTAATAAAGGGGATCTTAAATGTATGGAGTCATTTATTTCTAAAATGAAAAATGACCCAAACGCGAGATATAGCTTTTCGGTACTATATGGTTTAATCGAAGTTGCCATCAGAATGGAAAATCTTGGTCTTAGGGTACCACATGGATTTAAAGAATTAATGGAGGTTGTTAAAAAACTATTTGATGATGCTATACAAAAATATTCTCAAGTTATAAAAAATCATAATCCTGATAATATGATCAAGCTTATTCGACTAGCCTCACTAGAATTAACTTTCATAAAACCTTACAAGAGTAGTTATAAGCTTACGGAAGAATACCGTGCAAAATATATTGAAATAGAACAAGATGTAGATAAAAAATACGCCAAAAGAAGAGAAGAAATAGCAAAAATTACTAAACAGGAATTGGCTAAAAAGAGAAAGATAAGACAACAAAAAAGGGCTGAACGTGAAAAGAAGGATGCAGAGGAGGCAAAAAAACGAGCCGATCTTGAGCAACAGCAACAAGAAAAATTGGATCACTATGCAAAAGAAAAGCAATGCAAGGGATATGGAGGTGATATTTTTGGCCTCTTAAGAGGTATTACATATCAAGGTATAGATATGCGAAACTATGTCGACTTCATGTTTCAGGCTGGTAATGGATGTATCGTTCAAAACACTGTTGATAAATATGTAATCTATAAATATGGCCATGGAAATGATATGCTATGGGCACGATTTGCATTGATAAAGAAAAGAGGTCGATTTTATTCAGTTGGTTTACGCATGTCGCCAGAAAAAGAATTAAAACTAATTGGGGTCCAAACTTTTCAATCGTTGTTGGGACAGTTTGAACTTCTTGTTTTTGAAGAAATTTAATAAGGAAAGGGGCAAGGGCACCCATTCAAGATGAGGTCAAGAAAAAAACATCCCTCATTGAATTTGGGAATGGTTTGCATGATTTAACTGTATTATAGCATGTTAATACTTGGGATTATGGTGCATCGTCAGATTTTAAATCAGACTCCGCCCAACACACAATTCTCCTCTCTGCCTTGGTCGGAACGGAGTTGCAAGAATCAGAAGAGATTTTAAAAATTAGTTATTATAAACCAGATGTTGAAATTGAAAGGTAGGGACAAAACATCTCTGCCTTTTTTCTTTCATATTAAAAATAACTGGTTGAAATGTTTTATGTAGGCATTTAATCAATAAGACAACAATACAGGAAGGAATCAATATGTTGTGTTTTAATCAATGGCCCAAAAACTCATGACAATTGCCACATCAGTTTAATGCGATAATCTTCAAGGTAAGAATCATATATCATCAATGCTTCATAAATTCTCAAACTGTCGACAACTGCTATCTCTTTTGAATCTGCGAATTTAAGGAATCAGAGGGGGCAGGTCTCCGTTTGACTCATCTTTTATAAAACAGAAATCGACTACCTTAACGGCGGTCGCAGGATAATGTTCCACGAATCACTTTTTACATGAGTGTTCAATAACCGTTTCACTCGCACCAGGGCAGGCCCTGAATCCTTGAATCCTTTTCTGCAACTAAATTGGAAAAGAACCAAAAATAGATCATCGATATTTCAATATAGCCATATCCTTTTATCCTACAATCATAAGCAATCATCTCAATAAATCAGGCCGTATACGATGTGATCAAACATTGTGTTCGAAGATTTTGTCTTGACTAATCCGGTAAAGGGTATATACGGATAGCGTCATCATATTCGGTTTTTCGTGTCGGGAAAAGGAGGAGACAGATGCCGGTAAATCCAATGCATACGATCATGAATCCAACTTCGATTGCCATCGTAGGGGCGAGCAATAATTTTGTCAAAATGGGAACCATACAATATCTGAACCTTATAGCCAGCGGATTTCAGGGAGATATTCTTCCCGTTCATCCAACGGAAAAAGAAGTGCTTGGCAAAAGGGCCTATCCTTCAATAAAAGATTTGCCGTGTGCGCCGGATCTGGCGGTGCTGGTCGTACCCACGAAGCTTGTACCGGAAATGCTGGAAGGATTCGGGGAGATTGGGACAAAACACGCCATCATCATCAGTGCCGGATTCAGGGAAACGGGAGAAACGGGACAGGGGCTGGAAACGGTGGTTGCCGACATTGCCGATCGATATGACATGCGTTTTCTCGGTCCCAATTGTGTCGGTATCATCAATACACAGCTTCCCTTAAACCTGACGGTACATCCGGCTTTGGACGGTAACGGCAAGCTTGGCATCGCCTCTCAAAGCGGTACGTATGTTACCCAGACGCTGCCATACCTCCATAAACACGGGATAGCGATCAGCAAAGCGATAAGCATCGGTAACGGGACGAATATCGATATTGTGGATTGCCTCGAATACCTGGGAGAGGATGAATCGACGACGGCGATTGCGCTATATATAGAGGGTATCGCTAGGGCCAGCGAGTTTCTCCAAGCAGCTCGAAGGATCAGTTCCCGTAAACCGATCGTTGCCCAGTATGTGGGCGGAACCGAAGCCGGTGCCCGCGCCGGATCGAGCCATACGGGTGCCATGGCCGGTCCCGACTATGTCTATGACGGGCTCTTTGAACAGGCAGGCATCATCAGGGTAGATTCAATTGAAGAAGTGTATAAAACAGGGTGGGTTTTTGCTTCACAGCCCCCCCTGAAGGGTAACCGCATAGCTATATTGACCAACTCGGGTGGTCCCGGTACGGCAATTGCCACGACATGCAATAAATTGGGACTCGATGTGCCCGAGTTTTCCACCGGAATTCAAGAGGAAGTCGGTAAGCTTATAGCGGGTCATGCAAGTGCTCGAAATCCGGTGGATATGACCTTTGATCTCAATATGAAAACGCTTGCGGAAACGATTCCACGAATTGTTTTCGGTGCCGACGAAATCGACGGTGTTATCATACATGGGATCATTGATACGGGCTTTTTTGATAATATTTATACCATAATCTCAAAAGTAACGAGTATGCCCGACAATAATCTGTTGAAACTGCCGGTGACAGATCTTGAGCCACTTGTTCATATGCCGTCCCGGTATAAAAAGCCGCTTATAACTTCATCGTTTTTTGATGAAGACGATCATAGTGTTGGGGTTTTACGTAAGAAAGGCGTTCCCGTATTCGATTCTCCCGAGAAGGCTGCTGCGGCGATGGGTGCCCTGTACAAACACTATTTCGTGCGGAACAGACCGGCTGTCGAAGAAATGCAGTACCCTGAGATGCCGGAAGAAGCAAAGGGCATCATAGATGCAGTGGAGACAAAGGCTCTCGATGAGTACAGGGCCAAGAAAATTTTGAGAGCCTACGGCATACCGACCACCGATGAACGTCTCGTGCAGACGTTCGACGAAGCCCTTGAAGGGAGTCACACCATAGGATATCCTGTTGCTCTCAAGGTGTGCTCTCCTTACATTATGCACAAGACAGAGCAGGGCATGGTGCACTTGGACATAGCGGATGATGACGCGCTGAACAGGGCGTTTTCGGCGATCAGAAAAAAAGATTCGGATTCTCCCCTGCTGGTTTCGGAGATGCTCAAAGGCGACCGGGAATTCATGGCAGGGATGAGTTATTTCCCCGGATTTCCCCCGTGTATTTTGTTCGGCCTCGGCGGTATATTCACCGAAGCATTGAAGGACAATGCGATACGTCTGGCCCCGCTCAGCCAGAGTGATGCACATGCGATGATGGAATCCCTTTCCTCGAAAGTCCTTCTCGGGTCATATCGACGAATGGTGCCCGTGAATAAAGATATGCTTGCCTCGATACTGGTGTCCCTCGGTCATTTGGCGATCCATTTCCCCCAGATACAAGAAATAGATCTCAATCCGATTATCATTGTTAACGGACAGCCAAAGGTGGCCGATGCCCTGTTTGTTATGGATGCATGAAGATTGCCGATTGCATTTCTTTGTTGAAACGACGTGAAAAATAATTTAACAGTGTAACGTTTCCAGTAGATTTCGAGTGTCAAGGGTCCCGCATTGTACCATTGTATCCGATAATAAAGAGGGTTCTATGAATTCATTGTTTATGCCCCCGCTTCTCGTGAGAGAGAAAGGGTTTTTCTAAATTTAAGGACAGAAACATTTTGCAACAATGCGACATTGCAATACGGGCCATGATTCTCAGCTTCATAGAAAAAGGAGGTTTCATATGAAAGGTATAACACGAAAAAATGTGGTTGGTTTTATTTTGTCGGTTGTGTTTATTTTCTCAATGACTGCCTGCGCTGTTCGAACACAGGTTGAACAGGTATCGATTGATCAGGTCAGACAAAACTTGAAATATCAAAACATCGTTTTTAGAAACTTTACGGCAAATTCCGACGTTAAAGCCCCGGAGGGGCCCATCATGGAATGCAGGACAAGCGCTATTAATTATCTTGAGTTGAAAAATCTCTTTAAAGCGGTAGAAAAGGATAGCGGTAAATCATATGATGAACCGGCGCTCTATGTAGATGTAAATGTTACCAGCTTGAGGATTGTGAGCGGGGCTGCCCGATTCTGGGCCGGGGCATTTGCAGGAAGATCTAACATGAATGTTGATGTTAAACTTATAGATGCTGACGGGAATCTGGTTGTTGAGAAAGAATTAGAGGGGGCTCCGAACGCCATGGCTTCTGCCTGGAGTTTCAGCCGAACCGACCATAGCCTTCCACAAAAGATGGGGTTTTTATTAGGAGATTTTATTATCGCACATGTTTCGGGTGATTAAGTCAGCCCACGACGGGGTCATCAAACAGTGGTGATCCCTCTGTATCCAATAAATAAGGTCGGGACTGAGTTTCCGGACTGAAATCAGGCTACTATCACCTGAAAGATGAAACCCGAAACGTACGACTACTTCGGGTACCCTGTAATCTCCCTGATCTTTTTATAGAAAGGCCTCAGGCGTTTGTACATTTTTTTATAAACATCGCGGTACAGTTCGTTGTAGATTTCGTGATTTTTCAGGTTCGGTTCGTAGACTTCGCCCACATGCGTCATGGCTTTGATGGCGGTGTTGAAATCACTGTGGAGTCTGAGTCCCACGGCTGCATCAATAGCCGCGCCCAGACCCGATGTTTCATAAATATGAGGCTTTGCCGTGGGCAGGCCGAAAATATCCGCCGTCATTTGCATGGCGCTTCTGCTCTGTGACCCGCCGCCTGACACCCGGAGAGAAGTGATCGGAACGTTCGTTCGCTTTTCAATGCGTTCTTTGCCTTCTCTGAGTGCATAACCGAGACCTTCCAGAATCGAACGGTACAAGTGTGCCTTCGTATGAACATCACCGAATCCGACGATGGCTCCCTTGGCTTCGGGCCCGGGGAGTTTCAACCCCGGCGACCAGTAGGGTTGGAGCATCAGTCCCATAGAACCTGCCGGAATATCTTCTATCAGCTTTTCAAAAATTTCTTCCGTTGCGACACCGTTTTTGACGGCTTCCTGCTGTTCCCGGTACCCGAACTCTTTTTTGAACCAGCTTACCATCCAGAATCCCCGGTAAATCTGAACCTCGATCGTGTGATATTCGGGAATTGCCGAAGGGTAGGGTGGCAGCAGCGGTATAGCCTCTCTATATTTTTTACTCGTTACGTTGATTGTTGCCGTTGTCCCGTAGCTCAGGCAGCCGATGGAAGATTCAAGACTGCCCGAACCGATAACTTCGCACGCCTTATCCGCCGCAGCGGCGATGAGAGGAAGCCCGGCGGGAATTCCCGTTTCACGTGAGGCACGTTCAGAAATGCTGCCGAGGGCATCACCAGGCGGAATCAACCGGGGCAGGAGAGCCCGGTCCATGGGTAAAACCCGCCATTTCCAATCCCAGTCAGGAGCCCAGCGCAGGTGCCTGTAATCGAACTGAATGTAGCCGACCTGACAGCCGATGGAATCAACAAATTCACCGGTGAGTTGATAGGAAAGATAGCCTGAAAGCAGCAGATACTTATGCGTATTCTGCCAGATATCAGGCTGGTAGGTGCGAATCCAGTTTGCTTCTGCTTCTGCCTGAAAGTATGCAATCGTATCGTTCATGCCAATACAATTGAAAAGCAAACCCCAGAGCCCTCCGATCGGTCGTTGCCCGTGTGTCTTCCGTTGATCAAGCCAGTGGATGGCGGGGCGAAGCGGCTTCCCGTCACCGTCCATATTGATCACTGTTCCCCGCTGGGTGGTAAGGGCTACTCCGGCGATGCGTTCTTTTTGGACGTTTTCTTGCTGCCACAGTCCCTGGCACGCCTGACAGAGTGCCTGCCAGAAGAATTCCGGGTCCTGCTCAGCCCAGCCGGGTTGTTGGGAAAAATAAGGCGGCTGAAAGGTGACAATTTCCTTGGCCAGAAGCTGTCCCTTTAAGTCGAAAAGAAGTGCTTTCATGCTCTGGGTTCCATTATCGATGGCCAGCAACAGATCTTTACTTTTCATTACTCACCTGTCTGGTTCTTACTGCTGTGTACGGTTTACGATTCGTGTTTTCCGGATACGGTCGTTTGAATAATGTGTTTCATCTTCATCCAGACGGTCTTGACGAAAGAGACTTTCTCTTCTACAGGGAGTTCTGCTTCCTCAAACGGGAGTGCATAGTTACGTTTCACGAGGTCCAGATATCTCTCGATTTCAATTGTCCAGCGCTCCTTACCCCACAATAATGAGGGCTCACACAGTTGCTGAATTCGCTGCAGGTGGGCTTTCCCTCCCTCTCGTGTCAGCATGCCGATGCGAACCCGCCTCAGGAGCAGATCGTCAAGATGTCTCACCTGCTCGCGCTTCGCCACGAAGGGCAATTCAGCCCAGAGTGTGTGGGTGCCGGGAATTGTAGCAAGATCTTCCGGTGCAGCCGTTTTCACGAGCTCCCGGGCGGCTTCACCATAGCGTCCGTACAGACGTCGCCACGTCTGCCGGGACAAGCCATAGTCATCATCAGGGATATCGGGTGACGGCGCAAAGACGGGGATATGACGATCGGCGGGCTGGTCTGTCGGTAAGAAAGGTTCCGCCGCATCAAGGGTTTCGAAGGCCATCCTGCGGAAAGTCGTCAACTTTCCTCCCGTTATCGTGACCAGTCCCTTGTTGATCCAGACGACGTGGTCCCGGGATTCTTCCGACGGGGGGAGTATCCCTTCGCTCAGGACAGGTCTGATACCGGCAAAGGCGGAAATGCAGTGATCAAGCGTTATATCTAAAGATGGAAAGAATGTTTCGAGCGCCTTCATCAGATAGGATACTTCCTCTTTGGCAATGGCGGGTTCGAGAGAAATATCTTGATCATGGTCGAGGTCTGTTGTTCCAAAAAGAACAGCACCCTCCCAGGGAATAAGAAAGACAGGCCTGTTGTCGTCAGGGTGAATGATGGATACGGCCTGCGCAACAGGCAGGGCCCAGTGAGGAAAAATAAGATGGCTGCCCCGCAGCGGTCGTAGATGCTGTTTCGGGTCCGGAGAGGGATGCAGTGTCTCCGCCCAGGCGCCGGTAGCGTTGATGACCGCTCCGGTTGAAAGTGTTCGCGTCTGATGTGACTCTATATCTTGTATGGTAACGCCGCTAACATCACCGTCAGCATTGCGCTGAATTTCCGTTACGGATGCGTAATTCAGTGCGGTAGCCCCTGACTCAACCGCATCGAAAATTAATCGCAGGACCAGTCGTGCATCATCAACCTGGGCGTCGAAAAAGTGGAATCCCCCGATCAAATCCTCCTGTTTTACATGGGGAAGTAACATAGAGAACTCAGGTGCATCATGAAATTTATGCTGTTTTTCAAATGCCATCATGTCGTACAGTGTTAACCCGGCGCTGATGGTTGTCTTGCCGGGACTCTGATCTTTGTAGATGGGCATAAGAAAACCGAGAAGCTCGACCATCCCGGGAGCCTCTGTAAGCAGGCGTTCGCGTTCTTCGACGGAAGCCTTCGTCAGCAGGAGGCGTCCTTCCTTGAGGTAGCGCAAACCGCCGTGGACCAGTTTCGATGAACGGCTTGACGTTCCCCATGCGTAATCCATACGTTCCACGAGGAGTACCTTCAGGTCCATACGGGCGGCCTCTCTGAAAATGCCCGCGCCGGTAATGCCACCGCCAACAACGATAAGATCCCACTGTTCCTGCAGATCTTTAATGTTCATACATGAAAAGCCTTTATTTTATCGTTTCCCTTTTTGACAAGTTCGTAAAAAGTCGATCTTTTTGCCGTTTTGTCATTCCCGGCCTGATCGGGAATCTATAAATGATTGTATTTGTTAGATTCCCGCTTTCGAGACTGTGTCATAATTAAGTAGTTCTTTGACAAAAGAATATAAAGAACACAAGAAAGTCTGTTATAACTTATTGGAATATGGTAGAGTTTTTCCGAGAGGAGAAACACTATGGCATATCGGTATGGCAATCGTCATCAGATGGAATTACTTCCCCCGAGCATTGAGGAATATGTAACCGAGAGTGATCCGGTAAGGGTCTATGACGCCTTTGTCGATGCCCTCGATCTTCATAAATTGAAGATCGACATTAATCCCCATCAGGTAGGCAATGCTTCGTACGATCCCCGATCAATGCTCAAACTGCTCGTCTATGGCTATTCTTACGGTGTAAAGAGTTCCCGTAAGCTTGAGCGTGCGTGTTACCACAACATATCATTTATATGGCTAATGGGGGGCTTGAAGCCTGACCATAAGACGATCGCCGAGTTTAGACGTCGGAATAAGAAAGCCTTGAAGAGGGTTCTGAAACACTGTGCCCTGTTATGTATCAAGCTGAAGCTGATCGCAGGCAATATCCTTTTTGTTGACGGCACGAAGATCCGTGCAAATGCGGGACGTGACCGAACCCATGACCGGAGCTATTACGAGAAGCTTCTCGTCGATATCGATCATCGGATTGATACATTGCTTGCCGATTGTGAAACGGCCGACCGGTCAGAGGAAGGCAGTCCCTCTTACGTCGCTATGGACAAGGAATTGACCCGTAATCAGAACCTGAAGGAGCGGATCAAAGAAGTCCTTGCCGTCTTCACATCGAAAGACAGGAAGCACATTAATCAGACCGATCCCGATTGTGCTATCATGCACAGTGTTCAGGGCAGTCATGCCGGCTATAATGTTCAAAGTGTGGTGGATGATGAACACGGTCTTATTGTGCACGCAGAAGCAGTAAGCGACACGAACGATACAGGGCAATTTGCCCGGCAGATTAAGAAGGCCAATGAACTTGTGGGCGAATCATGCCATACAGTCTGTGCTGATGCCGGATATGCTAATACCGATGAGCTTGAGAAGATTGACAAACAGGGAATACGGGTCATTGTTCCCTCTCAGCGACAGGCATTACACGAGGAAGAAAAACCGTTCAGCAAGAGCCACTTCACCTATGATAAAAATCAGGACTGTTACTATTGCCCTGAAGGTCACAGATTACGGTACAGCTACACCAATCAGAGGAACGGCAAGCGGCAATATCGGATGGAAGACAAGAACGTATGTCATAGTTGTCAGTATTTTGCTCAGTGTACTAAAGCCGACAGGGGACGTAACATTATCCGGTTGCCTAATGAGGAGGTAAAGCTCAAGCTGGAGGTACAGTACGAGGAGGAAGTATCTCAGGAGATTTACGCCAGAAGAAAAACCCGTGTGGAACATCCCTTTGGGCATATCAAGCGGAATCTGAAAACCGATGCCTTTCTGTTGCGAGGGCGAGATGGTATTCAAGCGGAGACTTCGCTGCTTGCGACCTGTTTCAACGTTGCTCGCATGATGACGATCCTTGGAGTTGATACGCTGCTTGACAAGCTCACAGCCCTGAACACGCTTCCGACCACAGTGTAATACCGTAGAGAAATCAGAACCTTAACATATTCCAAGTCAAAGCAGGTGTGACTATGAGTTGACAGCGCTTTAAATTTTTCCAGGGTGTCTTTTATCACGAGTTCTTAATATTCTTTTGTCAAAGAGCATTTATGTTAAAAATTTTCCAAACTATTATGACACAGTCTCGAAAG
>Ga0272442_10006760_pt1 | contig 14983 bp, 21 predicted proteins | sample SSMForm2O_FD_200262 | JGI IMG/M metagenome (GOLD analysis project Ga0272442, IMG submission 200262) | Marine sediment archaeal communities from Little Sippewissett salt marsh, Falmouth, MA, United States - SSM-Form-2O | ecosystem: Environmental > Aquatic > Marine > Wetlands > Sediment ...
ATTATATACACGGACCAAGGACTTTCAAAACACCAATCCAATGCTTTTACTTTTATATAATAAACCCCTGGTCCAGGCAATTCGTGGCTTATTTCAACTATTTGACCAGCTGGGTACCAGCCAGTTTCAGTATCTGTATCATCGTCCCAATCGATAAAGTATTTGACATCATCATCATTTGGGTCATTTGAGTAAAAAGATAGCGTTCCATTTTCATAACCAATAATTATTGGTGCCTCTGGTGGAATATTAAAACAGGTAAATGGAATTACAAAAGCTGTAAGTTGAGCACCACCTTGAAAATCATAAATAAGGTAACATTCACCAGTATCTTCATCACAGTAATATAATTGTCCTTTTGTTGTGTAAACGGCTAAATAAAGAGCGCAAATTTCAAGATCAAAATGACCATCAGTTATGTTGGTAAGATCTATTCCTAATGGACCAACTAATTCACATTCCGCAGTTTCTTTGTCAATTATCCAGAGATTATCTGTCCCTGTATCCCAACCATATAATACACACCCACTATCACATGCAAGACCAACCATATCAACTGGACCACTACTAAAGCTACCAATATAAGTTTGTTCTCCTGAATACTGGTCAATCTTATAGAGTTCATTTGAAGAACATCCATATAATACAATTTCACATGCATCATATGTTAAGCCATTAAGACCTACACCTCCACCACCAATAAATACTACGTCACCATTAAATGGGTCTATCTTCCACAAATAACCGTTTATAGAATCACAGACAAAGAATTTTTCATTACATGCCCAGGTACCACCGCTCAGAAGACCAGGATTGCTAATATTATTTAAATTTTCAATATCACCTGGATTGTCTAAATAAAAATAAACAAAACCTTCATCTAATTGACCACTTGGATCATATGCACAATAAGCATAAGCAATTTCGCCAAGTAACAATGATTTCCCTAAGTTGTCAACAGATTCCAGATGATTTTTATAATCAGAAGCATCCTCAATTATATAACCAGTGGATGAAACAACACTCATACCAATTAACAAAATAATAATTCCTAAAACTAGCATTTTGTTAAACAAACCTCTATGTTTGTTCAAATCTTTTGACCTCCCTCAATATTTTACATCCACTGTTGGATATTTAAATGTTACAATAAACATTGTGGACGAACCTATTTCAAATCTGTAAATAATACATTACTTTTCTTATCATTACCTATGGACCATTATTTACATTGATTGTAGACATGTCTATGGATGTTTTAGTGCATATTCTCTTATTAGTTGGCCAACTGTGAAACTTTTGCTCATATCACGTTTTTTTGATATTTTGTCTAACATTTCAAGTTCTTCACGATGCAATGTAAGATGCACCGGTTGTCTATGTCTTATAGAATCTCTTGCTGCCATTTTTTTATTTAATTCTTCTTGTGTTGGTCCACCGAATTCTTCTGGTAAATCAACTTCCCTTACAGGTCTAAAAACATTTTCATCATTCATAAAAAGTGAAAATACATCCATTTGTATTTATAACTATAGTTTGAACCTTTAGAGAGAATGTGTGTAATTACTGGATTTTTACTTTTTTAAATTTTTTATCTAAAAGTTTTGTGCGTCTACTACCGCAATATATACACAACGGATGGTAACCATGTAATGTTCGTTCCTCATACACTTTGGAATATTCCTGACAACAATCCTTACAAAAAAACCATTTAATCGGCATTTAAATCCCTAATTTTCCCTCTTTTTTCTTATTTTTATCCTTATATTTTTTAATATCTTCTGGTGTTGGAAATACATCAAGAATATGAAAGTTACAACGAGGGCATTGCCAAATTCCACCAAACTTTTCACCAGATGGGTCAAACAAAGATGAAAGTGGCGCAATAATAAGTTCACAACTACAATTAGGGCAAGTTTTATCCATTACTGTTCACCCCTCTTATTTCTGAAATATTCAAAAACCTGTTCAAGTGGCATGTGTATATCTCGTTTAGTCATCTGCAATCGTAGAGTTTGTTTATCTCTATCTGTTGGATTATCTATATCCCTTGATTGTTTTGTATACCATTTATACAATTCATCAAGTTTTTCATATTCTTGTTCAGATTTTTTACCATAATTCCTAATTAATGTGTCTACATGTGTCCACTTTTTGTGTAATTTTTTACTTAATTTTTTAAGTTCATCAAGTTCATTTTCATAAAATCTTTCCATTCCCAACCGCCAAATATCGCTATAATTAAGACCGGCATCTTTGACTTTTTCAAGTTCTGTACTCCTTACACGAATGTGAATTGTGGTGTCTTTTTTCATTTAAGACCACCACCAAAAAATAATAAAATAAGTATAATGTAAACACAAATGTGGTGTGGTGTGGTGTGGACACAAAATATTCAAATAGTTATTAATTATTTGTTTGTGCAGGCATTCATATGTCGTTGAATGTTTTTGTATGGTTAGGTCATTTATTGTCCTAACCTCTCCCGTTTTTTTCATAAACAGTTTTTTTATGTAATGTTTCTGTCATTAATGTTTTGAAATATCCCGAACAATAAATGAGTAGCACTTACTCATTTTTAGGTTATATGCTATATACTAACATATCTTCACATTCATCACATATTGGACGAAATTTGTATTAATTTGTGTACTACTTTTTACTTAATTTATTAAGCAAATAATGTTGATAATAAAATAAATAAAAATCATTTCTTTTTTTCAATCTCCTAATACTATATATATAGTAAACCCTACTTCTCCTTATGAACCAAAATTACAATTTGAAACATCTATCATCAAAATTAGAAATATAAAAATAAAAAATAAAACAAACAAATATTAGATAACCTCTTTTAGTATATTATATAAACTTACACAATAAGGAGTGGTATACAAACTTAAGCACTATATCTATCTTAGTTAGAATAGAAATATAAAAAAAAGAAAATAAATAGGATTTTAATTTATTTTTTTAACATTTGGACTATCAATATAATTAATTTCAGTCATTATAATTAAAGCATCATTTGTAGTAAATACTCCTGCAAGTGCTTTATGTATTGTTTCTAAAATAAAGATAATTTTATCTTTGTATTCACTATCTTTCAATTCCTCTGACATCTTACCAACATAATGGTTTTTTACAGTTTGCAACATCTTGAATAACCTTTCATATTTATCTAATACGTAACTACTTTCTGATTGCCCATAAACAAGGTTTTCGTTGATTTCATAGAGAGGTATTGGATGTCCTAAATCCATACAGATGTCATAAAGTAAATTCATTATCTCAAGTGATTGCGTAACGCAATCAACATCTATCGCATATTTTTGACCTTCATTATAAAACCAGTAAATTCTATGTTGCCCATAATAACTAATATCCCAGTTTATAAACTTCATTATTTTCCCCAGTTTCTCTGCAAGTAAGCACCTTTTGGTTTTAATCAACCTGCTTTTCTCAAAATTATAAGGTTCACCATTTTCATCAAAAGATTTTATGACCTCAACTTTTAACTCTTTATATTTCCTGTTTTGCTCTGGTTTCTGTTGGTCTTTCTTAAAAATTTGTTTCTGCATGTCTGACCATCCTTTACCTATAATACTATTTAAATTAGGGTTCTTTCCAAGACTTCTATAAAACTCATAACCACAGTCATCGCAGAACCTGAATAAAACTTGTTTCTCTACATTGCGATATTTATCTATTGGTTCTGAAAAATATGAAAATACATATTTTGGTTCTTTGGTAAGATTTTTCCCACAGTTGTTACATTTTATTTTTCTCATTTAGTCCATCTGTTTTAAAGTGGGTATCCTTGCTTTTTTGCTTGTTCTAATGCTTCTTTAAAAGATGGGTCAAGTCTTGATAGTTCCTCTTGAAGTAATTTCTGTGCAAGTTGAAATCCTTTGATTGTTTTTTCCAATTTATTAATTTTCGTTTCCTGTTGTTTTATCAATGTATCTCTTTCATGTCTGAGAAGTTCATTTGTTTCTGTAGGTTGAATATTACCTTGAATTTTGTTTTTAAGGTCTTCAAAATTTCTAAGGTCGTACTGTTCCCTTCTCTGTGCAACTGTCCAAGGTTTCCATCCAAAGAATTTACCCATTTCGGTATCATCAAAAAGAATCCCTCCATCTTTTCCTCTTGCACTAAACATTAGTGTTGCTCTTGTTTTCCTGAATGATTTAGGAGAAAGTGTTTGTTTAATCCCTGTTTCGTTTCTAATTCCTATAAAATGAAGATTAACACTTGTTGTTGTCATATGCTTCCCTCTTAATCTATGACACATAGTTGGAAATAATGCTGCTTCAGGATTATCTTTGTATGGGTGTTCATCCATCCATCTTATCAAGTAGTTTGCTTTATCTGGTAATGGAACATTTCTGGGAATGGTTTTTGATTTCCTCAAGGTAATTGTTACCTTGTTTTCGTTATCTATTGTTACATCTTTTATTTTCATCTGCATTATTTCATCTGGCCTTCCACCAGATAGATAGAGTGTTTCATAGAGTGCTGCCCATCTTGGTTCATACCTGCAATAATGTTGTATCTTTCCATATTCTTCATCTATGATAAGATACTTCTTAACATCTGGTTCTCCATTTTTTGCCTTTAATTCAGCACTTGGGAATTCAAACCATTTCATATTCGCTGGTCTTTGATGTTTCTCAAGTTTCCATAACCATTTATAGAAACCCATTATTCTCATTCCATAAATTGTTTTAGTTCCAAGTGATTTAATAGTTTTAAAAAAATCTATCATATCTGTTTCTGTTATCTTATCAAAAGGTTTGTTATTGGTAAACCTTAAAAGAAGTTTTAAAGTTCCAATATCTCCCTTTATGGTTTTTGTTGCTTTGTTATTTACTTCTCTAAAAGTTTTGTATTGTTTCAAAATTTCCTTATTATTCATTTTTTCCAATCTTCTTTATCTTAACTATATCTTTCATCAGTATAAATATTTTACTAAATCTTTTATATTGTAAAAGGTTTTACTATTAAATCTTTTGAAAACTTATTGTTAAACATTATATTAGCATGCATATGCATCTGTTTTATATCTGCATATTTATCTGCGAATTATCTTTTTTATATCTTTCACATATTAGGAATAATTGGGATCACTTGCCCTCACTGTTTTATTTTCTTGGAGAGGAAATATGCCACGCAGAAGGAACCATCTTAACAATAAAATCAGATTTATAGACAAAAAAATACCATTGCAGGATATACCTTTGAAAACTATAAAGGTTACAATTCATGCATTAAGATGGGTTTTTCTTTTGATATTTCTATTTATTACAGTAGGAATATTTGTATTATTTTTAACTGGAGGAGATAACTATTTCCAAATAATTATTGGATATAGTATAGCTGGATTTTTTACCTTTTTTATGGGTTATTTTGGTTGGTTGTTAGCGCAAGGAATAATTGAGATGATAACTGGAAAACACCATAAAACAGATCGCCATATTTCCTATTACTTTAGAAGGCACAAATATAAATATTGATTTACCATTTTACAATTTAAATAATAGCTTTTGTATTCTGAATTAAGTTACAGGTGATAACTTTTGATAATATTTGATAACCATCTGCATCTCAGACGTGATGGTAGATATTTGGATGCAATAAAAGATTTTAAAAAGTCTGGAGGAACGCATTTTGTTTTATGTCAACTTCCTATGACAAATTTGGTAATTAAAAATAAAAGTTATTTAGACTGTTATCAAAAGACATTGAAGATGGCAGATGAAATCCGAGAAAATATAGATATTGAAGTATATGTAACTGTTGGGCCTTATCCTGTTGATTATTTAAAATTAATCAATTCTTATGGCCGGGAATCAACCATTTCAATAATGATTAAAGGAATTGATGAAGCTGCAAAATTATGTGAAGAAAAAAAATGTATAGGTATAGGAGAGATTGGCAGGCCTCATTTTAAGGTAGATAAACAAGTTATTGATGATTCCGACAAGATACTTTTTTATGGCATGCAAAGAGCAAAGGATGTAGATGTTCCTGTGATAATTCATTCAGAAAGTACAACACCGGATCATTGTAGCGAGCTTGCAAATTTAGGAAAAAAAGCTGGACTTCCTGCTCACAAAATTGTTAAGCATTATTCGCCAGCCTTAATTTTAGAAGAGGAGAACTTTGGTATTATGCCTTCAGTTCTTGCGAGTAAAAAAAATATTGAAGCATCCATTAAAAAAGGAACACGTTTTATGATGGAAACTGATTACATTGATGATCCTAAAAGACCTGGAGCAGTTCTTGGACCAAAGACTGTCCCAAAAAGAACCCTAGAATTATTAAAAGACGGTAAATTAACTGAAAAGCAGGCTCAAGTAATTCATAAAGAAATTCCAGAAAAAACTTATAATATTAATTTAAACAAATAGAGTTTTAAACAAATATGTTATTTGAGATTGTTGATTTCAATGAAACGTAAAAAAAATTTGTTGGATACTAGAACATTATTAATCATACTAATCGTAATAATCATTGTTGGAGGGGCTTATTTAATAATTTCAAATCTACCCCCTGAAGATGACTATCTTACTCCAGAAAATGTTCTTGCAAATCAAGAAACTTATCTAAATCAAAAAATAAAGGTTAGAGGTTACTATCTCACAGAAGAATTCCCGGTAGTTGTTTCAACATTATCAACAACAGAAGGAAGAGCTGAATTAAGAATTGACTCTTCAAATATCGAAAATGCAACTGATGATCTTATAGAAAATGAAAAGTATGATTTTATTGGGAAATTAACTAGTCGGGATACACCAACCGGTTTTGATGTAATACTTGTCTTAGATGAATTCAACAGGGTTTAGAAGGTTATTTAACCAATATATTTGAGCTCTTCAGATTTATCCTTTGACATTCCTTCCATTTCTTTAAGTTGATGAGCAATATGCTCAATTTCTTTTGCCTTTTTTTCAAGTGCTGCTAAATCTAGGTCTATTTTTGTTATCTTCATAAGAATTTTCAGTACCGCCTTTGCACTTTTTGGGTCTACCAAATAACCAGGTGTCTCACCCATAAAACATGTTCCCTGCATCCCTCTCATTTTTCCAAGACCTAAAAGCAGTCCACTAGCACCAACAATGCCTCCACCTGGTTCATTTTTCTTAAATACTGCACCATATTTTTTCATTGTTTTTACAAGGTGCTTATCGGTTGTTGCGCATAGAACCTTTGGTTCTCTTATATCATGACCTAGGCCATATCCACCTAATGTGTACATCTCTTTTACGCCAAACTCCTCAGCAATATCTAGTATCTTTTCAACAAGCTCATATTGTCCCTGTGATGAAAGACCTTGATAATCACCTGTAATTAGAATTAGATCTCTCTGCCCTCTATTTTTTGCCTTCCAATAGTAAAATTCATTGTTAACAAGTGCAATGGTGCCATCTGTATTGATAAACACTTGTGGAGGGAAATCCTTACTATAGATTTCTGCAAATTTCTTTGCTTTTACGCTGTCTATTAAATGCTCTACAGCAAGTTTTCCTACGTTACCAATTCCTGGTAATCCCTCAATGAGTATTGGATTGTTAAGCTTAGGTTTTTTTGTTTTATATATTACAGTTACATAATCCATTTCATTCACCTTTTTGTAACTTTTTTAATTTTCTCCTATATTCTCCATAATGATCTTGTGGGGAAAATTTTGGTGGATTTTTAGATGCTGTCTTTAAATTACATGTATTGCATATTTCATCCAAAGTATAATTTTTACATTTTTTACAATAAAGTAAATTTGGCATTTACTCCTCTAACTTTCTATGAAATTCGCAATCTCCATTATAATTTTTCATTGATTCCTTAATTTTTTCAACAGCCTTCTTCATTTCTTCTTCTGCAATTTTATAATCAGGTGCTTTGACTGTTATTATATATTGCGGTGCCCCAATATATTTTATTTTGATTTCTACATCTTCAAAGTAACTTTTTTCAGCTTCCTTTAATGTTTTTTTAATATGATAAATACCGTCAGGAAGCCATGACGTAACATTTAGGTAACCCTTTATGTCAACAAAAGGAATGGAAATATTTGTCTTTGCAACTGATTCAAAAGCATCTAACCAATCATCTTTAAATCCATCCTTTTTTAAAGTTTCGATGTCATATGCTGCTTCTTCAAAAGCTGCATATAATGTTACATACTTTTTTATCAGGTCATTTGCAAACTCTTTATAGCAATGCTCAGGAGTTTTATTTATTTTTTTTGCAACCATTTCAAGAAGTTTTACTGATTTCTGAGAATTTTTCCATAGCTGTATCTTATCTCTCTTTTGATGCTCATTTACCCTTTTTAGTGATAAATCAATATGATCTTTTGAGCTATCAATGTGCATTACCTTACAAACAACTTTTTGCTTTTCCTTTATATGATTTCTAATTCTTTTAACCCATCCTGTTGCAATCTCAGCAATATGAATAAAACCCTCTTTTCCAGGATATTCATCAAGTGAAACAAATGCTCCAAAATTCTGGACTTTTACAACAGTACCAACGATAAGTTCTCCTTCTTCTGGATATTCTTTTTTAATCATTATAAAAAACCTTTAATTATTCAATAACCTCTAAGATTTCTCCTTTAATTATTGCTTTTCCACCAGCAGGTATCGCTAGTTTACTTCCACAAATATGACAAGAGACAACAGTGCTTGCTTTATTAAATAAGACCTGTTCGTTTTCACAGTCTTTACATCTTACCTTTATAAATTTACTATCAGGTTTTTTCATGCTTTATTCACCTATCTCAAATTTTTTCGCTCTTTGTGTAGGAGGCTGATAACTTTTTTTACAGACCGAACAAGTTAATTTCATTGCAATTCTTCTGCTTGTCTTTTCTCTGCCTTCTGGTTTTGGTCGGGGAAATCCCCTATAACCTGCCATTACACGACGAAATCTTCTTTGACCTTGTTTAAGTTCACTGGCCTTCCTCTTTTTTACTTTCTCAATATTATGTAAAGTATGCTTTTTACATGAAGGACAATATGTCTTTATTTTTCTTGGTTTTTGCATATGTTTCTCCCTTGATATAATTTTAGAATTGAAATGTAATATGAAGGTAATATAAAAATGTAAGCTAATTGTTTATTTTTTTTACAACCCCTCTTCTATTCAACATTTCATACATATCTTCAGGTAAGGATAGTATATCATTTTTTCTAAGATTATATCTTTTTTCATTAGTACCAATAAACTCAGGTACATTTTCAGTAACTCTCACAATTGGGTTTGGGTTTTTATGTTTTTCTTCTACTTTTTTAGGTTCAACTATCTTTTTTTCATGTTCATTTGTTTTTTTTTCAATAGATTCCTTTTTAAAGATATCCTCACGGGATTTATTTATTACATCTAAAATTGATTCAAAAAGAGACTTTTCAATATTTGTCATGTTTTTAATATCAGGATTTCCCCCTCGTGCTTTTGTAATTGACGCAAGTATTATTTTTTTCTCTCTTAGTTCATAGATGTTTATAGAAATTTTTTGAATATTTTCTATTTCTTCATTTAATAGAGTATTTTTTTGTGAAGAAGTTTCATTTTGTAGTCTAGTTTTAAGACTTTCAATATATTTTTTAATATCTCTATAAAAACCTGATCTTAGCGCTGTTAATATAGGTGATTTTTTTTCCGTTTGTTGGATCTCTCTAAGTGTTCTATAATTAATTTCATCTTTTTCCATTTTTTTCCTTATCCTTTAGAACATTTTTTATGAAATAATTTTCCCAATTTTCCTTCCAATTAAAAAAACGCCTAAGTAAGTTGGAAGTTTATGTTGTCCTTGCTCAATGTTAAACACTTCTTCTTTAATTTTTATACTGAAGGATTTATTCAGCTCAATTTTAATTGTGTCATCAGATAAAACAACTGCATCTATCAGCGGATTAAATTCTTTTAAATTTTCAAGAGTTATTTTTACAACCTTAAAACCTGTTTTTCTATGTAATGATGCTGGAAGTCTAATGAGACGTTTAACATCACAGGTTACAGGTTCATCTGTTTCTCCTGCAGACATTGAAACTGCGGTTTTTCTTAAAGCATTATTTAGAAAAAATTTACGTATAGTTTTTGATTGGTCTAATCTTCCTTCTTTTATTCTTTTCACCCTTTCATCTGAAAGGTCATTTAAGAGTTTTTCAGCATCGCTTTCTTTTACACCATATTCCATTAATTTCTCAATAGGATTTTTACTTTTTTTTATCTCACTTACCATTTCAATTATACCTCTACTTACTCTTCCCCTCCATCCAGGTTCATCAGGTTTTGGCATTTTTAGTGTCTTACCACTTGGAAAGGTTTTATCTCCATAGCTTTTAGTTGTAGTTACTTGTTCATGAAAAACAAGTGAGTCCTTTAGATCTCTACCTGTTATATAATCTACAATTTCTCTTCTCTCACCACTATCTATATTTAATATTTTAGGGTCTTTTACATGACAGTGATATCCCCTTCCTCCGCTAAAATAGAGTTCAATGTATTTTTCATCAAATCCAAAGTCGTTTAACAAAAAATCATCAACAAGTTTGTAGAATTCTTTTTTTACCATTTCTAATTGTTGTTCATAATTATATTTTTCAGCATTTGGTAAATGATCTGAATCTAAATCGAAAATAAGCTCTGCTCCCATCCAATTTTTTTCTTGCATAGTTGGAGCATCAGGTGTTTGATAATATGCAGATGAATAATAAATATCCGCAGGTATCTTTTCTTTTATAAAATCACTGAATTGATTTCTTTTTTCAAAACCAATATGTCTAATCATTCCTTTTCTACCAAATAAAACAAATGCATATTCTCTTCTTCCAAAACGATCGGGAAGACCAATAGATTTATCAATATAGTATTTTCTAAATTCCTCTTTTACAAATTCTAAAGACTTATCTGAACTTGAGAAATTCCCCATAAATAGCGCGAATAACTTTTTGGTCTATAATTTTTACTCTAAAATAATCATTTTATGACTATAATTTGGGAAACAAAGTTTTATGAAAGACATGATATTACAGGTATTAATGGGCAATATTATTGAAGACGAATTAAGGTCCTCATCAGTTATAAAAGATTTAAAACCTCTCGATTTTGATTTTGTTCCAGACGAACTAATGCATAGAGATGAACAACAACGTTATCTTGCACAAATGTTCAAACCATTACTATCTAAGATTCCACAAAATGTTGTTATTAAAGGCCCTGTTGGTACAGGTAAGACAATAATAGCAAAGAAGTTTTGTAACTCTATTAAAAATGTAGCACGGAAGCAAGGTTCGATTATTGAGTATGTTCATATTAATTGTAGGAAGAGATCTACAGATGCAATGGCTCTGCTTGGCATTTTAAATTATTTTGATTCTAGGTTTCCTGATAGAGGCTTTTCTGTTCAAGAAATGCTAGAAGTCCTAAGAAAACAACTAATAAAAAGAGAAGCACAATTGCTGGTCGTTCTTGATGAAATAGATTCTCTTCTAAAAAAAAAGGGTTCAGATCTTATTTATAATCTTACACGTTTTTCAGATGAATCTTACAAAGAAAAGGTTCCAATATCTCTACTACTTGTTTCTCAAAAGGATATTTTCCCTATGTTAGATTCATCTTCAATTAGTACATTTAAAAGAAGCAATGTTTTATTTTTGGATAAATATACTCGTGATGAACTTTTAAGTATTGTTAAACAACGTATAGATTTGGCTTTTCATAATAATGTTGTTAATGATGATTCTAAAAATTTAATTGCGGATATTGCATCTGAATGGGGTGATGCAAGATTTGCCATCGAGCTTCTATGGAAGGCAGGTATTGCAGCTGACCATCAACATGCTGATATGGTGACACCAGAACATGTTCGTGCTGCAAAAGCAGAAACATTTTCGGTTGTTACTGAAACAAAATTGAAAAATTTAGAACGCCATCAGCTTATTGCTCTATATTCGATTGCAAAGAGACTCAAAAAAGATGGAACTGCATATGTTAGCACTGGAGATGCTGAAAAAACCTATGCAATAACATGTGAAGAATATAATGAAAAGCCTAGAACTCATACAATGTTTTGGAACTACCTTAAAGAAATAGAAAATGCTGGTTTTATTACAATTAAACTTTCAGGTAAAGGCCATCTTGGTACTACTCAGCTGATATCTCTTCCGGATATTCCTGCTGAAGTTGCTAGAGATAAAGTTAAGGATTTATTGGGATAATTGTTTTATATACATACAATATTTTTGTAGAGGGCATGTATCACATTTTGGTTTACTTTTACAATAATTCTTTCCAAGATTTACAATTAATGCATGCAGCTCGTTAAATATTTTTAAAATCTCATTTTTGTTGTATTTATTTGAAATATCACTCTGGAAATAATATTGTATATTATCATAAGTAGGATTTACATCTATTGGTAAACGTTTACATATTCTTTTTGTATATGCATCAACTACAAAAATAGGCTTATTTCCAGCATATAACAAAATTGAATCAGCAGTTTCAGGTCCAATTCCATTTATCTTAAGTAATTCTTCCCTTATTCTATTTACAGCCCTATTAAAAAAGATGTCTAAATCAGCTGAATAATTGCTTTCTAAATATTCTGATATATATTTTACACGTTTTGCCTTTTGATTGAAAAATCCTGTTGGTCTAACAATTTTTTGCAGTAGTTTTATATCTAATTTTGAAATTTTTTCAATATCAAGTAGTTTTTTAGATTTTAGATTCTCAAGTGCTTTTTCAACATTAGTCCAAGCTGCATTTTGAGTAAGTATTGCTCCAACAATAACCTCAAATCTTGAATCGCTACCTTCTTTTTTATGATAATCAATATCCTTAGGCCACCAGTTTAAATTTCCAAAATGACTTAGTAAAATTTCATATAATAAATGTGGAGTAATCATAATTATCGTCAATATCCGTAAATTATAATATTTTTAAGAATTTTTTTAATTTTTTTAAAAAAAGATATTAAATAAAAATAGATACTTATTGTGGCGAGGAATATGATTACAGAAGAAACCACTCAAAATAATGCTGAGGAATATAAAAATTATGAAATAGAACTGCACAGGGAAATAATGAGCAGTTGTAGAAAATATATAAAGAAAATTAGTATTTTTTCAATACTTGGAATACTTGATTATGTAAAACAGGAAGCAATAGAACTTGAAAATGCTACAAGTCAAAACTTAAAAAGGGATCCATCGATAGATATTGAATAATTTTAATTCCAAAAAAAATGTTTATTTTAAAATTAGAAAACATATTAAAAAAGACTAGTCTGGCTTGGTAATGGTTCAAGATTATTATATTTAAAAGGTTTAATAACTCCAGGCACATCCGGATCTTGGCCCTTTGCTGTAATAAGCTTTGAAATAGTATATGCTTCCATCTTATTTTCATCAAATGGTCTTAAGATACTCATTGCAGTTTTTTTATCAATATTGCTACTATTCCATCTTTTTTCGTCTTCTTTATTTAGAATTGCTGGCATTCTTTTCTTTTTATTATGAATCTTTGCCATTAGTGGATTTGCTTCTGTTGTAATTATTGTATAGGAATACAATTTATCTTCTGTTTTTTTATTAGTCCAAAAGTCCCAAAGCCCTGCGATTGCAAATGCTTCTCTGTTTTTTAGCTTTATATAGTATGGATAATTTATACCATGATAATATCTCCATTCAAAGAACCCATCAGCAACAACAAGGCAGTGTTTTCTACCAGCAGATCCTCTAAATGCTGGTTTTTCAAAAATCGTTTCAGATCTAGCATTTACTGTCCTTTCTCTTATTTTATTTGCTGTTTTTTCGTCTTTTACCCAAAAAGGTATTAGCCCCCAGTTGAAAAGATTCACTTGTTTTGGATTTTCATTTGTAATTACTGGTAATTTTACATTTTCAAAAGCACCAACATGGTATCTTTTTTCAAATTTTGTGCCAAGTTTGACTTGAAATGTGTCTTTTACAACATCTGGACCAGGAACACTATATCTATAGCACATATACTTTCCTCAAGACTTTATTCTAAATAAATCATATCTTATAAAAACTTGTATTTTGTAACTTTGTACATTTTTTTATCTATTTTTTCCATTGATATTTCACCAATTTGCTTTTTTGAAAGTTTTGCATTTATATATTTTTTAACAATATGTGTTTTTTCATTTACTATCAAAAGACCAATTCCCTCCTTTTTAAGTCGATGCTCAGCTTTTCGTAAAATATTATAAGCCTTTGATAATGGTATAGCAATATATACATAATTTGAACCAAGCTGGTAGTTTTTTGCCTGAATAATTGCCTTTTTCCAGTCATGAAGCTTTAATTCAACTGCTGTTGTTTTATTTTCCTTAAACGCAACGATATCTGCCCTGCAAAAACCTATTCTAATTTCATATCTTACTTTGCATCCTTTGTTTTTAAAATAATCAGAGACTGGTTTGAATAGTTCTGATTCCTGGCAAAACAGAGACATTTAAATCCTCCCTAGTTTTTATTTTCAGTAGCATATCAAAAATTTTTTCAAGTGTAAAACCAAATGGCACGAGAATGCTTTCTGCGTACTGTGCTATTTGCCTAAGATAAAAGTCAACATCAATCTTTTTGCAACTATCGAGTATTTCTGCAATGCATACCCGCTCTTTTGGTTTACGCGACCTTTCATCACAAACAACATATCTTACAGAATGTCCAGGTTCAGGTTGAACACCTAAAGCTCTAAGTTGAAAAAGCGCTGATTTAACAATTGTATCAACCTTGTATTCTGAGATATCTCTAGATACACATGTCTTTATAAGTAGGTCTTTATGTTCAACTTCTAGATTTATTATCTTTAGTGCATACTCCTTTATGACTTCTACAGCTTCAGGTATTAGATTCAGAAACTCTTTTTCATTTGTTGCCTTTGAGAAAACAATTAGCATGTCATTTTGCATGTTTTTTAGAAATTTTGGAGAGTTTTTCTG
>Ga0272442_10006761_pt1 | contig 14981 bp, 9 predicted proteins | sample SSMForm2O_FD_200262 | JGI IMG/M metagenome (GOLD analysis project Ga0272442, IMG submission 200262) | Marine sediment archaeal communities from Little Sippewissett salt marsh, Falmouth, MA, United States - SSM-Form-2O | ecosystem: Environmental > Aquatic > Marine > Wetlands > Sediment ...
TACGTCGCCTGGTGCTTCAGCACGCCATCCTGATGGATGCCCGACTCGTGGGCGAACGCGTTTGCCCCGACGATCGCCTTGTTCGGCTGTACGGGCAGGCCGGTGTAGTGGCTGACCATCCGGCTGGCGCGGGCGATGTGGGTCGCATCGATCGCGCTGCCGAGCGCGTAGTGATCGGCGCGGGTGGCGAGCCCCATGACGATCTCCTCGAGCGCCGTGTTGCCGGCCCGCTCGCCGATCCCGTTGATCGTCACTTCCGCCTGGCGCGCCCCGGCGCGCAGCCCGGCGAGCGTGTTCGCGGTCGCGAGGCCGAGGTCGTCGTGGCAGTGGACGGACACGACGACCGACCCGCCCGGAGGAAGACGATCGACGACCCGCTTCACGAGCGCGCCGAATTCGTCCGGGGCGGCGTAGCCGACAGTGTCCGGGATGTTGATCGTCGTCGCACCGGCATCGACCGCCGCCGCGACCATCTCGCAGAGGAACTCGGGATCGGCCCGGCTGGCGTCCTCCGGGGAGAACTGGACCGAGTCGCAGACCGACCGCGCCCGTGCGACGGCGGCCCGCGTTCGCTCGATCGCCTCCGTCCGGGTCATCCGGAGCTTGTGCTCGAGATGCAGATCGGATGCAGCGAGGAAGGTGTGAATCCGAGGTCGTTCGGCGTGCCGGACCGCGTCCCACGCCGCGTCGATGTCAGCCGCGGTGGCGCGGGCTAGACCGCAGATCTCCGGCACAGGCCGTCCCCCGTTCCGCCCGACGTCGCGCGCCACGCGCTCGACGGCGTAGCGATCCTCGGGCGACGCGGCCGGGAAGCCGGCCTCGATCACGTCGACGCCCATCCGGGCGAGCCAACGGGCGATCTCGACCTTTTCCGCCGCCGACAGGTTCACGCCAGGCGATTGCTCGCCATCGCGCAGGGTCGTGTCGAAGATCCGGATCGTCTCCACGCGGTCTCCTTCCTTTCCTTCCGAGAGCGGCTGCTAGCCGCCGTTCGCCCCCGGCCGCAGCGATCGGACGACCTCTCCGGCCTGCCACATCTCCGATTCGCGCATCTGCCGAAGCTCCTCTCGGAGTCGCTCCTGGTAGTTGTCGGCCGCGTTCGCCTCGAGGACGACGCGGGTCTCCTCGCCGGAGACGACCTGCTCGTACAGCTCGGCGAAGACCGGCGCGACGGCCTCGCGAAACTTCGGTAGCCAGTCGAGTGCCCCGCGTTGGGCGGTTGCCGAACAGTTGGCGTACATCCAGTCCATACCGTTTTGGTCGACGAGACGGATCAGGCTCTGCGTTAGCTCTTCGACCGTTTCGTTGAACGCTTCGCTCGGGGAGTGGCCGTGCGCGCGCAGCGTCTCGTATTGCGCCTCCATCACGCCGGCGAGTGCGCCCATCAGGACGCCCCGCTCGCCGGTCAGGTCGGAGTGGACCTCCTTGGCGAACGTCGTTGGGAAGAGATAGCCGGCGCCGATCGCGATGCCGAGGGCGATCGTCCGCTCCTCGGCGCGTCCGGTTGCGTCCCGTTCGACGGCGTAGCTGGCGTTGATGCCCCCGCCGGCGAGGAAGTTCGCCCGGACGCTCGTGCCGGATCCTTTCGGCGCCACGAGGATGACGTCGACCTCGTCAGGCGGCACGATGCCGGTCTGGTCGGCGTAGACGATCGAGAAGCCGTGGGAGAAGTACAGCGCATCGCCTGCCTTCAGGTGCGGAGCGATGCATGGCCAGGTGAGGTACTGCGCAGCGTCGGAAACAAGGTACTGAATGACGGTTCCACGCTCGGCGGCCTCCTCGAGACCGAACAGCGTCTCGCCGGGAACCCAGCCGTCACCGACGGCTTTGCCCCATCCTGCGCCGCCTTCGCGTTGTCCGACGAGGACGCGGATGCCGTGATCGCGCAGGTTCATCGCCTGCGCCGGACCCTGGACGCCGTATCCGAGAACGGCGACCGTCTCGTCCTTCAGCACCTGTTGTGCGCGCTTGACCGGGAATTCCTCTCGGGTGACGATCTCCTCGAGCACCCCACCGAAGCTCATCTTGGCCATTCGTTGCCCCTTTCCGCTGATTCTCTGTTGGTCGCGCCGATCGGATCGGCCGCGGCGGCCCCGGCTTCGCCGCGAACCATCGCGACGCGGCCGGTCCGCACCATTTCCAGAATTCCGTGCCCGCGAAGCGCCTCGACCACCGTGTCGATCGTTCGTTCGCTGCCGACGATCTCGATCGTCGCCGTCTGCGAACCCATGTCGACGAGCCGTGCCTGGAAGCTGTCTGCGATCCGCAGAATCTCGGATCGCGAGGTCAGATCGCGGATTCGCACCTTGATCAGCGCCAGGTCGTGGAGGATCGCCGCCCGATCGCTGATGTCCTCGACATCGAGAACGTCGACGAGCTTTCGAAGGTTCTGAGCGACTTTGGTCGCGTCGGTCCGACGGCTGTCGACGACGATCGTCATCCGGGAGACGCCGTCCCGCTCGGTGTGACCGACGGTCAGCGATTCGATATTGAACGCGCGGCGCCGGAACAGGCTCGCAACCCGGTTCAGCACGCCGGGCCGGTCGGCGACGGTCGCGATCAGCGTGCGATCCACGACGACCTCCCGATAGGTGCCCCGGCCGCGACCGGCGCGCGATGGATCATCTCATCGAGTGCCGCACCGGCCGGCACCATCGGGTAGACGTGCGACAGCTCGCCTTCGCGGGCGACCTCGAAGTCGATCAGCACCGGGCCTCGAACGCCGCGCGCGGCGGCGATCGCCTCCCTCGCTCCGTCGAGGCCGGACGCACGGAACGCCTCGATTCCGTACGCTTCGGCAAGCCGTCTGAAATCGGGGTTCAGCAGATCGGTCGCCTCGTATCGCCCGTCATAGAACATCGTTTGCCACTGCCGGACCATGCCGAGGCAGTGGTTGTTGATCAGCGCGATCCGGATCGGAAGCCGCTCCTGGACCAGCGTCGCCAGCTCGTGGAGGCTCATCTGGAACCCGCCGTCGCCGAGGATCGCCCACACTTCGTCGTCCGGACGCGCGAACTGCGCACCGATCGCCGCCGGGAGGCCGAAGCCCATCGTCCCGAGGCCGCCCGACGAAAGGAACGCGCGGCCGGTCTTCGTTGCGTAGTACTGGGCCGCCCACATCTGGTTCTGGCCGACGTCGGTGACGATCACCGCGTTCCCGCTGGTCGCCGTGTGGATCGCATCGATGATGTGCGGTGCCGGCAGGTCCTCGGTCGGTGGCTGGCGCAGCGCGTCTTGCCCCCGTTCTTCGGTTCGCCGTCGCTCGATCCGACCGATCCAGTCGTCGTGCGATGCCGGCTGCGCGCGGTCGCGCAAGGCGGCAAGGGCGGTACGGAGGTCGGCGTGGACCGCCACGTCGGTTCCGATGACCTTGTCGATCTCCGCCTCGTCGATGTCGATGTGGATCTTGCGGGCCTGAACCGCATACACCGCCGGGTTGCCCGTTACACGGTCGTCGAATCGCATGCCGAGCGCGATCAGCAGGTCGGCCTCCTGGATGGCATGGTTCGCGGTCGGATGGCCGTGCATCCCCATCATCCCGAGGAAGAGGGGATGCGATGGGGGGAAAGCGCCCTTACCGAGCAGCGTGACGGCGACCGGCGTCCGCGTCTTCTCCGCGAACCCGAGCAGGTCGTCGGCCGTTTCCGACAGCAGGACCCCGCGGCCGGCGAGGATGACCGGCCGATGCGAGCGGTCGATCAGCTCGATCGCCCGGTCGAGCGCGACGGGATCCGGTTCCGGCGCCGAGCGGATCGCGTACGCCGACGGGCCGTCCGGCGCGACGAACTCGGTCTCCGCCCGCTGGACGCTGGACGGAAGATCGACGAGGACCGGACCCGGACGACCGCTGCGCGCGATCTCGAACGCATCGCGAATCGTCACGGCCAGCTCGTCGATATCGGTGACCAGGAAGTTGTGCTTCGTGATCGGCAGCGTGATCCCGGTGATGTCGGCTTCCTGGAAGGCATCGGTCCCGAGCACCGACGTACTGACCTGTCCGGTGATACAGACGATCGGGGAGGAATCCATCATCGCCGTGGCGATTCCGGTGACCAGGTTCGTCGCCCCCGGTCCCGATGTCGCCATCGCGACGCCGACCCGTCCCGACGCGCGGGCGTACCCGTCGGCGGCGTGCGCGGCCGACTGCTCGTGCCGAACGAGGACGTGGTGGATTCCGACCTCCTGGCGGGGATGGTACGTGTGCATGATCCCGCCGCCGGGGATGCCGAAGACGACCTCGACGCCCTCCCGGTGAAGCATCTCCCAGACGATCTGTGCGCCCGTCTTCCGCATCATCCACCTCCTTCGATCGTTCCGTCCGCCGTCTCCAGGCCAAAGAAAAAGGGGCCGCCCTGTCGGGCGGCCCCTTTGTTTGAGCCTAGAGGTTTATGCCCAACAGGTCATGGCCCTCCGAGTAGGAGGACGACGACGATAATGACTAGAACCGCAAGTAGAGCGCTCGAAGGAAGAACTCGGCTCGGATTCATGTTCGCCATCGCTCCGTGATCCTGTTGGATTGGGGTCACGTATATACCAAGTCGGTACGATTGTCAAGGGGCATTGTCTTCTGGGTCGACGTTTCGAGGGGGAGCTTCGACGTCAGGCGTCGCGTCGTTCAGACCGGTTGGGCGCGATGCGATACCAGTACCGGTACGCGATCGAGAACCCGAACCGCTCGTACAATTGGATCGCCGGTTCGTTCTTGCCGTGGACCTGAAGGAATGCGATCCTGGCACCGCGATCCCTTGCCCAGCCGAGGATCGATCCGAGGATGGCCGAGGCGAGGCCCTGCCTGCGGTGCGCTTCGGCGGTGAACAGGTCGAACACGCCGACGGCGTCGTCGACGAGAATGCCGAGGCCGCAGGCGACCGGGATGTTATCCCGCTCGACGATCGCGAAGCGAGGATCCCCCTCGGCGGTCTCGACGATTCGACGATGCGGCCTTTGTCTCGCGGGTTCGTGCTGCTTCAGGCGGTCGAAGGCGTCGAACCACGCGTCGGGACCGACCGCCTGCACTCGGTCATTCCGGAAAAGCGGACGGTCAAGCGGAGTCCTCATCACGAGGGTCGGATCGAGTGTCGTGTAGCCCGCGTCCGCGAGGATGTCGTCCAGTTCCGGCGGTTGGGAGAACGGTGTCAGCCGGAAGATCGTCGGGAGGCCGCGTCCTTCGTACTCCGATTCGCACCGGGCGATCTTCCGCTCGACGGGACGTGTCGAGCCGAACTGGGGATTGACCGAGTTGGCTCGTTTCGTGTAGCCATCCGCGAATCGGAGGACCCAGCCGTCGAACTCGACGGACTCCAGGGCGGGCCGCGCCCGAAACGCGAGCCGTTCGAGCCGACGGAATGCCGCTGACTGATCTACTTGCGGCATGGCTGGTCTCCGTCGGATGCACCGCGATCCCTCAGGATCTCGGCGACACGATCGACCGGCAACGCTTCGACCGTCCTCCCCTCTCGACCGGTCATCGTGTGCGCGGCGAACAGCGAGTTCAGCACCGCCGCCTCGGTGGCTTCGATCGTCGCCTCGAACAGCGGGGAAACCCGCTCGTTCGGGAGCTCGGCGACGGTTGCCACGCCGGCACGGCGCTCGGGCGTTCGGCGGACCGACGTCGCGGTCGAGAAGGCGATGGCGTAGTCGCCGGAGCCGTTGGAGAACGTGGCTCCGGTCCGCGCCAGCCCTGCGAACGACCGGCGTGCGAGGCGCGTCAGGTTGCGATCGGAGAGCGGCGCGTCGGTCGCGACGATGATGATGATCGATCCGCGGGGCTCCTCCGTCGTCTTGGCCGTCGCGAGGGCCTCGACGCCGAGGATTCGTCCGATCGGTACGCCGAGCATGCAGAGACTGCCGGGGACGTTGGCTTGAACGAGCACGCCGAGGGTGTACCCACCGAGCCGCTCCGGCAGAACGCGCGAACTCGTGCCGATGCCGGCTTTCCATCCCATCGCCGTGGTTCCGGTGCCGGCGCCGACGCAGCCCTCCTCGATCGGTCCCTCCGCGGTGCGGTCGATCGCCGAGCGGATCCGATCGACCGTCAGCGGACGGGCCTCGATCGCGTTCAGGAGCCCGTCGTTCGTTTCACCGACGATCGGGTTGATCGAACGAATCGACCGGTTGTCCGGCTGCGTGAGCGTCCAGTCGAGAATGGCGTCGGCGGCGCGTGGAACGGCGAGGGTGTTCGTCAGGACGATCGGCGTCTCGATCTCCCCCAGTTCGACGAGCTGCGTCGCGCCGATCATCTTGCCGTGGCCATTGGCCACCGACAGCCCGGCGGGAACGCGATCCCGGAACAGGTTGCCTTGATGCGGCAGGATCGCGGTGGCGCCGGTGCGTACGTCATCGCCTTCGATCACGGTAACGTGTCCGACGCGGACCCCGGCGACGTCGGTCAGTGCGTTCCACCGCCCGGGAGAGAGGCGTTCGAGGGGTTTCGTAAGAGACTGCGCTCGCCGTGAAGCGTGCCTGCGTTCCTGCTGCATGTCCTCCTCCTCCCATGCTTCGCTGATCATACCCAGCGAGATACGGATCGGCGATCGGAATCGGGATTCGGTTCGATGACGGACCGCGCTATACTAGGTTCGAGTGGAGCGTCCAGAGAGCCCCGAGCGAGCTTCCGGACGTGGATGAGGAGGCGAGCGAGGAGGACAGGTTGCCCGACAAGCACGCCCTACCATTCTCCGAGGCCCAAGCGGAGCGCCGTCGAGTCTTCGTGCTGATCGGGATTCTCGCGATCGCGGTCCTCGGGATTGTGACGGTCTCCATCTCCATTCTCTCGACGACCGCGATGAACGAGGAGCGAGAACGGCTCCTCGAGACGGCGAGGAGTCAGGCCCGCCTGATCGAGGCCGTCGCGCGCTACGACGCCGCACAATTCGGAGGCGGCACCGAGGCGACCGAGGCGACCATCTCGCAGATCGTCGACGCGCACAGGGAGTACGAGGCGGTCGGGGAGACGGGCGAGTTCACTCTCGCCCGGTTGGAGGACGGCCAGATCGTCTTCTTGCTCAGTCACCATCATCTCGGGCTCAGTACGCCGGAGGCGGTTCCGTTCGACGCCGAACTGGCCGAGCCGATGCGTCGCGCCCTGCGGGGAGAGTCGGGCACGGTGATCGGCCCCGACTACCGCGGGGCGACGGTCCTCGCGGCATATGAGCCGGTCGCCGAGCTCGGCCTCGGGATCGTCGCGAAGATCGACCTGGCCGAGTTGCGCCGACCGTTCGTCGGCGCGGCGCTGTACTCGGTCGGTCCGGCGATCGTGATCGTTCTTCTCGGTGCGTGGGTTTTCACCCGGGTGACCCGGCCGCTCGTCTGGCGAATCGGGGAGGGCGAGCAGCGGTACCGCGATCTGGTGGAGACGATGAGCGATGGCCTTGCGATGCAAGACAGCTCGCGGAAGCTTGTGTACGTCAACGACCGCTTCTGTGAGGTTGTCGGGCGGACGCGCGACGAGGTGATCGGCCACCGGACGGACGAGTACATGACGCCGCAGGGCCGGGCCGAGTTCGACCGGCGGATGACCGAGAGGGAGCGAGGCTCGACGCAGAGCTACCACGTGACCTATGTCCGATCCGACGGGAGCGATGTCGACGTTCTCCTGTCACCGAGGGCGATCCACGATGCGAGGGGACGGTTTACCGGCAGCTTCGCGATCGTCTCGGATATCACCGGCCTGAAGCGGACCGAAGCCCTGCTCCGCCGGGAGAAGGAGCAAGCCCAAAGGTACCTCGATCTGGCCGGCGTGATGTTTGTCCTGCTCGATCGGGAGGGTCGGATCCGCCTTGTCAACCGTCGAGGCGTCGAGATCCTCGGCTACGACGGTCCGGACGAACTGGTCGGGAAAGATTGGTTCGATACGTGCATCCCGGACACCTTGCGGTCGGAGATCCGGGCGGTCTTCGCGGATCTGCTCCGGGGCGAGGTCGAGCTGAACGAGTACTACGAGAATCCGGTGATCACGCGAGAAGGGGCAAGGCGTGTGGTCGCCTGGCACAGTGCACTCATCGAGAACGACGACGGCGAGGTTGAGGCGGTCCTGTCGTCGGGCGAGGACGTGACCGAACGGCGCAGCGCCGACGAGCGGTTTCGGTTGGCTGCCGAAGTCGCCAGTGACCTGATCTACGAGTGGGACATCGACTCCGATGCCCTTCGGTGGTACGGCGATATCGACGGGGCCCTCGGCTATGCGCCCGGCACCATCGAGTCGACGATCGAGGCGTGGGGTCGTCTGATCCACCCGGAGGATGCCGAACGTCTTGCGACTGCCGTCGAGCGTCACCGCGTGGCGACCGAGCCGATCCATGAGGAGTATCGGATTCGCGATGCCGATGGGGGATGGCGGCACTGGTTGGACCGGGGGGCGCCGGTGTTCGACGAAGAAGGAGCGGTGGTCCGCTGGATCGGCGCCTGCGTCGACATCACGGCGCTGCGGCATCACGAGGCGGCGTTGGCACGACGTGCGGATCAGCTCGAGGCGGTCAACGAGGTCGGGCGGTCGCTGACGTCGATTCTCGATCTCGATCCCCTGCTCGAGGCCGTCGCGCGCACGATCCACGAGCGATTCGGCTACTACTACGTCGACATCTTCCTGATCGACGACGAGGAAGCATTCGCCGTCTTTCGAGCGGGAAGCGACCCGGAGGTTGCCGCGGGTTGGCGCCGCCGCGAGCTGAAGTTCGCGATCGGGCGGGAAGGAATGATCGGGGAGGTCGCCAAGACCGGAGTGCCGTTGCTGTCCAACGATGTCTCGCAGACGCCCCAGTTCCTGCCGAACGAACTCGTGCCGGAAACGCAATCCGAACTCGTGGTGCCGATCGTCTACGAGGGACGCGTCATCGGAGTGCTCGACGTCCAAGGCGACAGGCTCGATGCCTTCCAGCCGGAGGATGTCTCCGTGTTGGAGGCGCTCGGCGGAGGGATCGCCGTGGCGATCGTCAACGCAAGGCTGTACGAGGCGGCACAACGCGAGATCGCGGAGCGCGAACAGGCCGAGCGTGCCTTGAAGCGAAGCGAAGAAGAGTACCGGTCGTTGTTCAATAACGCGGTATTGGGGATCTACAAGACGACGCCCGACGGCCGGATCCTCGCTGCCAATCCGGCGCTCGTTCGCATCCTCGGATTCCGGGCGCTCGAGGAGTTGAAGGAGCGAGATCTCGAGGTCAGGGCGAAAGAGCGTCGCTATGCACGAGACGCGTTCAAGGAGCACATGGAGCGGGATGGCGCGGTTTCCGGACTGATCTCCGAATGGACGCGACGGGACGGGCGGATCATCACCATCCGAGAAAACGCGCGGGCGATCCAAGACGCGGGCGGGACGATCCTGTACTACGAGGGGACCGTCGAAGACATCACGGAACAGCGAGAAGCGGAGCGCGCGAGGGAGGCACTGGAGGCGCAGTTGATCCACAATCAGAAACTCGAGTCGATCGGGACGCTCGCCAGCGGCGTAGCGCATGAGATCAACAACCCGTTGACCGGAATGATTAACTACGCACAGCTGATCGAGGGGCGGGTCGTGGACGAGGCGCTGACGCGCTACGCCGAGGGGATCATCCGCGAGGGACAGCGTGTCGCGACGATCGTTCGAAACCTGCTTTCTTTCTCGCGGCACGAGAAGGAAGCGCGCAGCCTCGCTGAGATCCGTGACATCGTCGAGGTGGTGCTTTCGCTGATTGGGTCCGCCTTGCGGAAGGATCGGATCCGGCTCGAAGTGGACGTTCCGGAGGATCTCCCGAGGCTGCGCTGCCGGAGCCAGCAGATCGAACAGGTTCTGCTTAACCTGTTGACGAACGCGCGCGATGCCCTGAATCAACGGTATCCGGACGACCACGAGGACAAGCTCCTGCGTGTGGTCGCACGGACGCATGACGTGGAGGGTCGGCCGGGGCTTCGGGTTACCGTCGAGGACCATGGAGTCGGGATCGAAGAGGAACTGCGCGATCGCATCTTCGATCCGTTCTTCACAAGCAAGCCGCGCGACGAGGGGACCGGCCTCGGGCTGTCCATCAGCCACGGAATCGTCCGGGATCATGGGGGAGAGTTGACGATAGAATGCGAGCCGGGCGGGCCCACACGGTTCCACATGGACCTGCCGACGAAAGAGAAGGATGCCCCGGTGGCCGTGGTCGAGGAGTCATCGTAGGAAGGAGAGCGGCGAATGGTCGATGTTCTGATTGTCGATGATGAGCTGAGCATTCGCGATACGCTCTCCGAATTCGTTCGGGAGGAGGGCTACGATGTGGCCGTGGCGGCAGATGCCGCTGCCGCGCTCGAACTCCTGAAGCGGGAGGCGCCTTCTGTCGTGGTGACCGACATCATTCTGCCGCGTGTGACCGGGATCGAACTGCTGCGACAGATCCACGAGGTGGCGCCGGACGTTCAGGTCATCATGATCACCGGGGAGCCGACCGCGGATACGGCCGCCGAGGCCGTCCGGCTCGGCGCGTTCGACTATCTCTCGAAGCCGGTTCTGCGAAGTGGATTCACGTCGGCTGTGGCCAGCGCGATGCGCGTCAGCGAACTGGCGAGGCTGAAGCGGGAACTCGAGGCGCAGAATGCCCGCTACCAGCAGCACCTCGAAGAGGAGGTCGAGAAGAAGACCGCCGAGCTGCGGGCCAGCGAGGAGAAGTACCGAACCTTCATCGACAACGCCAACGAAGCAGTCTTCGTCGCGCAGGGGGATCGACTGCGATTCGTCAATCCGAAGACGATCGAGTTGATGGGATACTCTGAAGAGCGGATCTTCGCGATGCCGTTCTCCGAGATCATCCATCCCGAGGACCTGGAGATGGTCATCGACCGCCACGCTCGACGTCTCGCCGGGGACGACCCCATCGACCAGTACGAGTTCCGGATTGTGACCGCCGGTGCTGAAACGCGGTGGATCGAGATTCGCCCGGTGCGAATCACGTGGGAAGGCCAGCCGGCGACGCTGAACTTCGCGATCGACGTGACGGAGCGAAAACGCGCCGAAGCCGCGCTGCGCGCGAGCGAAGAGAGGTATCGGGCGGTCATCGAGCACGCCAACGAGGCCATCTTCATCGTGGATGGCGATCACATCGTCTTCGCCAATCCGGAGACGGAAACGCTCGTTGGGATGTCGATGGACGAGCTGATCGATCGATCGTTCTTCGAGCGGATTCACGAGGACGATCTCGAACTCGTCCGTACGACGATACGGCAGGGGCTGGCTCATGCCGAGGCGCCCTCCGAGATCCACGTCCGGCTGGTTCGTCCCGACGGCGTCGTGCGGTGGATTGCGGTGCGTGGCGTCAACCTGGAGTGGGAAGGGCGGGCAGGAATTCTCTGTTTCTCCCATGACATCACGGATTGGATCGAGGCCGAGCAGGAGAATCGACGGCGACAAAATCGGATTCGCCGAATCAACGAGGCGTTGCTGTACCTGGCGACGCAGCGCGTCCTGTTCGAGGGCGAACTCGACGCGGCGCTCGATTCGATCGTACGGACGGCGGCGGATGTGCTCGAGGTCGAGCAGGTTGGGATCTGGTTAGTGGACTCGGATCTGATGACATCCGCGTCGGAGCGATTCTTCATTCGAAGCGAGAAGCGGTACCGGACAAGCGAGATCCAGCGGTTCGATGACACGCCGGTCTTCTTCGACGCGCTTCGTAAGAACCGCGTCCTGGCGATCTCGGATGTCAAGACGGATCCGCTGATGGCCGAGTTCGATGAAAAGAAGCTTTCGGAGATGGGCGTTTCATCCGTTTTGGATGCGGCGATCTTCGTCGGCGGGGAACTTGTCGGAGACCTGACGTTCATGCACGTCGGCGAGGCACGGGAGTGGAGCCGCGAGGAGATCGAGTTCGCGACCGAGGCGACGTCGCTGATTGCGTCGACGTTCGAGTCCTATCAGCGTCGACAGGCCGAGTCTGCGCTCGAGCGCCGCGAGCGGGAATACGAGGCGCTGTTCGAGGATTCGCCCGTCCCGCTGTGGTTGGAGGACTTCTCGGAGGTGAAGGGCTTCATCGAGGAACTGAAGGCGTCGGAGGTGACGGACCTGACGGCCTACCTTGCGGCGCATCCCGCGGCGATCGACGAAGCGGCACGCAGGATCCGGGTGTTGGCCGTCAACGCGGCGGCGGTGGCGATGCGCGAAGGGCAATCGGAGGCGGAGCTGCGGGATGGCAGCGAGCCGCTCATCAGCGAGGGCTCCCGGCCGTCGTTCGCCGAGCAGCTTGCGGCGATCTGGGCGGGGGAGACGTTCTACGAAGGCACGGCGGTCGATACCTCGGTGGCCGGGAAGCCGCGACACGCCGCGGTCCGTTGGACGGTCATGCCGGGGTACGAGGAGACACTGGGACGGGTGCTCGTCGCGACGACCGATGTGACGGCGGTCGTCGAGGCGGAGCAGGCGTTGCGGGAGGCGCTGACCGGGACGATCGAAGCGATTGGCCTGACCACCGAGACGCGAGATCCGTACACCGCCGGGCATCAGCGGCGCGTCACTGAACTGGCCGTGGCGATCGCGGAGGAGCTCGGCCTCAAGGCGGAGCAGGTCGAGGGCATCCGCGCGGCGGGCCTGCTACACGACATCGGGAAGATGGCCATCCCGGCGGAGATCCTCAGCAAGCCGAGCCGGCTCAGCGAGATGGAGATGGCGTTGATCCAATCGCACCCCCGAATCGCGTACGACATCCTCAAGTCGATCGCGTTCCCGTGGCCGCTGGCAATGATCGTCCTCCAGCACCATGAACGGATCGATGGGAGCGGCTACCCGGAGGGTCTACACGGAGACGAGATCCTGCTCGAAGCACGCATCCTTGCGGTGGCCGATACGATGGAGGCGATGGCCTCTCACCGGCCGTATCGCGCGTCGCTGGGGACGGAAGCGGCGTTGGCAGAGATCGAAGGCGGTCGAGGCACCCGGTACGATGCCGACGCAGCCGACGCGTGCGTGCGGCTCTTCCGCGAGGATCGCTTCGCGTTCGAGAGCCCGACGGCGACGGTGTAGCGACGTCCAGATCCGGCATCTCAGAGCGGCTCGATCGACCACTCGGCGACCGTTTCGTTGTCCTGGGCGAACGTGAATCGCGCACGGATCCGTTCGCCGGCGAGCACGCGTGGCAGCCAGTAGCGATCGTCGTCCCACATCCGATCGAACGGGATGGCGTCGAGCGGGTGCCAGGCTGGCGCCATTTCGGCGCTCTCTCGCGGCTCTCCTTCCCAGTAGCTCGTGACGAACAGGTGGACGTAGTGGTCGGCCGATCGATCGAACGGGAAGGAGAACGTGATCGTTCCAACGGCGCGAAGGGTCTCCGGCGTGATGGCGAGGCCCGCCTCCTCCTGAACCTCGCGGACGATCGTCCGGACCGGTGTCTCGCCGGCATGGACCTTCCCGCCGAGGCCGTTCAGTTTACCGACGCCGAATCCGCGCTTCTTGCGGCCGAGAAGAACTCGCTCCGGAGGTGTCCCGTCGAGAATGAAGCAGAGCGTGGCTTCGATCATTAGCGTTCCGATCCCTCCCCCCACGACGGATGGTACGGGGCCGGGTCGGCCGACGCACGACCCCGACGTGCCGGCTACCATCCCGTGGGCCGAGCCGATATGATCACCGCACGGAGAAGGGGGAGATCGGATGGAGACGGGCGACCTGAAACGGAAGGCGAACGAGCTGCGGGCCGATGTGCTGCGGGTCGTGACCAACGCGAACTCGGGCCATCCGGGTGGAGCCCTGGGCATGGCCGATCTGCTGACGGTTCTGTTCTACAAGTACCTGCGCCACGATCCGAGCCGCCCCGACTGGGAGGATCGCGATCGCTTCGTCCTGTCAAACGGCCACGCCTGTCCGATCCTGTACGCCGTACTCGCCGATCGCGGCTACTTCCCGCGTGAGGAACTGTGGCGGTTCCGCAAGCTCGGCGCGATGCTTCAGGGACATCCGTCGACGGCGTGGAAGGTCCCGGGTCTCGAGGCATCGAGCGGTTCGCTCGGCAACGGCCTCTCGGTGGCCCTCGGCATGGCTCTCGGGGCGAGGCTGGCGGCACGCGACGCACGGGTCTACTGCTTCGTCTCCGACGGCGAACTCGAAGAAGGACAGCCGTGGGAGGCGGCCACGGCCGCTGCGCACCACAAGGTCGACAATCTCTGTGCGCTGATCGACTGGAACGGCATCCAGATCGACGGATACACGAACGACGTGATGAGCCCCGGCGACCTTGCCGCGAAGTTCCGCGCCTTCGGCTGGATCGTCCACGAGATCGACGGGCACGATATCGACGCGATCATGGCTGCGTTTACGTCGTTCCTTGCCGCGCGTGGCTCCGGACAGCCGACGGCGATCGCCGCCCATACGACGTTGGGCAAAGGGGTCACGTTCATGGAGAACGACCCAGGGTGGCATCACGGGGCACTGTCCGAGGTTCAGCTCGAACAGGCGCTCAGCGAACTGCTCGCCGAGCCGACGCCCGGGGCGTTGTTCTAGGTGGCTCGGCGCCGATCACGGTTGTGCATCGCATCCCCCCCGCTATAATCGCTTCGACATGATCACGGGTACCGCGCAGCGAATCGAGCAGAGGCTCTACGCCGAGCCGTCCGTCGCGTGTGCGGTCGTGATGATGATGGGATTGCTCGCTTCGACCCGGTAGCCTACCCGCCGGGGACGGAAGCGAGCACGGACTGCAGGAGATCCTGCGGTCCGTTTTCTTTTGCCCCGAGGGCGGAATCGGACGAAGCGGCGAGGACGGAAGGGCGAATCGCCTCGGCGGCGTGAACGAACGTCCGGAGCGTGCGTGCGCTGCGCGGCGGCTCGGGATACGGGAGGTCAGCATGGTACGGGTGACGGTGCACAAGTTCGGCGGGACGTCGGTTGCCGATGCCGAGCGGTTCGACGGCGTCGCGGGGATCGTGGCGGCGCGGGTCAGTCCGAGTGAGCGGCCGGTGGTCGTCGTCTCGGCGATGGCGCGCGTGACGGACGCATTGATCCGCGGCGCCCGACGCGCCGCGGACGGAGACCGCTCGGAACCGAG
>Ga0272442_10006762_pt1 | contig 14981 bp, 10 predicted proteins | sample SSMForm2O_FD_200262 | JGI IMG/M metagenome (GOLD analysis project Ga0272442, IMG submission 200262) | Marine sediment archaeal communities from Little Sippewissett salt marsh, Falmouth, MA, United States - SSM-Form-2O | ecosystem: Environmental > Aquatic > Marine > Wetlands > Sediment ...
GTGCGTGTGTAGCCTTTTTGCTCGAAGTGTTCGAGGTACTGGCGCGTCACAGCCACCATGGCGTCCTTGTACGGCTGGTCGAACGCCTCTTCGATCGGCTTGGCCAGCATATTGTGCCGCATCTGCCAGTTCTCGCCGCTTGTGGGCGCGTCGGGGTGATAGTGTTTGTGGATGTTTGCCGGCCAGTTCTCGAACAGCGGCAGGTAGAACGAGCGCACGGGCACCCCGTCGCGCGGGTTGCCGCGAAACGCCTCGCCGCTGAGGAGGGGGCCGACTCTGCGGTCAAAGTACGACCAATCCGCAACGTGGATGTCCTTACCCGCCCCGCTCAGCTTGGGAATCATGTCTTCGTCGACGGTGCTGTCCTGTCCGTAGGGAACCCGATTGATCGTGCACCGATGGTAGTGCGCCAAGCGGTGCGACTCGAAGAAATGCTTCGTGCCGGTCTCGCCCGGTCCGCCGTAGCAGTTCAACTCCGGATTGAAGTTTAGCTCGTCGGGGATCACCGCCTCGTGGACGCGGATTTGCAGTCGCATCTTTACCGGCGTGAGCCCTGCGCTCTCGACGGTCACCGGACCCTCATACGTGCCCGGCTTGGTGGTCCGGGGCACGAACACATCGACCGTTACCGCCTGCATGCGCTGGTCGGGCACCCTGTTGTCGGGTGCAGGGATGTTGAAGGATTCGGTCAGCGGGATCGCATACTCGCTGTGCCACCGACCGCCTGTCTTGACATACCAGTTGCGGAACAGCTTCACGTTGGACGCGGAGATGGCTCCTCCGTCTCCCTTCAGGTCGCCTACCTCGACCTTCACCGAGTCGAGCTTGCCTTCGAACGCCTTGACGGCCAACTGGAAGGCGACGATGTCGGCCCGTGCCGCCGACAGGCGAATCAGCGCCGCCGACGCGTCCCACACCGCGTTGGCCCGGTCGTATTTCTTCCTCGCTGGATCGGTAAGGATGTGGCAACTGATCGGATCGAACTTGACCAGTGCCGGCGCCGCCCAGACGCACAGTTTGCCCACGCAAGGCTTGGGCGAAGCCGGGCTGGGTCGCCATCGGCTCGCCGGCAGCGGCTGCACCGAGAGTTTCTTGCTCGTTCGAGCTTCGGCCGACGCCGTCGGCGAGACGTTGCCGGCTGCGTCGGCGACTGCAACCTCGACCTTGACCTGCTTGTCGGCGGGCAGATCGATCAGCTCGAACGTTTGTGAGGCGGGCAGGTTGCGCGGGAAGGGCACCTGCCACCTCGCCACCGCCTTGCCGTCGAGGCGGACTTGGAAAGCCGTCGCATCCGACGGCGATTCGAAGGACACCTTCAGTGCACCGTGGGTCGCGGTGGCCGCCTGCGGCGCGGGCGTTACTTGCAGATCGGTAACACCGGACGGCGAGCCCGTATCCATTTCGCCCAGGTTCACGACGAGCCTGGGCCCCTTGCCCGACTCGCGGCTGGCGATGAAGTTGTTCTGCTGGGCGCTGGTCGCACCGTCCATCACCAGCAGCCCATGGCTGGCGCCGGCGACCAACGCCTCGACCACGCGGGGGTCGACCTTCATCTTGAACCAGCCGTCCTCAGCCTTCTCCAGTCGGGCGTCGGATCGCAAGCTGTTGCCATTGCCCAGGATTACGTCGTACACCTTGCTGCCGGGCCAGGCCCAAGGTCGGCGAGTGAAGCTGGCCTCGTTGAATGTCGCGCCGTGCCCGGCGGTATCCTTCTCGTAGCTTTTGGCGGCGCTGCCCTCGACCCAGTCGGCACTTACGGTGGCGACGGTAATCCAACTCAGGTCGGTGCCGCGGTCCTTGCCTACCACCGCATCACCCACCGGATAGAGCCAAAGCTGGGCCTCCTGGATGCGACGCCCCTTGGCGGCCGACACGTCGAAATCGACGAGGGCAAATTCCTGCCAGATCTTCAGTTTGAGCTGGTTGGTCTTGCCCATGCTGTAGTCGACTTCCTCGCCCACGGCCGACAGCCACACGTCGCGGGAAGCAGGCAGCTGGACCCACTCGCCTTTGGCAATCGATGCCGAAAGCACGCTCGCCATCACAGCCACCACAACGCTCTGTCGCATGGTCATTGGTTACACTCCTGGATAGGCATGTACCGACGCTGTCCCGCGCGCGGCAAAGAGCCTCAACTGATCCACATCAGGAAACACGGCGGGGGGCTTTCTACGACTGAACTTTACTCGGCCTCGTTGCTGTCCGGCTCGGGGGCGAGCCCGGCCAGGTCGCTTGCGACATTGGGATCGGTCGGGTGAAGCTTCTGCGCTCGCTCAAGCTCGGCACGGGCCTGGGACGTCAGGCCCTGTCGGGCGTAGAAACGCCCCAATTCGGCGCGGACGAAGCTGTTGTCCGACTCAATGGCGGCGGCTTGGCGATAGCAGAGCAGCGCCTCGTCCAGATCTCCGGTGCGCTCATAGTGCCCGGCCAGAACCAGCTTCTGCTTTGCGGCCGGCCCGACATAGGTGTCGGCCCATTCGGCCGCCTTGAGCGCCTTGCGGTACTTGCCCTGAAGGTCCAAGGCCTGCACGTGGGCAATCTGGGCGTCGGTGTAGCCGGGGAACGATTCAATGGCTGAATCGAACCAGTGGATCGCCTCGTCGAGATAGCGGAGCGACGCCGCGAACCGCCCCTGCCGGAACCGCTGCTGACCCATGGCCATCGCGCAGCGCCCGAGGTTGTAAAGGGTTACGGGCCGTTCCCGATCCATCTCCCAGGCCTGATCGAAGTAGGCCTTGGCCTCGCTGTAGCGGGCCTTCCTGTACTCATCCAGGCCCATCTGGTTTAGTTCGCCGACCGTATGCGTCGTGCAGCCGCCGACGCTTACCAACCCCAGAATTGCGAAAACCGCAGGCAAGCGAGACATATCAGACGCTCCGTTGGTGGACATGGCTCCGCACAGGGACAAGACGGCATCCCCAGCCTCGAGGGCGCAACGGCTTCGATCGCGTCGCCTCACACGGCCAGGGGCGTCCGATAGTAACAGATCGCCTGCCTGATGCAACTTCCCGCCCAAGCGGTGAGGTTGTGAGGCGAGTTCCAGGCTGATAGAATTATCTAGACGGATGCAACGTCTGGAAGTGACGTGGCAGACAAGATTTAGTCGGGCAAGGAGAGGAAAGCAGACGGCACACTCCCCTCGGACTGAGACGCTTTTGATTGCCAACATGATCGCTTGGCTGCTGGTGTGTTGGCAGCGCAGCAGGGCGTTTCGAAGGGCCTCGGGCGGCTGATCGCCGTGACGGTCCGTCGCGAGCCCACACCGCCAAAGCGTCTCGTGCCGCCGAAACAGGAGTACTGAAAGGAGCAGGTGATGTACCTCGGATTTCTTCGTATTGACGGCGTCAAACTGACGGCTTGTGGTCTTGCCGGTCTGCTGGTGGTCGTCTGGTGCGGGTGGGCGGCAGCGGCCGATTGCCTCTTGCCGACGACATTCGCCGATAGCGGCACGTACGTACAGACGCTGCACGTCGACCCGTTGGGCAGCGACTCGACCGGTGACGGCAGCGAGGGTAACCCCTTTGCGACGATTCAGGGCGCGGCGGGGTCGGCTTCGCCCGGGACCAAGATCGTCGTGCACGAGGGGACCTACACGAACAGTAACTACATCGCCAATCTTCAGGGCACGGCGTCTCAGCCGATTATGATCACCGGCGCCGAGGGTGAAGACCCGGCCGTCATCGACCGCGGTCTGGCGGGCAACGAGTGCATGCACCTGGTCGACGTCAAGTACGTCGTCGTGGCCAACCTGACGTGCCGACAGGCTACCGACAACGGCATCAACATTGACGATGGCGGGAGCTATGCCACCCCGTCGGAGCATATCGTTCTGGACAACGTGACGGTCGAGTACACCGGCCTGGGCGGGAATAACGACGGCATCAAGCTGTCGGGCGTGGATTACATCCGCATCATCAACTGTCGCATCCTGAACACCAACGCCGGGTCGGGCATCGATATGGTGGGCTGCCATTACAGCGAGATCGTTTTCAACGAGTTCCGCGACGGCGGGTCGAACGGCACACAGACCAAGGGCGGCACCGAGGACATCCTGATCTATGGCAACCTGTTCGACAACGCCGGAGCCCGGGCCATCCAGATGGGCGGCAGCACGGGGGCTCCGTACTTCCGGCCCATCGACGCCACGTTCGAGGGACACAACATCCGCGCCATCGGCAATGTGGTCATCGGCTCCGAGGCGGCCGTCGCCTATGTCAGCGCCACCGACTGCCTGGCTGCCCACAACACCATCTACAAGCCCACGACCTGGATCATTCGGATCCTCAATGAGAACACCACGAAGGACTGGCCTGCAAACGGCCGCTTCTTCAACAACATCGTGGTATTCAACCACGCGCAGATCGGCAGCACGTTCGTCAACATCGGCTCGAGCACGCTGCCGAACACGTTCAGCTTCTCGAACAATCTCTGGTATGCGCTGGACAACCCGAGCTTCAGCGGACCGTCGCTGCCGACAACCGAGATCGACCCGGTCATTCAGGAGGATCCGCTGCTGCTGGATCCGAACGCGGAGGACTTCCACATCGATGCGGCCAGCCCGGCACGCGGGGCGGGCGTGGATATGGTCGAGGTCAGCGGCGACCGCGACGAGGTTTGCTACCTCTCGCCGCCCTCGATCGGCGCGTACGAATACCTGGCCTTGCCGGCATTGGTTTCGAGCGAGCCGCCGGCCGAAGGGACGCTGCCCAAGACACAGAACAACGTCGTTCTGCTCACCTTTGACGGCAACATTGCCTTGCCCGGCGGCGATGCGCTCGGGGTTGTCCCCATTGCCGGGGGCGCGGATGTGGGCGGCAGCTTTACGTACTCGGTGGAGCCCGACGGCGTGACGCTCAGAGCCGTGGAGCAGGGCACCGTGCTGAGCAATCAGACGTGGTATCGCATCACGCCGAACGTGGGCTTTGACGTGCAGGCGTTCACGTTGGACGTATGCACCCTCATCGGCGACGCGAACAACAGCGGGCGGGTAACCACGGCCGACTACTCTCCGATCAAGGCAGATATGAGCCAATTCACCGACTCCCGCTACGACCTCAACGGCAGCGGGCGTATCACGACGGCGGATTACTCGGTGGTCAAAGCGCACATAGGTGATCGCGCGCCGAGCAAGCCGTAAACGAAGACGTCCATTGCAGTGCGCTATCATGCCCACGCGCCTTGCGTGGGCATGCTTGTGCGCGTAGAGGTAGTCTGCCGTGATATAGGACAGCAAACGGGCCATGACCGAGGGCCACGCCAACTCGCGTTTCGTGCTGCACCGACACGCTCACCCCGAGGGCGAGCACTGGGACCTGATGATCGAGCAGGCTGACGGTTTGGCTACCTGGCGACTCGAATCGCTACCCGAAGCCGATCCGGCTGCCGTCAGTGCCGTCAAAATCTTCGATCATCCCAAGCGATTCCTGAGCTACCAGGGGCCGCTGCGCGAGGGGCTTGGTGAGATACGCCTGTACGACCAGGGCGAGTGTGAGCTTGCCGAGGTCGGGCCCGCCAGGTGGGTGTTCCGCCTGGCGGGAAAACGCCTCACGGGCTGGTTCGTGTTGGAGTGCGATCGCCAAAAGACGTGGCTTCTTCAGCGCCACAGCACGCGGTCGTGACGAGCCGACCTGGGATGGATCATGGCAACCAGGCGCCCGGACTGAACGTCGACGGCACGGATGCGGAAACGCCGCGCCCCGTTGGGCCAATCGAAGCGATTTTCCAGCACCAGCCCCTTCAGCAGGTCGCGGGGCGGCCCGATCGAGCCTGATGGGGCGGAATGGGACATCGCCTCCAGGAACCGCCGGACCATCCAATGGGGCACGGGCACGGCCCCCAGTCGACATCCGACGAACTTGACGACCATGCGGTCGGGCTCGGCCTGGACCGACAGGAGCACGCTGAGGACCGATCGCACGGCACCGATTTCCACGATCCCGGCGACGACGATGCCCTCCTCGCGAAAAGCCACCACCGGCCATTGCAGTTCGCGCGGCACGTACTGCCGCAGCCCCGGCCAGATCTGCTCGCGGGCGGCGATCCAGCGGTTGAGACGATCCTCGTTAACGACATAGTCGAACGGCTGGTCGCCTTGCATCGCCAGGTTGAGCCGGTTGAACGCAGCCTCCAGATCGTCGCGAACGTCCTGGTACTGTGTTGCGCCTACATGAGGCGGCTGGTACCACGAGGGGACCTGCGCGATCGCCAACCACGAGGCTGCCGCGATGAGCACGGCCGCGACTCCGGCCGCCACCGCGATCCTGCGACTTCGTCGGCTGCGCAACATGGCCCTAGCGTACACGCAACGGGCCAGGAATGCGCGGCAGCACGGTCGGGGCCGCGCGATTTGACCTGCCGGAGTCGAGAACCGTAGAATGAAATGGTTCGCGGGCACCTACAGCCCGTTTTTTGCGGTGGAGCGGTGAACCGACTGTTGGGCATGGTTGTGGTAAGCCTTTGGCTGGCCAGCGTGGGTGCGCTGGTCGTCCATGACATGTGGCCTCGCTGGACGGCCGAGCCGCCTCCGGGGGTCGAAGCGGCGTTGCAGGACGTGCAGATGGGCATTTTTGACGCGCGCGGCGGGCGGGTCGGGACGGCCTGGAACAGCGTACAGCCGTTCGACGAGAGCCTGAGCGTGGAGGCCACGACGGTGCTCGAGTCGGTGCCGATGCTTCCGCCGATCCGCGTCGAGTCAGTCATGCGCTACTTCGGCGGCAGGCTCGATGACATCCAGGTGAAGGTGTTCGGTCTGCCGCACCTCGACATCACGCTGCGTGGCGAGCACATGGGAGGCGGCTTTCCGTGCGAGCTGCGGGTCGGCCCGGTCCGACGAACGTTTGCCTTCGACGATCAGGCGATGCAGGCGATGGGTGAGTCGATGCGGCCCTTCAGCGTCCTGCCCGATCTGGAGGTGGGCCGGCGCTGGCAGGTGAAGCTGTTCAATCCGATCAGGCAACTTGTGGGCGATCGAGCGGATTTTGAGTTGCTGGTCGTGGAGGTAACCGGCAAGGAGAGCATCGAGCACGAGGGGCGGACGGTCGAGTGCTTCCGCGTGGAGGCACGTGACGTGGTCGCTTTTGCTGACGAAACGGGGCGGGTCCTCGAACAGCGGGTGCGCCTGCCGATGATCGGAGGGATTGTTCTGCGCGACGAGGCCTACGATGAAGCGGCCCGCCAGTCAGCCCGGCAGCGGATTTCGCGGTAGTTGTTTTGGATGGAGTAACGGCACGGTGGCCATTGAGCTTCGGGACGTAACCAAGCGGTTCGGGCAGAAGGTGGCGGTCGACGGGCTCAGCCTTCAGGTCGGGCGGGGTGAGATCTTCGCATTCCTGGGACCCAACGGCGCGGGCAAGACCACCACCATCAAGCTTGTGGCGGGTCTTCTGCGGCCCGACAGCGGCTTGGTGCGCGTGAGCGGACACGACACCAGCCGAGACGGTCGGCTGGCCAAGGCGGAACTGGCCTACGTGCCGGATCAGCCTTTCCTGTACGACAAGCTGACCGGACGCGAGTTTCTCGGTTTCGTTGCCGAGATGTATCGCGTTCCGCCCGGCGTGGCGAAGGAGCGGACCGATGAGTTGGTGCGCCAGTTCGACATGGGCGACTTTCTGGACCAACTGACCGAAGGGTACTCGCACGGCATGAAACAGCGAACGGTCCTGGCGGCCGCGCTGCTGCACGAGCCGCAGGTACTGCTGATTGACGAGCCGATGGTGGGGCTCGACCCGAAAACGGTTCGGCTGGTGAAGAACATGTTCGTGGAACTGGCGCGGTCGGGACGATCGGTCTTCATGAGCACGCACACGCTCGAGGTGGCCGAAGCCGTGGCCGACCGCATTGGCATCATTCACCACGGGCGTCTGATTGCCGCCGGCACCTTGTCCGAGCTTCGTCGGCGAGGTGTCGAGCAGGCCTCTTTGGAAGAGATCTTCCTGACGCTGACCGCCGGCCACGACGATCCGCAGGCCGAGACGGTACCCGCATAGGAGAACGGCACCTGTGGCAGGGGCGACGGAAATGGTAGCCGAGCCCGGCATCGGGCTGCTGATACGCGTCAAGATCAAGGCGCTGGCCAACCGCGCCGACCAGGCGCTGGCCGAGGCTCCGCTGAAGGTCATCGCCATCGCGGTCTTCGTGCTGTTCATCTGGGTGAGTCTGTACCTGCTGTTTCGCAGCATTTTCTTCGTTCTCAAGCAACAGGCGCTGGCCAGCATCATTGCCGTGCCCTACGTGTTCGGAGTGTTTTTCATCGCGTTGATGGTCATGTTGATGCTGTCGAACGCAGTGCTGATCTACGGCGGCCTGTTTCGTCAGAAGGAATCGGCCTACTTACTGAGCAGTCCGGCGCGTCCCGAACACATCGTGGCGATCAAGTATTTTGAGTCGCTGTTCTTTTCCAGTTGGGCGCTGTTGCTGGTGGGCGTGCCTCTGATGTGGGCGATGGCCGACCTGCAATTCGTGCCATGGCACTTCTATCCGTTCTTTCTCCTGCTGTTCGTGCTCTTCGTGGCGATTCCCGGCGCGTGGGGGCTGCTGACGGCGTGGTTTGTGGCCATGTTCCTGCCGCGGAGTCTGCGGCGCGGTCTGATGGTCGGCGGCATCGTGGCGGGCGCGGGCGGGATATGGTGGCTGATGACTGCCTGGCAGCACAGCCCGGCCGACTCGGCCGTCTGGCTGAAGCAGTTCCTGGCCGAGCTGCGGTTTGTGCGATCGGCGTTGCTGCCCAGCGCGTGGGTGACGGCCGGTGTGACGGCCGCCGTCGAGAACCAGCCTGGCCGCGCGCTGTTTTACCTGTTCATCGTCTTTGCCAATGCCGTTTTCTTCAGTTGGCTGGCTGTGATGCTGACATCGTCGACGCTCGGGCTGGCCTACAGCCGGGCCAGCGGCGCCGGCGGCCGACACCTTCGCAGCCGGACGTGGGCTTCGGCGCTGCTGACCCGGGTGATGTTTTTCTACGTTCCCGGCAGGTTACGGTCCATCATCCGCAAGGACGTGCGTACGTTCCTGCGCGACCCGACCCAGTGGGCCCAGATGTTAATACTGTTCGGCCTGCTGGCGATCTACACCGTGAATATCCCGACCATTCGGTTGGACTTCGCCACGCCGAAGTGGCAACTGCTGATCTCTTTTTTGAACATGACGGCCGTCAGCCTCATCCTGGCTACCTTCACAAGTCGGTTTGTCTTTCCCATGATCTCGCTGGAGACCGACACCATGTGGCTGGTGGGCCTGCTGCCGGTACGGATGTCGCGTATCGTCGCGACAAAGTTCATCTTCGCCCTGACGGTCAGCCTGCTGGCGGCTGTATCGGTGACGCTCTTGAGCTGTCGCACGCTTCAGGTAGGGTGGCTGTGGACGCTGGTGAAGCTGTCGGTCGCCGTCGCCTGCTGCATCGGGCTGAGCGGGCTGGCGGTGGGGATCGGCGCGCGACTTCCGGTTTTTGGGCAGCGCAACACCGCGAGAATCGCCAGCGGCTTCGGCGGCACGGTGAATCTCATCCTCTCGGTCCTGTTCGTTACCGTCGTCTCCACGGGATTTGGGTGGATCAGCCTGCGGGCGTTCCAGTTCGGCTATGACCGCCAGCTCGACGTCCGCACGATCGGCATCGTGGTCGCCATCCTGCTGTTTGCGGTGGGCGTTGCGGCCGCAGCCCTGGCCGTGGGGGCGCGCCATCTGAAGAGGCGCGAGTTCTAGGCTGCGCCGTTGGCCGTCTCGCCGCCGGCAGGGTACCTAATGGCTGAAGCGCCGTAGCGTCTTGTCGGTGATGAGCATGTCGATAGGCACGTCGTGCGGTCCGGCGGGAATGGCCTCGACGAACTGTTCCTCAAACGCCAACGCACAGCGGACGCCCGCAAAGTCCGACTGAGCGAGGAAACGGTCGTAGAAGCCGCTGCCCCGCCCCAGGCGGTGACCGTTCGGGTCGAACCCCAGGCCCGGCACGATGACGAGGTCGATGTTCGCGACCGGGAACGGCTGGCCGTCGATCGGCTCGCGTATGCCCAGCTGGTCGGTAGCGGCAACGTCGTTTAGCGTGTAGATTTCGATCGGCAGCATACGCCGCTGCTCCCACGAAACCTTCGGCGCCAGCACGCGCTTGCGGTCCTGCCACGAGCGAAGCACCACAGGCGTGGTATTGATCTCGTGGGGCAGCGACAGGAACACCATCACCACTTCCGCCTTGCGGTACTGTTTCTGTTCGAATAGTCGCTCACAGGCACGCTGAGAACGTTCGGCGATCTGCTCGGGCGGGATGGCCGCCAGCTTCTGCCGCAACTCGTTGCGCAACTCCTTCTTCATCACGGCGGGGTCCCCTTGCTGTCTGTGGCCGCAGCCTGCCGGCGGCGCAATTGGCGGAACTTGGCCAGAGACTCGGCCATCCTCGCCTCGCGCCCGCGGTCAGTCGGCTGGTAATAGCACTTGTCGACGCCGAGATACTCCTGTGCGACGAACCCTTCCTTGGAGTCGTGCGGATACTGGTAGCCTTGCCCATGTCCGAGCCGAGCGGCGCCGCGATAGTTGGCACCGCGCAGGTGCCTGGGCACCGGCTGGGTGCGACCGGCCTTGGCGTCCTTGGCCGCCTGCCAGATGGCCATAGCCGATGCGTTGGACTTTTCGGCACAGGCGATGTAGATCGCCGCCTGCGCCAGCGGTAACTGGCATTCGGGCATGCCCACGAACTCGCTCACCTGCACAGCCGCGCTGGCCAGCAGCAGCGCCAACGGGTCGGCGTTGCCCACGTCTTCGGCGGCACAGATGGCGATGCGCCGGGCGATGAAGCGCGGATCCTCGCCCGCCTCGAGCATGCAGGCCAACCAGTAAACCGCCGCGTCCGGATCGCTGCCGCGCATCGACTTGATCAGCGCCGAGGCCGCATCGTAGTGCTCGTCGCCCGTGCCGTCGTAGTGAATCGCCTTGCGCTGGATGCTCTCGGCGGCCACGTCCAGATCGAACCGTATCGGACCGGACGCCTTGCCGCCAGTGGTCAGTTCCCGAAGCTGCGAGCGAACGCCCACCTCCAGCGCCGTGAGGGCACGACGCGCATCGCCATCGCTCATGGCGGCCAGGTGATCCAACGCCTCGGGGGTGATCTGCACGTCGTACGCGCCCAGCCCGCGCTCCCGATCGGCGAGGGCGCGACCCAGCAGCACCTTGATCTGCTCGTCCGTCAGCGGCTCGAACTGGAAAATCTGGCTTCGCGAGAGCAACGGACTGTTGATGGCGAAGAACGGGTTCTGTGTGGTCGCGCCGAGCAGGATGATCACACCGTCCTCGACGTCGCCCAGCAGGACGTCCTGTTGGGCACGGTTGAATCGGTGCAACTCATCGACGAACAGCACCGTACGCCGCCCGTTACTGCCCAGCAGCGCCCGGGCCTGGGCGAGGACGTCGCGGACCTGGCGAACGCCCGCATCGCTTGCATTGACCTGATAGAACTCAGCCTGGGTGTGGTGGGCGATGACGTGCCCGAGGGTGGTTTTCCCCGTTCCGGGCGGGCCGTAGAAAACCGCCGAACTGAGCCTGTCGGCCTGCAACATGCGCCGCAGAAGCTTGCCCGGCCCGAGGAAGTGCTCCTGGCCGACGAACTCGTCCAATGTTTTCGGACGCATCCTGACGGCCAGAGGTGCGACCTTCTGCAACTGCTGTTGCTCAGCGGTGTTAAAGAGGCTCACGGCCTCCTCCGCGGGGTGCTGCCGACGAACAACGTACGCGGGTCCAACGTATCATTATACACGCTTGCTGTCCGCCCGCCAGGGGCGAAGGGGACGCGACGGCCGGTGAGGCCGATTTGCTGCGGGGCAAGCGGAGACTCAAAGCACGTCCAGGCCCTACCGATATACACGAGGGCCAAACCTGATTCGCCCGGAGGTCGAAACCATGTGTGGCATCGTAGGATATATCGGGCATAAGCAGGCCAGACCTGTCCTGCTGGAGGGGCTTAAGCGACTCGAGTACCGCGGCTACGACAGCGCCGGCGTGGCATTGCTGAGCGATGGCGAGCTGTGCACCACACGCTCGGTGGGCCGGATCCTCGCGTTGGAGGAAAAGCTGGGCGACGTCGACACCCCCGCAACGGCGGGCGTGGCCCACACCCGTTGGGCCACCCACGGTCATCCGACCGAACAGAACGCCCACCCCCACGCCGACGCCTCGGGCCAGATCGCCGTGGTCCACAACGGCATCATCGAGAACTACCACTCGCTCCGGCAATACCTTACGCAGCACGGGATCGAGTTCTATGGCGAGACCGACACCGAGGTGCTGGCCAAACTTATCGGACATTTCTACCAGGGCGATATCGAGCAGGCCGTCCGCACCGCCCTCGCCGAGGTGCAAGGGACGTACGGCTTGGCTGTGCTGTGCGCCGACGAACCCGACCGGCTGGTGCTGGCCCGATTGGGAAGCCCCTTAATCGTGGGCGTGGGTGAAGGCGAGTACATCGTCGCCAGCGATGCAGCCGCCATCGTGGCCCATACGAAGCAGGTGATCTATCTGGCCGACCGTGAAATGGCGGTGGCCACCCGCGACAGCTTCCGCTCGACCACGCTCGACGCCGTACCCGTCACCAAGCAGGTTCACGAGGTGGACTTCGACCTACAGGAGATCGAGCTGGCCGGGTACGAGCACTTCATGCTCAAGGAGATCTGCGAACAGCCCGAGTCGATGCGGACCTGCCTGCGTGGCCGACTTCTGCCGCGTGAGGGACGCATTCACCTCGGCGGGATCGGCGAGCACGTGCGCGAGTTGGTCCAGGCCCGGCGGGTCATCATGGCCGGCTGTGGCACGGCCTGGCACGCCGGTCTGATCGGCGAGTACCTGCTGGAAGACCTGGCCCGCGTGCCCTGCGAGACCGAGTACGCCAGCGAGCTCCGCTACCGCAACCCGCTGATCGGGCCGGGCACGATCGTAATCGCCATCTCCCAAAGCGGCGAGACGGCCGATACCCTGGCCGCCCTGCGTGAGACGAAGGACAAGGGCGCGCTGGCCTTGGGGGTGGTCAACGTGGTGGGCTCGAGCATCGCCCGCCAGACCGACGCCGGCGTCTACCTGCACGTCGGGCCGGAGATCGGCGTGGCCAGCACCAAGGCGTTCATCGGTCAGCTCACCGTTCTGACCATGCTGGCCATCCAGATGGGGCGCCGGCGGCACCTCAGTCAACAGCGTGCGGCCGAGCTGATCGAGGCGCTGGCGTGCGTGCCAGATCAGATCGACCAGATTCTCTTGCAGTCAGACCATATTCGCGACGTCGCCGAGCAATGCCTGGACCAGGAGAACTGGCTGTACCTGGGGCGGGGGTTCAATTACCCCATCGCCCTGGAAGGTGCGCTGAAGCTCAAGGAGATCAGTTACGTCCACGCCGAGGGCATGCCGGCTGCCGAGATGAAGCACGGTCCGATTGCCCTGATCAGCGAGGGCATGCCGACCGTTTTCGTCGCCACGCGGTGCAGCCAGTACGAAAAGATCATCGGTAACATCGAGGAGGTCCGCACGCGAGGAGGACGCGTCATCGCTGTGGCGACCGAGGGCGACGAACGGATCGCCGGGTTGGCCGATGACGTTTTCGTCGTGCCCGACGCCCCCGAACCGCTTCAGCCGCTGCTGACGGTCGTGCCGTTGCAGCTACTGGCCTATCACGCCGCGGTGCTTCGCGGCTGCAACGTCGACAAGCCACGCAACCTGGCCAAGAGCGTCACCGTCGAGTAAAGGGTTCGTCCCGGACCTCGGTCGCCGTCACGTGCAGGCCCGCCACAGGCCCACGCGCTTGCCGTCGTGCACCCACGCGAACAGACCCTCACCAGTCGTGGCCTGCCACGAGAGTTTCCCGCCGCCGGCTCCGGCGAATAGCCAGACGTCTCGGCGGCCGGCGAAGTTCTCGGGCCAGGCATCGGAGGGGAAGTCGATACACGCGGTCAGGCAATCGTCTGACCGATCGATGTGCACCTGCGGCTCGGTTTCGTCGGGCTTGAGCGGGATCAGGATGGCCGCCAGCAGATCGGATCGGCGGATCGAGGCCGACGACGCGGTGAGGTGCCATTGGGGCGGACGGTCGGCGCCGTCGCGGCTGAGCGGCGGGATATCAAACTCGTTGTCCTGCCGGACGATCATCTGGCCGGGATAGACGAACTGTACCAGGAGGCGGACGCCGTTGCGGTGAATGACCACTCGCCGGGCCGGCTCGTCGATGTCCATCCGATCGTAACTGTGCAGGTGCCACCAGAAGTTATCAGCCACCGGGCTGGCCAGATCGTCCACGATGACGAAGTAGCGCGAGTCGGCGAAAACCACGTGTCGGTCGGCCTTTTCGAGTTGCCCCTTGTACGCCGCCGCTGCACACCCGCAGACGTAGCCATAGCGACGAGCCGCACGGGACCTGGCGATGCGGCCGACCGCGGATACGTCGCACGGCCTCTGGCCCTGGCCGGCGAGGGTGATGGCATTGACGGCACGGGTTTGCCTCGTCCAGCAGTGGTGGTGTGGGGTACCGTAGGCGTCATAGTAGCCACTGGCGATGGCGAGCGTCCGGCCGAAGGCGTGCAGCACGAACGCGTTCTGATCCGCGTGTGAGTGGCTGATGCTGCCGTAGGGTGAGGCCTTCAGCAGCAGTGCGACATCCTCGTTTGCATCGTCAAGGTCGCGGCGAAACATTGCCCAGCCGACATGGCCAAAGACAGCCACACCTACTTTGACATCGCCGGCGGCGTGCTCAAGGCAGGGTCCGACGGTGAGCGTAAGAGGAGAGAAGTAACTTGGGTGCTTGGCCAGCACGTCGCGGCAGAGCTGCTGGATGAGTGGCTTGCCCGTCTCGTGTCCGAACCTCTGTCGCAAGTGCTCCATGCAAACGTAGTGCTCGGGCGAGACGTCGGGCGCACGATCGGCCGCGTCGCCGAAGGCGAGTTGCTCGGCGTAGGGTGGCGCGCAGAGGATTCGCCATTGCAGATGTTTGGCGAAGAACGATTTGGCGTACAGGTCGAAACCGATAGCGC
>Ga0272442_10006763_pt1 | contig 14980 bp, 11 predicted proteins | sample SSMForm2O_FD_200262 | JGI IMG/M metagenome (GOLD analysis project Ga0272442, IMG submission 200262) | Marine sediment archaeal communities from Little Sippewissett salt marsh, Falmouth, MA, United States - SSM-Form-2O | ecosystem: Environmental > Aquatic > Marine > Wetlands > Sediment ...
CTGCGGCCGTTGCCAGAAGTGCGTCAGCACCGCGTTGCACTTCCGCCTCGCAGGCCTGCCGGAGATGGAATGCTTTGGCCCCGGCGTCACCAACCGCGAACTCTTCTGGATGTCCTACCCCACCGTCTCAGAGATCAAGAGCATGCTCCGCACCATCCGGATGGCCAAAGACCTCAACGTCACGGACTCCTGGGTCGGCGCGCTCAAACGCTCGGTGATGATGAACCGCTTGAGAATGGTCACGCCCAAGCCTCTGCGCGGCCTCTGCCACATCCTGCGCGGCGGACGGCGAAAACCCGGATAGAACCAGCCAACGCCCCCGTCACACTTCGACGGCCGGGCCATTGAAGAATCGAGATGGACATTGTGACGCAGACGCCTTTCAGCACGGAACGACAAGTCGCTATCGACGCCGCCCGCCGCGCCGCCGACTACCTCAAGGCCAATCAGCATCGCGCCGAGATCCAGCAAATCAAGAGCGGGCCCACCGACTACGCCACCGCCCAGGACATCGCCGCCGAGAAGCTCATCATGGAAGCAATCCACAAGCGCTTCCCCAACGACGCCGTCCTCGCGGAAGAATCCCACACCCTGCAATCCGACGCCGAACGCCTCTGGATCGTCGACCCCATCGACGGGACCCGCAACTACGCCAACGGACTGCACCACTTCGCCGTCTCCATCGCCTTCTGCTACCACAACGCCGTCCAGGCAGGCGTCGTCTACGCCCCCTGCGACGGCGACGAACTCTTCTGTGCCGAACGCAGCCACGGTGCGTTCCTCAACGACGAGCCCCTGCAAATGGCCGCCCCATCTCAGTCCCTGGCCTCCAGTCTCGTCGCCACCGGCTTCGCCTATTACCTCGGCGCCGAACTGCACCGGCACGTCCAGACCCTGGAGAGAGTGATGAACGCCGCCACCGACGTCCTGCGACTCGGTTCGGCCGCCACCGATATATGCTACGTCGCCGCCGGACGCCTCGGGGCCTACTACGAGTCAGGCCTCAAACCCTGGGATGTCGCCGCCGCCTCGCTCATCGTCGAAGAAGCCGGCGGACGCGTCTCCGACGTCGCCGGCGCCCCTCTGAACATCGTACCCGACAATGAAACAGCCTTCGTCCTGAACGTTCTTGTCGCCAAGAACCTCGATATCCACCAACAACTCATCCCACTCCTGGAGGCAGTATGACCCGCCACACGCCCGGAACACCCCACGAGAACCTTGCGAAGAAATTTCACAATTCGCCATCGAAAGCCGTGATTAGTCTGCACCCAAACCGTACATCCGCGTATAATCCCCGCATGAACAGATACAAACACGCGCTCGCATTGAATCCGTATTTCGGGGACTCGACCGCCCTCATGGGCATCTTCCCGCCAACCGGCCTTGAGTACATCGCCGCCAGCATGAAGGGGCTCGTCGACAAGATCACTTTGCTCGATCTACGCCACGAAAAGCAGTACCTCACCCCCGAGGCGCTGGGCGAGTTCATCCGCAACGAGATCGATCTCCTGTGCATCAGTGTCCGGTGGGATACGCAATTCGAGAACATTTGCGATTTCATCTCGCAGTTACCCCCGGAGGTCACCACGGTCGTCGGTGGCTACAAGGCCACCCTCGAAGTCGAATACCTCTTCGAACGCTGCCCCAACATCGACCTGATCGTCCGCGGCGAGGGCGAAGACGTCATCAAGGAAATCCTCACGGGCGTTCCCTACCCCGACATCCGCGGCCTGTCCTATCGAACCGAAGACGGCGCCGTCGTCCACAACGAAAACCACGAACTCCCCGAGATCGCCGGCATCCCCTTTCCCGACCGGTCTCTCCGCAAGCACCAATATGATCTGACCGTGCGCGGGGCGCGACTCAGTCGCCACACGTTCGACACCGTGCTGACCACCCGGGGCTGCCCCTTCAAATGCAAGTTCTGTACCTTTAGCCTCAACCCCCTCGGCCAGAAACGAAGCTACACCGAGCGACCCGTCGAATCCGTCATCGAGGAGCTGAAAACCGTCACCGCCAACACCGTCCTCTTCAGCGACGACAACATCTTCACCAATCTCAAGAGGACCGAGCAGCTCTGCGACATGATCATCGACAATGGCATCAAGAAGACGTTCATCGTCCAGGCCCGCGTCGACGTCGCCAGGCATCCGAAGCTCCTCGCCAAAGCCGAAAAGGCCGGGTTCCGCCTGTTTCTCCTGGGTGTCGAGTCGCCCCACGACCGCATCCTCGAACAACTCCAGAAGGGCATCACCCAACAGCAGATCCGCGACGCCTTCGCCGTACTGACCCAGTTCAAATTCTTCCTGCACGGATACTTCATCTACGGCAACATCGGCGAGAGCGAAGAAGAGATGCTCTACATCCCCAAGTTCGCCAAGGAGATCAAGCTCGACACCATCAGTTTCCAAAAGCTCCGCGTCGAGAAGTACTCCCCCCTCAAAGAAGTCGTCGAGTCCACCCCGGGCTATCACTACAACCGCATCGGCGGCGCCGTCTACTCCGACCGCTACGGGCGCGCCGAACTGAAGGCCATCCGCAACCGCATCCGCCATGATTTCTACGACGTCGGGCAACTGCTCCACATCGCCAACAAAGCCCGCCGCGTCGGTTTCGCGACAGGCCGCGACCTGACCGTCGCGCTGCCCAACCTCCCGATTCTCTTGTGGCGCCTCGCCACACGCCGCAGGCACAAGAAGAAATACGGCATGGCCGCCAAGTCCACCAGCGTCCCCCAACCCGCTTAGCCGGCGCGGCGAGGACGGGGATCAGCTTTTATCAGCGCTTCGCGCAGATACGAAATGTCCGCGTCGCTGATCTTCGCACGCGTCTGCTTCAACATCGCCACGAAGTGAGGAATCTCCTTTTCCGGATCGACTGGAAACCCGATGTTTCCCCCGCCCGGCTTCGTCGAGGTGATGAGGATCTTCCCTGACCCATCCAGAAACGCAAACCACGGGATGCCGCCCGCCTCGCTGGGCTTGCGAATCTCAGCGACCACTGCCTTGGCGCCCGTCATCCGCGTCAGGTCGATCTTCACCACGACATAGTCCTTTTCCAGGATCTTCGCGACCTCCGGCCGAGCCAGGAACTTGTCCATCCGCACGCACCACCCGCACCACGGCGCCCCAACCCGCACGAAGACATGCTTCTTCTCCTTCCGAGCTTTGTCAAGGGCCGCCGCGAACACCGCACCCGCCTCCAACCGCGCCGCCTGCCATTTCTCCAAAAACGCCCGAACCTTCTTCGGATCGTGCTTGCTCCCCACCTCCAGCGGATCGGTCCGCTGCTCCGTCGCTTTCTTGCCCGACGCATCCAGCACCGCCAGATACGGATACCCCTTGGGATCGATCCCCCACTTCTCGATCACCGCCTTGTCCGCCTGGCTGTCGATCATCACCAGCTCGTACTCGGCACGCAGCACTTGCGCCACAGCCTTCTCCTTGTGCAACACATCGTGCAGCTTGTAGCACCACCCGCACCAATTGCCCCCGATCTTCAGCAGCACGCGCTTGTTCTCCCGCCCGGCCCGCACCAGCGCCGCCTCCACACGCGCCATCCCCTTCCCATCAACCTGGTAGATAGGCTGGCGTTCCGCCGTCGACCCCTCCCCACCACCAACCGCCGACGCGATGCAAAGCACCAGCACACCGGCTACCCTCATCATGCGTGTACGCATCTCTCGTCTCCTGTCAATTCGTATCACACCGCTCGCTATCGGCTACACGTCACAAACCGCCACCGCCTCACGAAGCCCCGCGAGCGGATCCCGGGTAGGCATGAACTCATGCCCGACGTAGCCATCGTAGTCCGTCTCGGCAATCGCCTGCATCACCGCGCGGTAGTTGATCTCCTGCATCTCGTCAAGCTCGTGCCGACCCGGATTGCCGGCCGTGTGATAGTGGCCGATATAGTCCTTGTACTCCCGAATACGTGCGATCAGGTCGCCATCCATGATCTGCACGTGGAAGATATCGAACAGCAGTTTCATCCGAGGCGAACCCACCCGCTTGACAATCTCCATGCAATAATCCGTATGGTCCCCCTGATACCCCGGCACCCCCACCATCTCGATCGGCACCCGGCTGTTCAGCACCTCCAGGCAGAGGTTGACCTTCTTCTTCTCCGCATAGCCCACGATCTGCTTTTACCCCGCCACACAATGCTTCGCCCCCTCGTCCGGCGTCAGTCCCTCAGCCAGTCCTGTGAAGGTAATCACATTGGGAAACCCGAAATCGGCGCACGCGTCGATCGCGTCGCGCATCTTAGCCAGACACATCGCGTGGTACTTGGGATTGTTCATCCCCTTGTCAAACCAGTGGCTGCCCGCCAGCGCGCAGACCAACCCATGCTTCTTCAGCACGGGCCAGTGCTCAGGCTCCACCAACTCCACGCTCTTGCACCCCAGCTCCCGCGCGACCTGACACATCTTCTCCAGGCCCCAATACTCCGAAAAGCACCAGGAGCAGATCGACTGATTCAGCCGCCCCTTCCGCGCCGCCGCCGGCCGTGAATCACCCGCACGCGCCAGAACCGAACCGCCGGCAACCGCCACACTCACCCGGCAAAGCATCTCTCGTCGATTGAGAACTCGCCGGCCCTCATCACGTGATCGATCTTCCGCATCCATCGCAATCTCCATCGTTGGTTCGAACACACGCTCATCGAATGACGAAATCATGGTATCCGCCACCTCAACGACACTCAAGAAGTCTCTGACCACCCACGCGCCGGACCAAGCAAGCCGCCATCCTGACCATTGCAGTCAGGCACCCTTCCAGGTAAAAAGGCATGAACCGGAAACTGACATTCGTTCCGATGCGACACTGGGAAACACCCTCTAGACAGGAGTGATTCAAATGACCGCCTCCATCACACTCATCAGCGTCTTTCTCGCGGCGTTCGCAACCCACAGCGCCCCACAGACGTGTTCCTGGCCCCAGTTCCACGGCCCCAACCGTAACAACATCTCCACCGAAACAGGCCTGCTCAAGACCTGGCCCGCCGAAGGCCCCACCCTCCTCTGGACTGCCAAAGGTCTCGGCCATGGCTTCTCCAGCATGGCCATCGCCGCCGGCATGATCCACACCGCAGGCAACGTCGCCGACGACACCATCATCACCGCCCTCGACCTCGACGGCAGCACCCGCTGGCAAGTCGCCAATGGCGATGCCTGGACCAAGGACTACCCGGGCACCCGCGCCACGCCCACCATCGATGGCAACCGGCTCTACCACCAGAGCCCCCTCGGCAGTCTCATCTGCCTCGACGCCCAGACCGGCCGGAAGATATGGCAAATCAACACACTCGAGAAGTTCCAGAGCAAGCCCCCCAAGTGGGCCCTCGCCGAATCCCTCCTGATCGATGGCGACCGACTCATCTCCTGCCCCGGCGGGCCCCAAACCGCCATGGTCGCCCTGAACAAGACAACCGGCGACATCCTCTGGCAAGCCCCCAGCACCGGAGAGCTGGCCGGCTATGCCTCCCCAATCCTGGCTGAACACGCCGGCCTGCGCATCATCATCACCCTCACCGCCAAAGCCATGATCGGCGTCAACGCTGAAACAGGCGATCTGCTCTTCCACGTCCCCCACGAGTCCTACGCCGACGAGAACATCCTCATGCCCATCTTCCACGAGGGCTGCATCTTCGTCAGCACCCTCAAAGCAGGCTCCGTCAAATGGAAGCTCAGCGTCGCCGATGGCAAGGCTTCGGTCGAAGAACTCTGGCGAACCACCGAGATGGACAACCACCACGGCGGCGTCCTCCTCCTCGACGGCACCCTCTACGGCACCAGCACCTTCCGCAACCGCAACCTCTGGATCGGACTGAACTGGCAAACTGGCGAGAAGCTCTTCGCAGACAAAGGCGTAGGCAAAGGCTCCATCACCTACGCCGACGGCCGGCTCTACACCTTCAGCATCGACCGCGTCATGGGACTCGTCCGACCCACCCCCACCGGCCTGGACATCGTCAGTTCCTTTACCATCCCCGAAGGCGGCGAAGGCAAGAGCTGGCCCCACCCCGTCGTCTGCGGAGGCCGACTCTACCTCCGCCACGGCCAGTTCCTCTACGCCTACGACATCCGCGCCGATAGGTGATTCCCAGGGGAGCGAGAATGAATGGGAACGGACTCAGCAAGACACGACACGATCTGAAACGGTCGCCGAGCCTTCGAGATCCGTCGCTAGGACAGATTTCGAAATGGCCTCCAGTGACGCCGCACCCCGGCGCATGGTCGCAGAACCGGGAAAATCGGCCCCAATAGGCGTCCGAAGTCCCTTCGGGCCCATGCGCGGTCAAATATCGCTTTGACATCCGCAGATCAATGGAGTACGGATCAGATAGACAACCACCCCTTTTCTTTTTGGAGGAACGCAACATGAAACGCCAAATGCTGTTTAAGGTCGTCCTGTGCGGTTCCCTGCTGATCCTAAGCCTGCTTACCGTACCAGGGTGGGCCCAACCGCCGCGCGGACGGGGAATCTTCGGCGACTGGCAAATCAAGGTTCCCTTCGGGGAACGGGACATGAATGTCATCCTGTCGTTCACCCGCGACGCGGAGCGCAATTGGGCCGGACAGTGGATCAGTGGCTGGGCCATGAACGAGCTGAAAGACGTCAAGTTCGAGGAGGGCAATCTCAGCTTCGTGCACACCGCGCGCTTCGGTGACAATGAGTTCACTTCGACATTCAAAGGGACGATCGAAGAAGGCAAGGTGACAGGGGTCCTCTCCAGCGATCGTGGTGACTCGGACGTCAAGGGCCAGCGCTCCCCCCGCACACCCCGCGCCCTGGGAAATTGGGAGATGAAGTACAAGGTCGGCGAACGAGACGTCACGAGTAAGCTGGTAATCACGGCCGACAAGGAAGGCCAGCTCCACGCCCAATGGCAAAGCGGACGGGGCGAGCATGAGATCACGGACCTCGCGTACGAACGCCGCAGCCTGAGCTTCAAGCGCAAGACCAAGATGCAGGATAGAGAATGGGAGTCCACCTTCGAGGGCACCTTCGCAGGCGACACGCTCAATGGCACGATCAAGTCCGAAAGAGGCGAGATCGAGGCCCAGGGCACGCGTCTCGGCGCCGCAGTCATTGGTACCTGGAATCTCGACGTCACGGCCGAGTGGGGTACCGTCAAGCAGCGACTGATGGTCAATCCGGACATGACCGGCCTGTACGGAACCATCCCCGTCAAGAAGATCAATCTGGAAGGCGACAAGATGAGCTTCCACATGGTCGTCCCCTTTGGCGATCAGGAGTTCGAAATGGACTTCGCCGGCAAGATGGCCGAGATGAAGCTCACCGGAGAAATGAAGACATCCCGAGGAACGCAGGAAATCAAGGGAACCAAGGTCGTCCGCCGGCGCCGCGGGCGCCCCAACATGTAGACACACCCCGATCGAGAGAGCCTGCTGGACTGAGATTCAGCAGGCTCTCCCTTTCGCCTCTCCCCTGGCACCCGGCCAGTGACCGCCCATGCGCCGCCGACAGCCGCCCCACCTCTCACCCCGACGATGCGGCGCCCAACCCACTTCCTCCTTGCACTTCTCCGCATCTCTGCTAAAGTTCCCTCCGGCGGCCGCGCGAGCGCGCGTGCCGCAGAACGGGAAACCGAGCCCGGCCCTGGTAACGAGAGAAGAATGAACAAAAAACTATCTATCACGCTGATAGTGGTCGGCGCGACAGGGGTAGCGGGCCTGTTGCTAAGTTGCAGACCACCGGCAAAGTCCAATGTTACCAACGGCACGCTCCACGAGACAGCCACCCTGGACATATCTGGTTATGCGCTCCTGGTCGTGCCCGAGACCGCCACCATCCAGCAGGCAAAGAACGCCACACACGTCGAGATCCACCTTGAGAAAGAGCTCGCTTTTCACGGTCACCCGCCCGGCCCCCTCGACATAGAGAACGCACGAGACTACTTCGGCATCGCGACCAAGGACGAGAACGAGGCGATTCTCCTGGCCACCTACGGCGAATGGTCCTCGAAGGAAGGTGGCGCATCTGTCCGCCTGCGCATCATCGTGCCGCAGGGAACCGCGATCACCCAGCGCGCCGGCCTGGACGGCCCGGACAGCCAGGCAAAACTACGTGACGACGTGGGCTGGACAGACCTGATCGACAGCCCCAAGTTCACCAAATGTTATTGGTACACCACCATCGCACCCGCCACCAACTGGACCCCTATCCAGACAACACCGGTAGAGAATGGTTTGTAGGACAAAGCACAACAGACGCCCCAACCAAGCCAGTTTCCCCTTGCACTTCATGGAATCTATGCTATGGTTTCCTCCTGCAGCGGCGCGAACGCCTGTTCGCGCAGGCTTCACCAATGTCGCGAAAGACGCGAGAATGGTATAGGCTTCGGCACCCGATTGACAGTGCCCATGGAAGAATGCTCGTAGAATGCACAAGATCGAAGAGAGAACCTCCTTGTGGTTGGCGACCCACTGCCGCTGGCTCGCTCTCGTCGGCATTCTGAGCGCCGCTCTGCCCGTCTACATCCTCCGCGACGTCCGCATCAACAACGCCGCCGAGGTATGGCTCGGCTCTCGCAACCGCGAGCGACAGCAGTACAATGAATTCCTCGCCAAATACGGCAACGAGGAGTTCGTCGCCATCGCCGGCGACGACGACGATCCCCTCTCCGATCGCTGCCTGGCCTTCCAGAGAGACCTCGCCGAACGACTGCGGCAGATCGACCACGTCGACGACGTCTTCACCCTCGCCACCGCCGCCGACATCCTCGCCGAATTCCGCCAGGATTGGCCCGACCTCATACGCAACAACACCCTCTTTCGCAATCTCCTGCTCGGCGAAGACGGCCACACTTTCGGCATGCTCGTCTACTTCGAGAAGATCCAAGGGTCCAGCTCGCGCAAGATCGCCGTCGAGAAAATCGAAGCGGCCGTCGCCGCCGCCGCACCCGATGGGCTCACCATCCACCTCGCCGGGACCCCCCTCATGAACGTCGCCCTCGACCGCGGATCGCTCCGCACCTCCCAGCGATTCCTCCCCGCCGCCATTATCCTTTCCGTCATCATTCTCGCCCTCACCCTGCGCGGCATCGCCCCCGTCATCGCCGTCCTTTGCGCCGTCGCCGTCACCACCCTCTGGGCCATCGGCATCCTCGTCGCCTCGGGCAAGACTCTCAACATGATCACCATATCCATGCCGTCTCTGCTCTTTGTCCTCTCCCTCTCCGGCGGCATTCACATTACCTCCCGCTTCCTTGCCCACGTCGCAGGCGCAGCCAGCCGCCAACAAGCCGCCCGCCAGGCCCTCGCTGAAGTCATGCGGCCCGTTTTCCTCGCCAATGTCACAACCGCCCTGGGATTCGGTGCCCTCTGCGTATCCGAGATGGGACCCGTCGTCGAGTTCGGCATCTTCACCGGCATCGGCATCCTCCTGTCCTTCATCTTCAACATGACCATCGTGCCCGGAATCCTCTGCTGGCTCTACCGTGGCTCAGGACTCTCCGCCCTGACCGCCCCCCACTGGACCGCCGCCATCGGCCACTTCACATGCCGACACCGCACGTGGGTCCTGGCCATATCGCTGACCGTATTCGTCGTCTCCGTCGATCTCACCATGCGCGCCCGCGTCGAATCCAACGTCCTCGAATTCTTCCCAAAGAATTCCCAGGTCAAGCAGGACTACGATTTCATCGGCCAGCGCCTCACGGGAATGTACTCCGTCGAAATCGACGTCACCACCGCATCCGAGAACGCCCCCGCCATGATAAAGACCATCGATGGCCTCAGCGAACGCATCGCCCAACGGCCTGAAGTCGCCAAGACCATGCACTACAAAGACATCGCCGCCTGCTTCCGCAACGTCCCTGTCCCCCTGTTCCTCCCCTCGCTCGCCACCCAGAAGAATCCCATGAAGCCCATGCTCCGTCGCTACCTCCACCGCGGTCAAGACACCATCTCTCTGCGCCTGTCCGTCTTCGTCCGCCGCATGGCCAACAGCGAGTTCAACGTCCTGCTCGACTACCTCGAACACGAAGTCCGCGGCACCATCCCGCCGCCCAACACCTTCGTCATCACAGGCATCACCCCCTTGGCAAAGGCCGCCGAGGATTCGCTCATCGACACCCAGATGCACAGCTTCACCCTCGCCGGCGGTCTTATCCTCGTCGTCATCGGGGCGTTCATGCGATCCTTCCGCGCCGCCATCGCCGCCATCCTGCCCAACCTCCTGCCCATCTTCTCCGTCTTTGCCGTCATGACCCTGCTCGACATACCCTTCGACACCGCCACTGTCATGATCTCCAGCGTCGCCATCGGCATTGCCGCCGACGACACCGTCCACTTCCTCGCCCACTTCAAGCAGGACAAAAGAGCCGGCCTAACCACCCTCGATGCCGTCAGCAGCAGTCTCCAGAAGGCCGGACCCGCCATCACCTACACCTCCATTGTCACCAGCGTCGGGTTCATCATTCTCCTGCTCGCCGAATTCATCCCCATCCGCTACTTCGGACTCTTCACCGCCATCACCATGATCACAGCCTGGATAGGCGACATCCTCGTCCTACCCGCCTGCGTCGCCATACTCAGCCTATGGGACAAGCCTCGCCCCCGGCACAGCGATGACCCACTGTCACGCCCATGAAAGAAACTGGACCTGCCGCGAAGTCTCGGGCATAATGGGCCCCAAATGAGAAAGGGGCCACGTTCATGACACAAGCCGACAGAAGAAGCACGTACCTCCTGACTGCCATCGCCATCCTGATTGCCCTCGCCCTGCCACGCAATGCCCATGCTGGCGCCTACGAGTGGGGAGGTCTCGGCACCCGCGCCCAGGCCATGGGCGGCGCCTTCATTGGACTGGCCGACGACTGGACCGCCATCTACTGGAACCCCGCCGGCCTGACCCAACTCAAAGGGTCCGGCTTCGGTTTCGATTTCTCCAGCCCGCACATCCAGATGAACGACGGCAACAGCCTCGCCAACCCACCGGCCGCCGCCGTTGACATTCGTTTCCAGCGCGATCCCTTCGTCCAATACCCGCCCGAACTGGAGCCGACCCGCTTCAGCAAGGAGAAGGTCCGCTATGACTTCTACATCCCCGCCGGCGCCGCCGGCTACTGGGAAGCCGCTGGACTGAACATGGCCCTGGGCTACTACGTCCCCTCCGGCTACTTCATCGACTGGGACGATCAGGTCCCCTACGGAGCCGGAACCGTCACCGGCGAACTCTTCCAGGAACTCAGCGTCATCGCCCTCAATTTCTCCATCGCCAAACAGATCAACTCCGCCCTCTCCATCGGCGCCGGCCTCGACGTCCTCCTGGGCGATGTCGAGTATGAAGCCAGCAAGGTCGCCGCCGGATCGGGCATCAGCGACTACAGCTTCGCCGTCGACTCAGACTCCGATGGCACCGGCTACGAAGGCGTCTTCGGCGCGCTCTACCACATCGACGAGAAGCTCAGCGTCGGCGCCGTCTACCGCACCGGCGCCACCATCGACCTCGACGGACGCGCCACATCCTCCCTCAGCCTCATCCCTCTCGCAGAGACCAGTGGCTTCGTCCAGAAGTTCCACCACCCCGCCACCTACGGACTGGGAGCCGCCTACCGCCACGAAACCAACCTCGTCTTCACCGCCGACGTCCAGCGCACAGACTGGTCCTCCTTTGACATCGACGTCGACTACGACACGCCCGGCACCCTCCTCTTCGACCAGGACTTCTCCGCCGGCTGGAATGATTCCAACCGCTACCGCGTCGGCGCCGAATGGCGACCCGCCCTCCGCTGGGCCCTCCGCGCAGGCTACTTCTTCGACGAGTCCCCCCTCCCCAGCAAGGCCGTCAGCCTCTCCAACATCGTCGGCGTCGACCGCCACAACATGATGCTCGGCGCCGGATACGAATTCTGCGACGCCTGGGTCCTCGACCTCATCCTCCACCACGCCTGGGGCGACCGCGAAGTCGCCGACGTCGACTACCGCCAGCGCGTCACCAGCTTCGGCCTCTCCCTCTCCCACCAATTCTAACAGCGTCGCAGCGTTTTCAGCTCACGCCCCGTGTAGGGTGGGTCCTCAACCCGCGCGTCCCTGACCGTTTCTGAACACGGCTTGAATGCTCCACCCTCCCACGGTACCATAGCCACCGAACGAGATCCGCAAGCACATCGCCCAGCGTGAACATTGGAAGGAGAACGCCATGACGATTGAGAGCCCCCTCAAGACCGCCTGCCGCGCGTGCGTCACGGCCCTAACGTTCGTCTTGCTCCTCTCAACCCCCTCCCCCGGCCAGGGCCTCGAGGACCTCACCCAATGGAAGCCCGGCCGCAGCATGCGCACCGGTTCCAACGTCTGGGTCGAAAACGACATGTACGATGGCCAAAACAACAAAGACCGCCCCGACCGCATCGAAGCCGGACAGACCCACGTACTCGCCGACCTCAAAGGCCCCGGCGTCATCACCCACATCTGGCTCACATTCCTCCAGGAGCCCCACTTCTGGGTCACCGACGGCGCCGCCGACGGCCAGGAAATGCTCTTGCGCATCTATTGGGATGGTCGCGACAAGCCCGACGTCGAGGTCCCCGTCGCCGACTTCTTCGCCAACTGCTTCGGCAAGCGCATGGAAGTCATCAGCTACCCCGTCGTCGTCGAAGATGCCGACTCCTACAATTGCTTCTGGCACATGCCCTTTCGCAAGTCCGCCCGCATCGAAATCGTCAACCAGAGCACCAAGCCCATCCGCAAGCTCTACAACAACGTCGACTGGATCAAGAAGCCCTCCCTGCCCGACAACACCATGTACTTCTGCGCCCAGTACCGCCAGGAATACCCCGCCCGCAAAGGCAAGGACTACCTCGTCCTCGACGCCGAGGGCAAAGGCTACTACGTCGGCACCGTCTACGCCGTCCGCACCCGCAGCCCATCCTGGTTCGGCGAAGGCGACGAAAAGATCTACATCGACGGCGAAGCCAAACCCTCCATCCGTGGCACCGGCACCGAAGACTACTTCCTCTCCGCCTGGGGACTGAAAGAAAACAGCACCCCCTACTTCGGCGTCCCCTACCTAAACCACACCGACCGCATCGTCGGCCAGATGACCTGCTCTTACCGCTGGCACATCCACGACCCCCTCGTCTTCAACTCGGGCATCCGCGTCACCTTTGAAACCTTTGGCTGGATGTCCGCCGACGAGAACAAGGAGAACGAGCCCCACTCCTGGAACGAACGCGAGGACGACTTCACCTCCGTAGCGTTCTGGTACCAGATGGGACCCACAAAGAAGTTCACCGAAGTCCCCCCCGCCGCCCAGCGCAAGCTCCCCAGCCTCGAGCGCATCCTCGTCTGGGGCAAGGACTACGCCGGCGCATCCCACCACGGCACCGGACAGGCCCGCATCCAGGAAGGCGCCCGCTACCTCGAATCGGGCGGCCAACTCCTCTTCAAGCCCCAATCCGTCGCCGAAGGCTGGATAGAGATCCCCTTCGAGGTCAACGAGAAGGAGCCCTTACGCCTGCTCCTGGAGCTGACCCGCTCCTACGACTTCGGCACCTACCAGCCCTACCTAAACGGCGTCAAGCTGGGCGAGCCCCTGAACCTCTACCGCCCCGAGCCCGACCTCTGGGAGTTCCACCTCCTGGACTTCTGGCCCGACCCCGGCCCCTACACCCTGCGCCTCCAGTGCACTGGCAAACATCGCGATTCCACTGGCCACGCCATCGGCCTAAACTCCGTCCGCCTGCGGCAGCGCCGCCCCCGCGTCAAGACCTTCGGCTACGACAAAGACAAAGACTGGCGAAAAAACCAGATCCTATACCATTGAGCCCCCTTCCGATCTTCGTTTGCGTGCTTCTTCGCCTTCTATTAGAATAGGATACGACGCATGGGAATAATGCTCAGAGAGAGCCTCCTGAGAGAACAACGCCAGCTGGAGATCACTTCCCGCTCTAAGAACCAGCACATACAGAGGGCACTATGAAGCGATCGCTCTTCAAAATGGCAACGAATTTCCTCGCGGCCGGTATCCTCCTGTCCTGTCAGCGACCGTGCAGCGCCCTTGACTACGTCTCCTGCCGACCTGGCATCCAGGGCGACCTCAACACCAACGCCTCTTCTCCCCTGGTGGTCACGATCGACACCACCCGGAGACACCAGACGATCCACGGCTTCGGCGCCTCCGACGCCTGGGCGACCCAGTTCGTCGGACAGTGGCCCGACGAGCAGCGCGAAGCCATCGCCGATCTCCTGTTCGAGACCAGCCTCGATGCCTCCAACAATCCCAGAGGCATTGGCCTTTCCGCCTGGCGGTTTAACCTTGGCGCCGGCAGCAGCAGACAAAGCAACATCCGCGACGCGTGGCGCAAAGCAGACACCTACCTCGACGAAAGCTTCACCGGATACGACTGGACGCGCTGCCCCGGACAGCGCTGGTTCCTCCAGGCCGCCAAGACCCGAGGCGTCGAACGGTTTGTCGCCTTCGTCAACAGCCCCCCAATCAACATGACCAAGAACGGACGCGCCTACTGCAACTCAGGGTCCGGCTCCACGAATCTCAGAACCGACAAGACCGAGGACTTCGCCACCTATCTCGCCACCATCCTTCAGCATTTCCGCGACGCCGAAGGCATCGAGTTCGACGCCATCAGCCCCTTCAACGAGCCCAACTGGCAGTGGGAGGGCAATAGCCAGGAAGGCTGCCGCTACGCCAATGCAGACATCGCCCGTGTCGTCAAAGCCCTCTACCCGCAATTGCAGAGCAGGCAACTGGCCACGCAGATCGAAGTCCCCGAAGCCGGCGACATCGGCTATCTCTACGGCTACTCCAACCAGCGCGGCGACTACATCAACGCCTTCTTCGACCCCAACAGTCCCCACTACATAGCCGACAAGATCGCCCCCCTGATCGCCGCACACAGCTACTTCACCTGCTGGCCCGAAGACGACCGACTCGTCGGCTGGCGCGAGAAACTGCGCTTAAACCTCGACCGCTACCCAAGCCTTGGCTAC
>Ga0272442_10006764_pt1 | contig 14980 bp, 12 predicted proteins | sample SSMForm2O_FD_200262 | JGI IMG/M metagenome (GOLD analysis project Ga0272442, IMG submission 200262) | Marine sediment archaeal communities from Little Sippewissett salt marsh, Falmouth, MA, United States - SSM-Form-2O | ecosystem: Environmental > Aquatic > Marine > Wetlands > Sediment ...
AAAATCGATGGACTTACCCAGCGTCATCCCTATCCTTTTTGACCCGTTCGAGACATTCCTGTAAGCAGTTCTCGCAGCGCATCAAATCGACTCCTTTTTCGCAATACTCAGAAAGGCCTTCCAGCCAAGGACCCTTTGCTCTGGGACATCGGTCCAAAAACTCAAGAAACCGCACCAGTTTCTCTAAGGTTTCCCCGCGCACCGCATGTTCCATTCGGCAAGCCACTTCATCCGCTTCCACAGTGTCCACACCGAGCACTTTCACCAGAAAATCCTTTACCACGCTGTGGCGACGCACTATGTGCTTCGCTAAGGTGAACCCGTTGTCCGTCAACGTGACGTAGCCATAAGGCTGGTAGTTCACTAGTTCCTTGCCTGCAAGGGTGTGAAGAGCGCCTGTCACCGAGGAACTTTTTACCTGCAAACGCTCGGAAATGTCCTTGGGCCTGGCCACCTGCTTCTGATCCACGATGTGATAGATGGCTTCCAAGTAGTCTTCGAGACTGTCTGTGAGCAAAGCTTCTTCGGTTTGTAGATGGGACATCGGCTTGAGTCCTCCCAGAAATTCTAGATACATCAAATAGTTTACGGTTTGCCTAAAATTATGTCAAGAGACCTTCCCGCAAGACTTGGGGGTTACGGATCTGTGTCGAGGATAGCGGGGAGGACGGACTGCAAACCTTGTCGGATTTCCGTACAATAGGGACAATTCCAGCCTCCAGCCCAGTCCAACTGGGAATGGAGGCCCCCACAGGGTAAAATGAGGCGCCAAAAGGCCCTGGCCCCACAAACAGGAGGTCTCTCTTGAAAACGCCAACAGCGTGCATGATTTTCTGTCTCTCGTCGACCCTTGGATGGACAGCCGAACCCCTGTATGAAGCATGCCTAGTCTACGACCCGGACGAGGAGGACCATGGACATGTCCACGCCTCCTGCATCGTGGAATGTCCCAACGGAGACTTGCGGGCCTGCTGGTACGAAAATGGCCCTGAGCTTCCCGAAGGCTTCTATCGAGGAGATCGCGACAAAAGCGACGATGTACGCATCGGGGGGGCCCGCAAGGAAGCAGGAAAGAAGGCATGGGATCCACCCCTTGTCATGGCGGACACCTTCGGTGTGTCGGACAACAATCCCTGCATGGTGATCGACAGGGAAGAACGCCTCTGGCTATTCCACCCTACGCTTCTCTGTGTGCCGGAGAGAAGCTGGGGAAGCGCCCTCATCCAGTATCACATTTCTTCCCGCTACCAAGGCCCTGGCTGTCCGAAATGGGATCATGAGAGCCTTCTGATAATGCGTCCCAGAGGATTCGTGGACGCCTATCTGTCCCGGCTCAAAAAAGTCGCCGAAAAAGGTCAACTCAGCGAAGCGCAGTGGGAAAAGGAACGCGCGGCCGCTGCCGAGAAATTCAAGGACCCTTTCCGAACCCGTTTCGGCTGGATGAGCAGGGCCCATCCGTTGATCCGTTCCGACGGAGCCCTTCTTCTGCCCCTAGCCAATGAAAACTATGGCCTGGCAGCCATGGCCATCACGCAGGATGCAGGCAAGACGTGGACCTTTTCCGATGCGGTTCCGCAACGAGGACTCATTCAGCCCACCGTGGTGGAGTGTGAAGACGGCAAACTCATGGCCTTTTTCAGGAACGGTTTTCCGTCCCGCCGCATTCTCAAGAGCGAGTCAAACGACGGCGGCATGACATGGAGCGGCGTGACCGAAACCCCGCTTCTCCATCCAGGCTCAGGCATTGAGGCGCTCCGCCTCCGAAGCGGACGTCTCCTCATGGTCTACAACGACAAGACGCACGGACCCCGGGACAGTCTCGCTGTTTCGCTATCGGATGACGACGGTGAAACATGGCCACACATCCGGCATCTGGAGCAAGAGCCTGGGGGACGTTTTGACTATCCCTCGGTGATCCAATCCAAAGACGGCACCTTGCACGCCTCCTATTCCTTCCATCTGAAAACCATCAAACACGTTCATTTCAACGAAGCCTGGGTAGAGGCAGGGGATCCCTGATTCCCTAAGAGGGACGGAACATGCATCCACTGAAACGCGCCTCAATCGCTTTGGCTGTTGTGGTTTCGTTCAAGGCCGTTGGATCTTCAGGTGAAACGGACTGGCAACGAGAACCAAGGCCTCTTCTCACGAACTTCGACAATATGTACGGTTCGTCGGTTCTTGAAATGGATGGGGAATACCCGTATAGGATGTGGTTTTTCGGATGGGCTGCGGGACACGCCAACCCGGGGCTTCCAGGGGCGGATGCGATTTTCCACGCCCGCTCAAGGGATCTGACGAACTGGGAAGTGTATGCCGGGGAACAGGGGTGGGATACGCTGATGCAGCCCGTCCGCTGGGTTCCTGTGGTCGTTCCCAGCGAGGCGTGGTACGACTGTTGGCACAACGGTGATCCCTCTGTGGCACATAGGGACGGACTTTACTACATGGCCTATACAGCCACTTCCAAGGAATTTGAAGACACCCCAGGCTATCCTCTCAAGATGGTCAGCTGCATCATGGGCGCCACGTCAAAGGACGGTATCCACTGGAAAAAGACGCAGCAACCCCTCCTCATCGCCGCAGAGGATCTTCCCTCTCCTCGTCCCAACTCACACCGCATCGGCGATTATGCTCGTCCCTCCCTTCACTGCGAGAAGGGAACCTGGAAGATGTGGATGGACTACTGGATCCCGGGAAAGGGCGTTTGTCTGGGACTGGCGGAAAACTCGGGGGACTTCCAAGAAAAGGGAGGATTTCAGGTCGTGCATCAACTCGCCTCTCCCCTGCTCGTGGACTGGCCCAATCCTGATGTCGTCCAAATCGGTGATACCTACCATGCCTTTGCTGATCCCGGGGGCTGGCCAATGAGAGAAAAGGATTCCCACTGGATGACGCGGCAACTCAGGGAAGCCGTATCGAGGGACGGGGTACACTGGGAACGATTGGATTTCATCCCGCCCGACTCTGATGCCGACGCCTGCCACGTACCCCATGCGTTCCTCACAAGTCTCGATGGAAAACGCTGGCTCTATCTCTTCTACGCCACACAGATTGGCAACAGTCGGAAGGACGGAACCTACCACTACCAGTACGACAAGATCAGGGCCATGCGGAGAATGCTTCCAGACGACTCGTGATCTTGTGCCTGACTCCGGCTATGGCTTCCTGGGCACGGCCTCTTCCAAGGTGTACTCGGGCCTCTTCACGTCCAAATCGATCTCAGGCTCAATCCCTCGTTCGATCGTGGGGATGCCCTGGGTCTCGTCGTATCTAAGGAGTTGAAAGGTCATCTCCGACCATACCCCCGTAGCCGGATCTACGGAAATCCTCACTGCGGCCACACTGTATTGTCTGTAGTAACACTGGACTCCCTTGTCCAACTTCCCTGGCGCGCTCTGTTCCTGCAGTTCCATGGGAAAAGCCCTGGGCTCTCCGGTTTCCAAGTAGCTCTGACCAATCCTGTCCAACCAACGCAGTAGCACGCGGACCTCAACGTTTCCGCTTTCCGAAGGCTTGACCTCCACGCCCCCTGTCTCCAAAAAGACCGAGCCCAACTCGATTCCTTCCCTGAACTCCTCTGGAGTCACAGAAATCTCCGTCACCACGGTGGTATTGTGAAAAGGAATGGGATCAGAAGGCAAGGAAACGAGCGCGTCCTGCCTGCGCACCTTGCGTGGATCAGGTATGAAACGAAAACCTTGCTCTGCCATGCGTTTCTTTCCCTCCTCGAGCCGTTGTCTGAAGCAAAGGCATTCCACCCTATCTGCGCGAAGAAGGCGTCCCGCCCCCCGCACTTCCGATTGGTTGGCGCTGAGGACCCGCATATTGCCCTGAAGAATATTCTTGTACTTGCCGACTTCCCCCAAACTTCTCCGCCTGAAAGAAATTTTAGAGATCTGAAAGGCCTCCATGGGCGGATCCTGTTCTCCGGTGAGACGCAGAACGTTGAGGTTCTCCCCGCCTTTCATCAAGGCCAGGTAGCCGTAGTTCCCTTCCTGCGTGATCTGTTTCTCTCCGCTTCCGTCCAAAGGAGCGATGAATACATTCTTCTCAGGACCAAGCCAGCCGGCGATGAAGGCGATCACCTCTCTCTTGCCGTCGTGCCACCAAGTGAGGTCATGGACGGCCAACCTTTGCTGTCGGGTGAGCCGTTTCGGCTTTCCTTGATCCACATCCACCACATAAAGATGCCTGTCCACGTCGGCATAGGCCATCCTCCTGCCGTCAGGGGACCAGGCATATTCCGGGACATCCGATCCTCCCAGAACCCTTTCAGGTAGGCCGTCCAGATACAAAACATGCAAAGAATTCCCCATGCCGGGCAACGGATGAAGCGGCGCGGCGATGGCATCCCCCCGAGGCGACCACAGGAGTCTACCGTAACAGGAGCGTTTTCCGAAGTTCCGCGTCACATTGGTCACGGTGTCTCTCGCCACATCCCAGACCATGATTTCTTCGTCCTGGTAGCTGTGCCCGGCGATAAAGGCCACCTTGTTTCCCTTGGGAGAAGGCACAGGTTCGCTCAGGCGGAATTCGGGCAGACGATAGCCCTCCTCCCTCTCTATGACGGGCTCACACGCAGGTTCGGCTGAAGCCAGGCATACAGAAAGAAGCAAAAATCCTGCAATCTCAAACATACAAAGAGTATACCTCCTTCCAAACACCGTTTGAGCCCGGATGCGGCTTCCCTGTATCATCAAAAGAGAAACTAACCGAACTCAAATCTTATTCGATCAAGAGAAGCCCATGCCAAATCCCGACAGCATCTGGTACGCCGTTCGACAAACCCAGGTCATTTTACCTCCAAGGCAGACCATTGAAACCTTTGGCGCCACCACCATCAAGTATCACTTGGTGAGCGAGTTGATGGACACGGCAAACAAGGTGCGCGTCCGGGAGGGCCGCGCTCGCTCGGAACGGCCCATGATCATATCGCCCAGTGAGTACGCCGAGATGCTCCTGGACGGGTTTGGTGAGAAGGCCAACGAATACATGGAAGTTCTGCGGCAACAGGGAGATCTGGTCACTGTCTTGAAATACGGCCTTCGCTTCCACAAAGAGCCGGCAAACGAATCTTTCGTTAACGACAACATTGAGGTCGTGGTCCAGCGGGTCAAAACAGAAGTGGAATCGACGCAGGATCCACTATCCGCTGTACTAGTGGGAGCGGACGAACTCTGGGAGGTCTCCCTGATCAAGTTTCTGTTCGAGTATGTGCAAGAGTCTGTCCCCAAGAACATCGGCGATTTTCAAAAAAGCGGGGACATCCCAACCCGCTTTTCCCGACAACAAGAGGTGGAACGGGCGTTCATGGACGCTGAGAGAGATCCTTCTCGACTGAACACCTTGGGCGGAATGCTACAGAAATACGGTCTATTCGAGGAGTATGAAGACCGTTTCTATGCGCTGGTCCGCAAACACAGGTAGTTCGTTCTAGTTGCGAAAAAGCCAGGGCCGCAACCAGGCCGAATCTCGAAATGTTCGTCTGGGGACAGAAGGCGGGACGGCGATCCCCTTGCGAACGCTTTTGAAGCTTTTCCCTCTACCGAGTGGAGAAGCTGATGTAGTCAGCGACGGACACGAGGTCGATAGGGAGGGGCTTCATGTCGCAGCCAGGATCATAGATTTTCTATCCTGGCGAGAATAGAGTGAGCAAGGCGATCGCCATCCTGCCCGGTCTGGCCCCAGGGGAACTCGCCCTGCCCCGGTTGCGGCCCTGAGCTTTTTCGCAACAGGTACTCGTTCGCTCTGAATACAAATTGGTTCCGTTCGCTAGTTGGCGGCACCGGTTGGTTCCATTGCCCTTCCTGATCTGTCGACCTTGTAATCACAAATACGCTTAAATGCGCTTTTTTCTCCTTTCTTCGCCCTGGAGTACCCTCTGGCACATCTCTTGCTTTACTGTCCGCGAATGGATCCCGTTGAATGAATGAGACCCCAAAACGGCCCCTGGGCCGTCATCATAAGGACGCGGGCGCGCTCAGGTCGCACCCGCGTCCTGCCCCTTTTTCAAGGGTCTCTTTTCCTCCTCGCCACAGCAAATGGACATCAAATTCTCTGTGGACTTCACGGGAAATTCCCCCGAATGCCTCCTCCTGGCGTATGATATCCTGTCTGTTGACTGACATAGGAGTGCCGCATGTTTGGTAAAAAAATTAAGTTATTCGATCTGTTGGGATTCACGGTCAACATCGATCTAAGCTGGATTCTGATCGCCGTACTGATCGTGTGGTCCTTCTCCACCAGTCTCTTCCCCTCCCAACTGAAGGGACTGTCCAGTGCCAGTTACTGGCTCATGGGCATTTTGGGGGCGGCGGCCTTCTTCGCTTCCATCGTCTTCCACGAGCTCTGTCACTCCCTGGTGGCGCGCCTTTTTGGCATTCGCATGAAAGGAATCACGCTTTTCATTTTTGGGGGTGTGGCGGAGATGGACGAGGAGCCGCCCAGCGCACAAGCCGAGTTTCTCATGGCGGCGGCAGGACCCGCCTCCAGCTTGGTTTTGTCCGGCCTTTTTTGGCTCTCTTTCACCGCGGTTTCACCGTCCTGGCCGGCCGCCGGCGCGGTCCTTCGATACCTGTCTCGGATCAATCTCGTCTTGGCTCTTTTTAACTTGGTGTTTGCCTTCCCGCTGGACGGCGGCAGGATGCTCCGATCCGCTCTCTGGTGGTGGACCCGAAATCTTAAGTGGTCCACCCGCATTTCGGCCCAAATCGGCTCGTTCTTTGGATCCGCGCTGATCGCTTTTGGCGTGATCAGCATGGTTTTCACGAGCAACTTCATGGCAGGACTTTGGCCCGCGGTCCTGGGGATGTTTCTGCGAGCCGCAGCGCGAAACGCATACCAACACCTTCTCACTCGGCGCTCCCTGGAAGGAGAGCCTGTCCGTCGTTTCATGACCCAAAATCCTGTCACCGTCCCCCCGGATCTGTCCCTCCTTGATCTGGTAGAGCAGTATATTTACGTCTATCACCACCAGATTTATCCAGTCGTACGCGGCGGGGAACTGGTGGGTTGTGTCACCCCCCGCCACGTGAAAGAGATACCTACGGAAGAATGGTCGGAGCATACTGTTTCAGAGGTGGCGACCCCAGCCTACGACGTCCCGCGCGTCGATCTCAACGAGGATGCCATGAAGGCTTTGTCCTTCATGAACTCTTCGGGCCATACCAGACTGCTCGTCATGGAAGGAGAGCACCTGGCAGGCATCGTTACTCTCCGTGATCTTCTGGAGTTCTTGTCTCTGAAAATTGAACTTGAAGAGGGGGCTAAGGCATTGTAGCCCCTGTCGGAGGTCCCAGGTGGGTCCACTGTTTTCTCTGTTCATCATCATCACCTTCTCTATCCTGTTAACGCGTATCGCGACGATCGCCCTGGTACACACAGGCATGTCCAGCGAAGCGGCCCGCTTCCAGGCGCGTTCCGCCTTCAGCGGCGTGGGATTCACCACGGCTGAAACGGAACAAGTGGTGAATCATCCCATTCGCAGAAGGATCGTCCTCTTGCTGATGCTCGCCGGAAACGCGGGTGTGGTTTCGGCGGTGGCTTCGCTACTCCTCGCCTTCATCCAAATCGATGCCACGGGCAGCTTCTTGGGGCGGTTTTTCATGCTTCTTCTCGGCGTCGCAGGCCTATGGGCCTTGAGCCGAAGCCAATGGATCGATCGGCGCTTGTCCGTGCTCATCAGCTGGGCTCTGCAAAAATGGACCGATTTGGACACGCGGGACTATGCCAGTTTGCTTCATCTGGCGGACGAGTATGTGATCAACGAGATGAGCGTAGAAGAGAAGGATTGGCTGTCCAACAAAACTCTCAAAGAACTCAGACTTCAACAAGAGGGGGTGATGGTCCTAGGCATCAGGAGAAGCGACGGCTCCTTCGTTGGGGGGCCGGACGGGGACAGAGAAATAAAATCCGGCGATCTGTTGATTCTGTACGGAAAGGGAAACGACCTCCGCGAACTGGACAAGCGTCCCTACGGCATTGCCGGTCATCTGGCCCACGCGGAAGCCGTGGCGCAAAGGAAAAAGACGCAAGCTCAAGTGACAGCGCACGAGAACGAAACGCATGCGCAAGAAGACCCCAAAGAGACTGAGTAGCTTCAATCTTGAACCAGGCACTGTCCTGGGCGACAAATATGAGATTCTCTCCCTTTTGGGAAAGGGCTGGGAAGGAGAAGTCTACCAGGTCAGGGAGTTGGGACTCGACATTATTCGTGCGGCGAAATTTTTCCTTCCCCATAGAAATCCGGCCAACCGCACGCTGCGCTTCTACGCTAGAAAGCTCCACAAACTGAGGCATTGTCCCATCCTCATTCAATACCACACGCGGGAAAAGGTGTTGATCGACGAGATCCCTGTGACCTTCTTGGTCTCCGAATACGTGGAAGGCGAACTGCTGAGCGATTTCTTGAAGACCCAGCCGGGCAAAAGGCTCACCCCCTTCGAAGGGATGCACCTTCTCCACGCACTGGCCTCCGGGGTGGAGTCTATTCACATGTCCAGGGAGTATCACGGAGATCTGCATACGGACAACGTCATCATTGGAAGACGCGGACTCTCCTTCGATGTGAAGTTGGTCGATATGTTCAATTGGGGTCCGGCCACTGCGCAGAGCATTCGGGACGACGTATCCGACCTGATCCGCATTCTCTACGATTCGTTAGGCGGGGCTCGGCATTACAGCAGGCAGCCTCAAGTGGTCAAAGAGGTCTGTTGCGGACTGAAACGGTCCCTCATCGAAAGCAAATTTAGAACCGCAGGGGAACTGAGAGAATATTTGGAAAATCTGACCTGGGAATGAAGGCGCCCTTCACTGCCTCTCGTCGGAAAACCATGAAAGGGAAAAGAAGCCTTCCGGCTGAGGATCAAGTCTCAAGCATTCCGAACACCCCATAGCCCTGGCGGTCTGCGACGCCCACTGCCATTCTCCAGGTAGATCCGTCTGAAGCCAGACCGACTTCTCTGGGAGAAGAAGCGAGACCATCTGAGGCGGCTGCAGGACGCGCGCCGACTGCATGAAAATGGGCCCTTCCCGCCACGTGGCGTTCGGACGAGTCCACTGCACACCGTCGACCCTATCCTCGAACAATGCAGCGGCAGCCGCGATCCCTCCCCATTTCTCTTCTCCGGAGAGAGAGAGGGGCGTTTCCTCGAACTCGGGCAGGGCTTCGAGAAATTGAACGGCCTGACGCACATCCCACACCCGCATCCCGTCCAAGGTTTGTCCCACCAAGACGTATCGTCTTCGAATATGGGTCATCTTTTTCTCGGGCCAGGCGTTAGATCCGATGCCTCTCACGGCCACGATGGCCACGGCCGTTTCCGCAGGGAGTTCTGCGCTGGAGGAAGACAGAAGGTCCTCCCAGGCTTCCCAGTCCCTCGGCGACAACACCCTCAGCAAAAGAGATTTCGTTTTTCCGCTTTCCTTGGGTTGAAGCAGCCAGAGATCCAGCAGCACGCCCTTCTCGCTGTGTATCTGCCACGCTCTCAAACGTCCCCCCTGCCATGCAACATCCTCTTTAAGGGACACCGTCCCCTCTTCCTCGGAAAGGGGCCAACCGGCAAAGGACGTATCGGCAAACGCCTCCATCAGGCTCGTCTTCAGCGTCTCCCAGCTCTTCTTAGTGGGAGGCGAAGGGAGTTGGATTTTTGGCACAAAGACCTCGTGCACCGTGGCGTTGATGGCGTCCTCGGGCAAGTCATGGAAGACGCGCAGATCCTCTCTTTCGAACCGTTGGATCGCTGCCTCCTGGATAAGATCCTGGGGACAGCCCAACCAGCGTTGGATCCATCGAAAGGCAGGGATCTGCAGGTCCTGTGTATCCTTGTGGGGTCCCGGCGTGATGACCAGTCCCAACTGGTCGGGCTCCTCATAGAGATCATAGAGATGCCGAAGCTTCCAGTAGATGCGCATCACGCCGTCCAAAGGGAAGATCCGATCATGATCGCTGTTCTCCAGAAGCAAGGGACGCGGAGCCACGAGAGCGGCTACCATGGGGAAGTCCCATCCGTATCGGTTCACCATGTACATGCAGTCGCAGTGTCCCTCCACACAGCCATCCACCACGTGGTTTCTTAAGTCCGTGATCCCTGCCACAGGCACCGCCACCTGGACGCGCTCGTCCAAAGCCGACACCCACCAGGTGGTAGCCCCGCCGCCGCTTCGTCCTGTCATGGCAATCCGCTCTCCGTCGATCTCAGGACGCGACTGCAAGAGGTCCAGCGCTCGAATCCCGTTCCACGCTTCCACGCCCGCCGGCGTGTACCCTCGGCTGACCCACCACCACATGCCTTCCCTATAGGTGCCGTGATGAGTCCCCTCGATCTCCCCCAATTGAAGCGTATCCAGAATAAGGCAGGCGATGCCGTGCCTTGCGAACCACGCTGGATGGTGTTGATAGATCACCTTGTTTCCATAGGAAACCCCATCTTCTCTCTCCCCTGCGTGGCCGCACACATAAAGCACCGCCGGGAAAGGGGGGTCCCCTTCGTCAGGCAAATAGAGGTTGCCTGTGACATAGAGCTTAGGGATAGACTGGAAATGGAGTTTCTCGACGTGGAAGCCTTCGCCTTGAAGGGTTTCTGTGACGGCGACTTGCAGATCCGTCCTCGCCGGCATGGGGTCTAGTCCCAGCATCTCCCTCAACTCTCGCCGCCGCTCGTCTCGTTGTTTCTCCCAGTCATCGAGCTTCTCTATCCGATTCAAGCCCTGTTTCTCCAGGAGCGAAACCCGTCCCGCCAAAACCGAACCGCAACTGGGTTCATGGGGCATCTCTTCACCTGCCAACGCTTCAGCGCGCGCCAGCGCCAGACAACAGAGGAGGACAAAAAACATCCGTTTTATGATAAGAACCCTCATTGAAACGTGATTTTCCGGTATCCTCAGAATAGCAAAGGACGATCGAGACTTCCTATCAAGGAGAAAAAGATGGCCCCAAAACGTCCCAACCTCCTCTACATCATGACGGACGACCACGCGGCCCACGCCATGAGCTGCTACGAAAGCAGTATTAACGAAACGCCGAACATGGACAGGATCGCGGCCGAAGGGATGCGGTTTCAAAACTGTTTCTGTACGAACTCCATCTGCACGCCGTCCAGGGCCACCATCCTGACCGGGCAGTACGAGCACGTGCATGGGGTGAAGACGCTAGGGGACAGGATCGATCGAGAAAGAGACCTTTTTGTCAAGCGGCTGCAAGGCGCAGGATACCAAACCTGCCTGGTGGGCAAGTGGCACCTGGGAACCGGGGCAGAGAACAGGCCTTCCGGATTCGACTACTGGATGGTCCTGCCTGGACAGGGTCTCTACCACGACCCGGTCATGCACGAGATGGATCCGTCGAGTCCCACCCTGGGAAGAGAAAGGCACCTCAAAGGATATGTCACCGATCTCATCACGGACCATGCTCTCGAATGGCTGGAGGGACGGGACGAGGAGAAGCCTTTCTGCCTGTTGGTCCATCACAAGGCGCCCCACCGCCACTGGGAACCAGACCAGAAGCATGCCGACTGGTACGAAGACATGCACATGGAAGAGCCTGACACCCTGTACGACGATTACGAAAACAGAGCTGCTGCCGCGCGCGAGGCCAAGATGCGCGTGGGCGAGCACATGAACGAGCAAGACCTCAAGTGCGAGAAGCCTGCTGGACTCGAAGGACATGACCTCAGGCGATGGGCCTATCAACGGTACATCAAGGACTACGTTCGGGTCATCGATTCGGTGGACGAAAACGTGGGAAGACTCCTGGACTACCTGGACGATCATGGGCTGACCGAGGACACGATCGTGGTCTACACCTCGGACCAGGGCTTCTTCCTCGGCGATCACGGTTGGTACGACAAGCGCTTCATGTACGAGGAGTCCCTCCGCATGCCGCTTCTCATCCGCTACCCCAGAGAGGTCCACGCTGTCACCATGTCCGACGCCATGGTGCTCAACCTCGACTTTGCCCAGACCTTCCTCGACCTGGCGGACGTGGATCCATCAAACGAAATGATGGGCCGAAGCTTCCGTTCCATCCTCCAGGGCACGACCCCGCCAGACTGGCGGACCTCCTTCTACTACCGCTACTGGATGCATCTGGCGCACCACAACGTCTGCAGCCATTACGGGGTTCGCACCGAGACCCACAAGCTGATCTACTACTACGGCAAAGCCCTGGGATCCACAGGCTCCATCGACGAGGATCGTCCCCCGGAATGGGAACTCTTCGACCTCAAACAGGATCCCCAGGAGATGAACAACGTGGTCTCGGACGCTGCCTACGAAGAGACCGTCTCCAGCCTCAAGGACGAGCTCAACCGCCTCCAATCCCAGGTCGGCGACGAGCCGGCGTAGGGCGGGACGATGATGCGAGGCAGGGAGGGGGGGAGAGGTCCTCTTCTCACTTCCCTCTGGCGGTGCGTTGGAATATTCAAATACGCACCGCGGAGGTGAAGACCGTTCCCAGATGCCGAATGTTCATTCGGCGTGGAAACGGGCTTCAAATCGATCTAAGAGGAGCTCTCCCCCCCCTCCCTCGCAGCCTCGCATCATCGTCTCGCATGCCGTTCTGATCGCCTTGCGGATTCTCTATCTAAGATCAAGAATGTGGGTTCTGTGATCCAGTACGTTTCATAGAGATGGCGTAGCCAGTCACGAGATCCTACTTCTCCGCTCGAGCACCTTCCGCGAAGTTCGCTTCGTGGAAATCTAGAATCTTGGGCCACATTGTCTCCACGAGTTCCAGTTTGTGCGCCCCTTCCATCTCTTCGTAGCGGTGGGGAATGCTCTCGCGAAGGAGGATCTGGTGAAGCCGCCTGTTCTGAGGGGCTTCGAAGCCGTCTGTAGAGGTGACGAGGAGCAGCGGGAACTTTTTGAGGGCAAGGGGCGTTTCAGTGGGGCGATAGGCTATCCAAGCTGAGGGCTCGTCCCCGAAAACACGCTCGGGCACCTTGTATCCCTCCCCGCCGGGAAAGTCCACGAGTCCGATCATGGAGGAAAGGCTACCCACAAGTTCTGGATGATCCAGGGCGAAACGAACCGCGCCAAAGCCTCCCATGCTCCATCCTGTCACGCTTCTCTTGGACGGCGATCCGCCGACCGAATGCCGGGCTTCCAGATGATCCAGGAACTCCAAGAGCATCGACTGATACCGGCTCGCCGGAAGGACGGGACTGTCCACCCACCAGCCGTCGTCTCCTCTGGGAAAGGCCAGAGCGATCGAATGGGTTTTCATGGCGGAGAGAAATTCGTCTCTACTGACCAAAGACCGTTGGTCGCGTCCGCGTCCATGAAGCACCAGCAACAGGGGGAAGCGTTCCCCTCCAGCCGGAGGCTTCTCCGGGAGCCACAGGCAGTAGGGCACGTTCTTGCCGAGGGCCTCCGAAGGAAACGAGGACTCTTCCACCGAGGCAAAGAGCGCGATCTCTGCTGCTAGGAGATAGGGAAGCATGGTGATGTTCTGGTTCGCATTCGCGAGACTCACTACGGTTGCACGAGGTAGCCATTATACATTGGGAGTGAGAAGGTGGGTTTGTTGTGAGATGTATTTTACTAAAACGATAAGATTGACAATATTATCATTGGTTTTGTAAACTCGAATTCATGAGAAATCACCTCCGCAATCTACTGCAACTAGCGAAGAGTAAGGGGCTTCTACGGTCGCGCGACCTCAATGACTGCGGGATCCCCCGGCAGTACCTGAAAATTGCGCGTGAACGAGGCCTGCTCGAACGCGTAGACCGAGGTCTCTATTGCATCCCAGGAGCGATCCAGTCGGAACATCGTAGTCTCATGGAGGTTTGTACACTGGTACCCCGGGGCGTGATCTGTCTCCTTTCGGCGCTGCAGTTTCATGGCATGACCACGCAATCGCCTTTCGAGGTCTGGGTGGCCATTGGCACATCCACTGCCCGCCCCTGTCTCAAGGCAGTGAGACTGCGGATCGTTCGATTTGGCCACAAGGCGCTTACTGAGGGCGTTGAAACCCACGAGGTGAGTAACACGAAAATCCGAGTTTTCTCTCCGGCGAAAACCGTTGCAGACTGTTTCAAGTACCGCAACAAGATCGGCGTGGACGTCGCCACAGAGGCCCTCCGGGAATTTCTACACCAGAAAAAAGGCAACCTGGACGACCTGGTGCTATTTGGCCGCATCTGCCGGGTCGAACGCGTCATGGAACCGTATCTGGAGGCCCTTGTTTGAGTACACCCAAATCTGCGTCCATCCAGGCACGACTCCTCCATTACTCGCGAAACAGGCGGCAAGATCACAACTATACTCTTACGAGATATGGCATCGAGCGGCTCATGTATCGCCTCTCACGATCGAGTCACGCGGACCAATTCGTGCTGAAGGGGGCTATGCTTTTTTCCTTGTGGATGGAAGACACACACCGCCCCACAAAAGATCTGGACTTGCTGGGTATCGGGGACCTTTCCTCGGATGTCCTGAGGGAGATCTTCAGGGAGATCTGCGAAACAGAGGTGGAGGATGACGGTGTGGAGTTCCTCAAGGAACACATCACGATCACAGAGATTCGGGAAGCAGAAATCTACCAGGGGCTTAGGGTAAAGGTTTCCGGCCGACTCGCCAACACCCAACTCAACGTTTCAGTGGACGTTGGATTTGGCGACGCTATCACGCCACGCCCCAAGAAACAGACATACCCTGTTCTTCTGGATCTACCGCCCCCCAAGATACGAACCTACCCAAAGGAAACCGTGGTAGCGAAGAAGCTGGATGCCATCATCGTGCTCGGTCTTGCCAACAGCAGAATGAAGGATTACTTCGACCTATGGACACTGGCAACGCATTTTGAATTCGAAGGATCTCTCCTGCAGAGGGCCATCAAAGCAACGCTCAAACGCCGTGGACGCACGCTGACAACGCCCGCACTTTCTGGCCTGCAACCGGAGTTTGCCCATCGCCCTGCCAAGCAAACGCAATGGAAAGCCTTCCTCCGACGGATCCTCCCTGAGCACTTGGACCT
>Ga0272442_10006765_pt1 | contig 14979 bp, 7 predicted proteins | sample SSMForm2O_FD_200262 | JGI IMG/M metagenome (GOLD analysis project Ga0272442, IMG submission 200262) | Marine sediment archaeal communities from Little Sippewissett salt marsh, Falmouth, MA, United States - SSM-Form-2O | ecosystem: Environmental > Aquatic > Marine > Wetlands > Sediment ...
GCCTACGGCCCTTGGGAACGGGGCGGGACCGATCAGACGGGCCCACGGCCATTGCGGGAATGGGGTCAGGTCTTCAGAATCCAATTCGCGTAGCCGGCGGGCGGGGAGGGCACCGGTGTCGGGGCTGGGCCGGAGAGGGCCTACCGGGCCAGGGGGCGAGGGTCTATACTTCTCGGTTGCCGGCGGCGGCGTGGCGGCTGGGAGTTTCTTGGGCGAGGAGAGATCATGGCCAGGCGAGAGATTCGGCGGCGGGAGTTTTTGAAGGCGGTGGGTTTGGGCACGGCGGCGGTGCTGGCGCCGCGTGGTGTCTGTTCGGCGGCCGGCGTGGGGGGCAAGGGTGCCCGCCGGCCGAACATTGTCTGGATCAGCACCGAGGATATCAGTCCGACGCTCGGCTGCTACGGGGACGCGTACGCGACGACGCCGAACCTCGACCGCTTCGCCGGCGAGGGCGTTCGCTACGACGCGGCCTTCGCGCACGCGCCGGTCTGCGCGCCGGCGCGGTCGGGGATCACCACGGGGATGTACCCGACGCGGATCGGCACGAGTTGGATGCGGTGTCGCGGCGTGCCCCCCGTCGAGGCCCGCTGTTTCCCCGAGTACCTCCGGGCCGCGGGGTACTACTGCACGAACCGCAGCAAGACGGACTACCAGTTCGCCCCGCCGGCCTCGGCGTGGGACGAATGCGGCGGGCGGGGTCACTGGCGGACCCGGCGCGACAAAGACCAGCCGTTCTTCTCTGTGTTCAACCTGGGCGTCACGCATGAGTCGAGCACGCGTCGCTGGACGCCGGGCAAGCAGGTGCACGACCCCGCCAAGGCGCCGCTGCCGCCGTACTGGCCGGACACGCCGATCGTTCGCCAGAACCTCGCCTGCTACTACGACCGGATGACGGAGCTGGACGGGCAGGTCCAGGCGATCCTGGACGAACTCAAGGCCGATGGCCTTACCGAGAACACCATCGTCTGGTTCTGGGGCGACCACGGGTGGGGGCTGACTCGCGGCAAGCGGTGGATCTACGATTCCGGCCTGCGCGTGCCGTTGATGGTCCGCGTGCCCGAGTCCCTGCGCGACTGGGCCGGCGGGGGCAAGGCCGACCTCGTCGCGCCGAAACGCGTCGAGAAGGAGCTCGTCTCGTTCATCGACTTCGCCCCGACCGTCCTGAGCCTCGCGGGCGTGAAGGTCCCGCCGCACATGCAGGGGCAGGCCTTTCTCGGCCCGCAGCGGGCGGCCGCGCCACGCGAGTATATCTTCGGCGCCCGCGACCGCATGGACGAAACGATCGACTGCATCCGCGCCCTGCGCGACAAGCGGTACAAGTACATCCGCAACTTCATGCCGTACGTCACGCGGGGCCAGCACATCGCGTACATGGACCGCACGCCGATCCTCCAGGAGATGCGTCGCCTGCACGCGGCGGGCAAGCTGCCGGCCGGGCCGCAGATGCAGTACTTCGAGCCGACCAAGCCCGTCCACGAGCTGTACGACACGACCGCGGATCCGCACGAGGTGCACAACCTCGCGGGCGAGGCGAAGCACAAGCCCGTGCTGGACCGCATGAGCGCGGCCCTGAAGAAGTTCATGCTGGCCATCGGCGATGTCGGGCTGATCCCCGAGTCGGACTTCGACGCGATGAAGGGCTCCGGCACGGCGGCGAGGCCCGCGCTTGCGGTCGCCGCGAGCGGCGAGGGAAAGCCCGTCTCCGTGACGATGTCCTGCCTCACGCCCGGCGCGTCGATCGTCTACCAGGTGACGAAGGACCCGGCTGGGCGGGCCGGCGGGACGTTCCTCCGCGCCCGGGACGCGAGAATCGAGGGCAAGGGCGCCAAGAAGACGGGCGACGCGATCACCAACTACCGCGGCAAGGACACGTCGATCCGGTGGCAGGTCGAGTTGCCCCGCGCCGGCCGCCAGAGCGTGTACGTCCTCCAGGCCAACGCCGGGCGTGGCGGCAGCACGTTCGAGCTGACCGTCGGCGAGGCGAAGGTCACGGGCACGATCCGGCACACGCGGACCTGGGACGACTACGTCTACGTCAAGGTTGGCGAGGTCCAGGTCCCCAAGCCGGGCAAGTACGTCGTCCGCATCACGCCGACGAAGCAGGTCGACGGTCGGCTGGGGAACGTTTCGGCCGTCGTGATCGGGGGCAAGAACCTGCCCAAGGCCCGCCGTACCGGGAACTGGCTGCTCTACAACCGCCCCGTCGCGCTGGCGCCGGGGCAGGCGATCCGCGCCCAGGCCTGGCGGCTTGGGTACAAGCCCAGCGCCGTTGTGACGCTTCGCCACGGCGACAAGCCGCCCGCGCCCGAGAAGCCCGCCGAGACCGGCATGCTGTGGCGCGAGGCGCTGGATCGCTCCGACCTGCTCGAGCGCCTGCTGGCGCTGAAGGAATACGACGGCCGGTATGCCGCCGGCGTCGGGGCGTTCCTCAAGGCCCTGTCCGACAAGGAACCCGCGATGCGCTACTGGGCGGCGGTGGGTTTGCAGCACGGCTGCGCGACGGCGGCGTCGATCGCCAGGGCCCGACCGGCCGTCGAGGCGCTGCTGGGCGACCCGTCGGCCTCGGTTCGCGTGGCGGCGGGGCAGGCCCTGTGCGCCTGGGGCGCCGAGGCCAAGGGCCTGCCCGTCTTGATCGAGGTCCTGAAGGGCCCGAGCGAGAAGGGCGCCCTGTATGCCGCGACGGCGCTGCTGCACCTGGGCGAGAAGGCCCGGGCGGTCCTGGGGCAGATCCGGTCGGTCAAGTTGCCCCGTTACCCGGGCGCGGTAGCGCAGCGCGTGGTGGCACAGCTTAGCCAGGCCGACGCACCCAAACCGTAGCCGGGCCGGCTACTCGGACAGGTGCGGGCGGACCAGCGACGTCCACAGCACGTACCCCTCGTGGCTCAGGTGCAGCCCGTCGCGCGCGAAGAGCTCCTTCCTGGGTCGGCCGGCCGGGCCGATCATCGGCTTGTCTATGTCCACGTACCGAAGACGCTCGTCGGTCTTGGTGAAGGTCTCGATGAGTTGGTTGGCTGCGCGCATCTTCCCGACGAGCCGCCAGCGGGCGATGCTGGGCTTGATGGCGATGTAGACGATTCGCGCCTTCGGCAGGTCGTCGTGGATGCGCCGAACCAGGGCGGTGTAGTCTTCCAGCACGCGTTGAGGCGACTTGCCGGCCGCGATGTCGTTGTCGCCCGCGTAGACCACGACAACCCGCGGCTGGTAGGGCAGGATGATCCGCCCGGCGTACTCGAACGAATCGCAGACCTGCGAGCCGCCGAACCCGCGCTGGATCGTCTGGATCTTCGGGAAGTACTTCCTGGTGTCCCAGCCGCGGATGCTCGAACTGCCGACGAAGAGGATCGCGTGCCTCGGCGGGGGCTTCTCCAGGTCGCGTTTCTCGAAGCCGGCAATGGTCGACTCCCACACGCTGGGCCTCGTCGTCTTCGCGCCGCCGGCGAACAGAATCTCGCCCCATAGCCGGCTGCCGTTCAGGACACTCTTGCTCTTGCCCCGGGGCCAGCCGGTGGTGGCCTTCGGGCCGTGGAGGCGGTCGGTCTGCGTCGCGATCGCCATCCGCCACGCGGGCCCGGAGCCCGGAATGGCCCCGAGGACCCGCGAGGGAACGAACATCTCCATCGTGTACAGGCCGTCGGCGACGTGGATGGCCGACTTGCACCGCTTGTCGTCGAAGATCGTCTTGGCGATGGCCGGCCCGCGCTTCCACTGGCCCACCGAGGTCGCCCACGTCTTGCCCTTGCGGGCGGGCAGGAGCCAGAACTGGTGCGACGAGGCGGGCCAGTCGTCGTGGGCCTGCCCGGAGGTGTCCACGAACAGCTCCACGTTCGACCATTCCCAGAACTGCTCCGGTAGAGCCTCGCCCCGCAGCCCCTTGGCCGGCGCACGCATGGCCAGCCAGAGCCCCTCGGGCGACCAACCCAGGTGCAGGGCCGTCGCGAAGTTCGGATCGGAGGCGACGAAGATGCCCTCGTCGAGCTTCGAATCGGCGGACCAGTCGTCCAGCTTGCCGTCCAGGCGGATGTCCTTGACCTGTGCGACGTGCAGCGTGCCCGGGCGAAACGTGAACGTCTGGGTCGCGCCGCTGCTGAGCCTGGCGACGACCTGCGTCGCCCCCTTCGCGCCCCGGTCCACGTAGTACCGGAAGGTCGTCCCCTTCGGCGGGACGGTGAGCTTGGCGGGACTGACCCGGCCCGTCTTGCCCGCATCGAAGGTGACCTCGACCGGCTCATCGCCGGCCGGGCGGATTCTCACGGTCACGCCGTGGCCGTGCTTGTAAGGCGTCGGCGAGATCACCAGCGGCGGATCGACCTGGACCGTCAGCCGCCAGCGATGCTGCCACCCGCTGCCCTGGACCTGCGCGGTCAGCGGATGCCTGCCGACCGCCAGCGTCGGCGGCAGGGCAATCACAGTGCGCGTCAGGCCCTTGGCGGTCGTTGTCTTGCCCGGCACGACGCCCTTCGGGACGCTTTGCCAGGACAGCCTGGCCCCCTTGGGCAGGCGGGCTTCGAGGGTGACCGACTCGCCGGGCGAGCCCCGGAAGGTCCTCCGGCTGATCCACTCGGCCTGTCGCTGCTGGTCCCAACCGGCGGGGGGGTTGTCGAACAGGAAGTAGGCCACCTCGCCCGTGAGCCGGTCGCTCTTGGCCGGGTTGCCGAACAGGTCCAGCCTCCGGGCGCCCTTCAGCGAGTCGGGGATCGGATGGTCCTTCCGGACGGTCCAGGCGGCCGCGACCCACGGGCCCTCGGGCGTCCGGAACAGCAGGCACCAGCGGTCGGGTCCGAGGTCGATCTCGCCGGCATACTCGGCCAGCGCGGTGAGCTTGGAGACCGCCGCCAGGGCCCCCGCCGACGGGCGGGCACTGCCGGTCAGGTCCAGCAGCCCGCACGAGGCGAATACCCCCGTGCCCTTCTTCGAGTCGCGGTCGAAGAACCAGAAGACCTTGTCCACCCCGCAATGCCTGGCCAGCAGGTACATCCGCGCGAGGTAGATCGCCTGCAGCCGCACGCCGACGGCGGGGCCATAGGTCACGTCCCAGCCGACCTCGGTCAGCCAGGCTTCCCGGCCGTGGTCGTGCGCCAGGCGCGAGATCTGCCGCAGGTCGTCGAGGAACGCCAGGCCCTTGGCATGGGTCCCGACCGTCGTGTTGTCGTTGCCCCGCGCCAGTTCCGGCGGGACGGTGCCCGTGTAGTAGTGGAAGTTGCAGATGGCGAAGTCCGCACCGGCGGGGCTTTTCAGCAGCCGCTTCGTGCGTTCGTGGTAGATGCCCGAATCGCCGTTCAGCGCCACCTTCGCCCCCTTGCCCGCGCGGCGGAGGCCTTCGGCGGCACTGCGGATGTACTGGTGGTAGCTGGGCAGCATGGCCTCGAAGCCGACGGGGTCCCCGCTGTACTTCAGGTCCATCTCGTTGTCCAACTCCCAGAACGGGATCGACGGGAACACCTTGCTCAGCCTCTCGTAGGCGTCGCGGATCCGGGCGGCGTCGCCGAGGAACCTCTTCTGGTCCTTCGAGCGGAAGGGCCCCTGCATGCACGGCAGGATGGTGATTCCCGCGGCCTCGGCGCCCTGGACGATGCCCGTGAAGACCACGCCGTTGCTCGCCGCCGGCGCCTTCTCGCCGAAGCCCAGCCAGCCCCAGCAGTAGTCGCGGGCCCAGTGAATGCCCATCTTCGCGAAGGCGTCCCAGGGGGCGTTGAAGTGCGTGTTGACGGCGATCGACGACCGCGCGCGCTGCTTGGCCGAAAGCTTCGTCACGGGAAGGACGCGGACGATTCCCCGCCGGGCCTTGTTCAGGGCGACCTTCCCGCCGGGCTCGAACAGCTCGGCCGAGAACTCGTACGGCCCGAACCGCGGCAGCTTGACCTCGACTCTGCCCGACCAGGGGCTGCCCGCGGCAACGTCGGCCTTCGTTCGCGTCACCTTGCCCGACCAGTCCGTTACGGACGTGCGGACCTCCAGGGCCTTGCCCGGGGCCGACAGTTTGATGGTGACGGTCGTGGTGTCGGCGTCGTCGACGAGACCGTGCTTGGCGGCGCAGGACAGCGTCAGCTTCGGCGCCGTCTGGGTTTTCGCGGCCCATGTGCCGCTGGCGAACCCGGCCAACAGAACGGCGCCCGTCAGAGCTCGATACATTCGCATGCTTGGTCCTTTACTTTGCCCGGTGGAAGGCAGCCAGAACATAGGCACAACGCGGTGTGGCTGCAATGGAACGTCCAGCGGTTTCCGTACCGGCATGTTCCGGGCGGCCGGCGGCAAGGCCCGTCCCGGCGCGGATGTTCCTTGTTCGCCCGGGAGCGAATCGGTAGGATGGGTTTGCGAGCGAGTGGCGGGAGTCCGGAGCATCTCGGGAACGAGGAGACGGTCCATGAAGTGCGGGGCGTTGGCCCTGGCGTCGGTTCTGGCGGGGTTGGTGTGCGTGTCCGCCTTGGCGGCGCCGCGCAACGTCGAGCAAGCCAAGGCGTCGGCGACCGAGGCCTACGACGAAGTGGTCCATGCGTATCTCAACAGCCAGTGGACCGAGCTCAAGGAGGCCCAACGGGCCGTGAGCCGGTTCACAACGTACCTGACGGCCGGCCAGCGGGCGGATCTCCTGTACATCCGGAAGGTCGCCCCGGAGTTCCGACCGCCGTGGTGGCGCACGTGCAAGAGCACCGTGTCGCGGAGAATCCGCGCCAAGGTGTGGGGTCGGAACCTCGTCGCCAAGTATACCCCCGCCGACAAGCCCGACATGTCGGGGAAGATCAACGCCATGGGGAGGATGGAGACGACCGTATTCTGGAACCCCTCCCTGGTGGACAGCACGGCCTCGGAGAAGGGCCGGACCGCCGCCAGGCATGGGCTGACCACGGGCAACATCGGCGAGTTCGTCGTCTGGCGGCAGTTGGGGCTCAGCTACATCACGAGTTCCCTGCCCGTCAAGACAGTCATGGGGCTCTATAACGACAACAAGCACCTGTACCAGCACCTCCAGTGGTTCTACGGGAACGTGACGAGCCTGTACCATTGCAGCCCGAAGGCCCGCAGGGCGGCCATGCTCGTCCACGCCACCACGCTCCAGGATGCCAGCGCCGCCGAGGCCTACCTTCGCAGTTGCCGGGCCGTCTCGTCGCTGTTCACGGCGATCGTGCTGGCCGAGCCGTCCCAATGGCCCAGCGTCCAGTTGCCCCACAGCATCCCCGACCAGGCGGCCGAGGCCACGACGGGCCTGGCGCTGTACCGCTCGCTCCAACCGACCTGGACACTGGCTGAGGACCGCGCGTTCCGCGAGGCCTTGCGGAAGTTCTTCCGCGCCAACGGCGAGCGGGTCCTGAAGAGCCGCGGCCGACTCGTGCTGCCCAACCGCATGGGCTTCATGCTCATGGAGCCCGACGATCGCAAGTTCCAGGCCAACCGGGACCAGTGGGTCAAGCAGCAGCTCGAGAAGGCCTCGAAGTAACTCACCCGACGCCTCGACATCCGTGCCCCCTCGGGAACATCCGCGCCGATCGAGCGTCTATTGCGGCGTGCACCATGCAGTGAACCGCGGAGACCGACAGTCGCCACAGGAAGGACGAGACCCATGACACGCAAACTGGCCCTACTCCTGACCGTCACGGTGGCCCTGACCCCCACCCCCCGGGCGCTGGGGCGGATCAAGCTCGCAGCCCTGCCCCAACGAGAGCGCGTCGAGATCCAACTCGACAACGGGCGGTACACCCTCGTTGAGGAGGAGCGCATCGTGCCCCTGCTGAAGTCCACGGCCGAGACGGGCAACAACAAGATCGACTTCAGCTGGTCCAACACCCGGATCGACAAGAACTCGATCCAGTTCCGCCCGCTGGCCATCCGCGAGGGCGAGAAGTTCCGCCCGATCAAGAAACTCGGCGACGGCGACCGCGAGGAAGTCTCCGTCATCAACGTCGCCTATCCGCCCAACGAGAACGCCCTCGTCTGGGAAGTTTACGCCGCCAACGCCTGCGCCGTGAAGGTCCGCGTCAGCTACCTCATCGGTAACCTCAACCGGACCTTCAGCTACCGCGCGCTGGCCAACCGCGACGAGACCGAACTCGCCCTTCGCAACTACATCCGGCTGCGCAACTACTCCGGCGAGGACTTCGGCTCGGCCGGCGTCTGGGCGGGCTTCGGGCCCAAGTTCCTCAAGCCCGTCGGCCAGCAGGAGGAGATCAAGATGCTCCTCCACCGCTTCGACAAGGTCAAGGTCCGCAAGACCTTCACGTTCGACTGGTACCGCCACGGGCCGCTGAACCCCGCCAAGCCCCTCGCCAGCCGGGTGCTCATGCACTACCGCCTGCTCAACGACAAGGCCAACGGGCTCGGCGAGTTCCCCCTCCAGCCGGGCAAGGTGCGCATCTTCATCCAGGACGGCCGGGGCGGAGAGGCCTTCCTCGGCGAGGACTGGGCCAAGCTCACCCCGCTCGACGGGAAGATGAGGCTCTATCTCGGCGAGGCCCGCGACATCGTCTGCACCCGAATCGTCGAGAAGAACCAGCGCCACACCGTCCGGGGCAACCTCTTCCACCAGGAGCTGATCCTCAAGTACGAGATCGAGAACTTCAAGGACAAGCCCGCCACGCTGGATATCCTCGAACAACTCAATCGCCTAGCCGCCCAGTACGGGCGGAAACCCCACGGCGACGCCGAATGGCAACGCGGGGGCCAAACCTCCAAGGAAATCAAGTTCTCCTACGAGTTCGGCGGGGCCACCCCCATGCTCAGCGTCAAGCTGCCCGCCCGGCCCAAGGACAAGGACAAAAAGGTCCCCAAGAAAACCGTTCGCTTCCACCTCACCATCCGGAACCTCTGGTAGACGAAAGGCCAAGCCATGAAGCGCAATACCATCACGACGGCGTTTCTGCTGATCGCTTCCGGCCTCTGCCAGGGCAAGAACGTGGACCTGGTCACGCTGCCGGCACGGCGGAGCGTGCAGCTGACGATCTACAACTCGGCCGACATCACGCTGGTCAAGGAGACGCGTTACCTGACGTTCAAGAAGGGCGCCAACAAGCTCCAATTCTCGTGGGCGAACACGCTGATCGACCCGACGAGCGTGGAGCTTCGCCCGCTGGAGCACGCCGGCGAGATCGAGGTGGCCGACACGATCTTCCCGGGCCAGAAGCCCCAGCACCTGATCTGGAACGTCGAGAGCCGGTACGAGGGCCAGGCGAAGGTCGAGGTGAGCTACTTCACCAGCGGTCTGACGTGGCAGATGGACTACGTGGCCACCTGCGACCCGGGCGAGACGGCGATGAAGTTCCGCGGGTACGTGCGGGTATTCAACCGCTCGGGCGAGGAGTACGAGAACGCGGAGATCCGGCTGATCGTCGGGAAGATCAACCTTGTCGAGAAGATCGCCGACCTCGCGCGACGATACGGGATTCCCGTCCCCAAGCCGACGGCGCTCCCCGCCCCGAGCGGTTCAATCGTCAAGAAGCTGCGTGGGCAGGCCGTCCGGGAGTCCTTCGCGCGGGCCGCCCAAGACGGCCGCGGCGGGGCCGCCCCCAAGAAGATCGTCAAGGAGGGCCTCAGCGAGTACTTCATGTTCTCCGTCGAGGGTTCCGAGACGATCGCGAACGGCTGGAGCAAGCGGATGCGGGCCGTCAAGGCCGACGGGGTGAAGTTCGACATCGTCTACCGCCAGCGGACGTACCAGTACGGCCCGCGTCCGGTGCGGTTCTTCCTCTGGCGGAACGACGCCGAGCACAAGCTGGGCGAGAGCCCGCTGCCGAACGGGCTGGTGCGGGTCTTCCGCGACAACGGCGCCGACGGCCTGAGCTACCTCGGCGAGAAACTGCTTCGCTACGTGCCCATCAAGGCCGAGATCGAGGTCAACCTGGGCCCGGACGATCTCGTCGTCTACGAGACGCGGCGGACGAAGGTCGAGCGGTTCAACTTCCACTACAACACCAGCAACCACGTGATCGGCTGGGACGAGAAGCAGCAGTGGATTCACACGATCCGCAACTACCGGTCCAAGCCGATCGCCTTCGAGCTTCGGCTCCAGATCGACGGGGACGTCGAGTACACCTCGGAGGTCAGGACGACGCTGTTCGACTACCGGACGACGGAGACGAAGCTGTCGATCGCGGCGAGCAACAAGCGGGAGTATCCCTGCACGGTGCTGATCCACCAGGGCAGCAACGCCAAGCAGAAGCGCATCGAGTTGAAGGACCCCACGAGGTAAGCCCATGAGCCGCACAGGAATCACGACGGCGTTTCTGCTGATCGCTTCCGGCCTCTGCCAGGGCAAGAACGTGGACCTGGTCACGCTGCCGGCACGGCGGAGCGTGCAGCTGACGATCTACAACTCGGCCGACATCACGCTGGTCAAGGAGACGCGTTACCTGACGTTCAAGAAGGGCGCCAACAAGCTCCAATTCTCGTGGGCGAACACGCTGATCGACCCGACGAGCGTGGAGCTTCGCCCGCTGGAGCACGCCGGCGAGATCGAGGTGGCCGACACGATCTTCCCGGGCCAGAAGCCCCAGCACCTGATCTGGAACGTCGAGAGCCGGTACGAGGGCCAGGCGAAGGTCGAGGTGAGCTACTTCACCAGCGGTCTGACGTGGCAGATGGACTACGTGGCCACCTGCGACCCGGGCGAGACGGCGATGAAGTTCCGCGGGTACGTGCGGGTATTCAACCGCTCGGGCGAGGAGTACGAGAACGCGGAGATCCGGCTGATCGTCGGGAAGATCAACCTTGTCGAGAAGATCGCCGACCTCGCGCGACGATACGGGATTCCCGTCCCCAAGCCGACGGCGCTCCCCGCCCCGAGCGGTTCAATCGTCAAGAAGCTGCGTGGGCAGGCCGTCCGGGAGTCCTTCGCGCGGGCCGCCCAAGACGGCCGCGGCGGGGCCGCCCCCAAGAAGATCGTCAAGGAGGGCCTCAGCGAGTACTTCATGTTCTCCGTCGAGGGTTCCGAGACGATCGCGAACGGCTGGAGCAAGCGGATGCGGGCCGTCAAGGCCGACGGGGTGAAGTTCGACATCGTCTACCGCCAGCGGACGTACCAGTACGGCCCGCGTCCGGTGCGGTTCTTCCTCTGGCGGAACGACGCCGAGCACAAGCTGGGCGAGAGCCCGCTGCCGAACGGGCTGGTGCGGGTCTTCCGCGACAACGGCGCCGACGGCCTGAGCTACCTCGGCGAGAAACTGCTTCGCTACGTGCCCATCAAGGCCGAGATCGAGGTCAACCTGGGCCCGGACGATCTCGTCGTCTACGAGACGCGGCGGACGAAGGTCGAGCGGTTCAACTTCCACTACAACACCAGCAACCACGTGATCGGCTGGGACGAGAAGCAGCAGTGGATTCACACGATCCGCAACTACCGGTCCAAGCCGATCGCCTTCGAGCTTCGGCTCCAGATCGACGGGGACGTCGAGTACACCTCGGAGGTCAGGACGACGCTGTTCGACTACCGGACGACGGAGACGAAGCTGTCGATCGCGGCGAGCAACAAGCGGGAGTATCCCTGCACGGTGCTGATCCACCAGGGCAGCAACGCCAAGCAGAAGCGCATCGAGTTGAAGGACCCCACGAGGTAGGTTCGGCGCCTTCGCGCGGGGGCATATTCCCCAATGGAGCGCAAGAACTGGGGCCTCCACCCCCGCGATTCCAGGCCACTGACGGGTTCCCACGACGGGAGTTCCGAACAGCCGCAAGTCTGTATTTTTCTTATTCCTATTTCTTAGAGTAGGTTAGCCCGGTCTCTGGCCGGGTGCCTGCCCCATCGGCCGGTGCGATTGGCACGGGGAGTGCTTTCCTCCTAGGCGAGTTGGAACGAGTCCCTCATAGAGCCCAGAGCGAAAGGAGATCAGAATGAGCTACGACATGTTCCTCCAGATTGATGGGATCCAGGGCGACAGCGCGGATGACGTCCACACCAAGTGGATCGAGATCAATTCGTACAGCCACCGGATTTCGCAGCCCGTCGGTGGTGCGCTCAGCGCCCAGGGCGTGCACACGGGTGGCCGGGCCGACCACGCGGACTTCAGCGTCGTCCACCGCCTCGACAGCGCCACGCCCATCCTGTCGCTGCACTGCTGCACGGGCAAGCACATCCCGAACATCCGCTTCGAGTTGTGCCGGGCCATGGGCGACAAGACCACGTTTATGGTCTACACGTTCAAGGACGTGATCATCGCGTCGATTTCTCCGAGCGGCTCGGCCGACACCGAAGACCCGCTGCCGATGGAGGAGTTCACGTTCCGGTACGGGCAGATCAACTACGAGTACACGCCGACGGACATCACCGGCGGCGGCAAGAAGGGCGCGGCGGTCCAGTCGGGCTGGAGCACCCTGATGAACAAGCCGATGTAGACGCGGAATCTCCAGAGGCGGGACGGGTCGGCAGATCGGCCCGTCCCGGCGTCTTTGCGCTGCTGGTACACCGCGGACCGTGCCGATTCGGATGCCCCTAGGGAGGCAGACGATCCACAGCGCAGCGTACCGTCGGCATGCCGACAGCCGCCACTTCCGGCTGCATGGGACCGTTATCCCGAGGTCTCCGCACCGTGGGCCGGCCGGGCCGAACTGCACGGTTGCTGAAGTGCCCAGCGGATCCTGCCGAAGTAGGGCATGACCTGGCGCCGGCGCCTCGGCCGGTGACGCCCACCAAGGAGGAGGCCGTGTCCGTCCGCACCACGGAGCGATGTCGAAGTCCCCGCGGCACGGCGGCGCACGCGGTGGTGATCTGCGACCATCGCGGGCGGACCCTCGTGCGCGGGCGCACGGCGGAGGTCTCCGCCGGTGCCCTGACGTGCCTGACCCGCGCCCGCCGGGCCCTGCGCATCCACGGGGAGGTGATCCTCGACGTGGACCTGCCGGCCGGCCGCTCTCCGCGACTCCGCCACAGCCCCCTGCGAACCGTCCGCTACGCCGGGCGCGTCGTGGAGACGACGGAGATCGGCCAACTCGTCAGCCTCACCATCGAGTTGATCGAGCGGCTCGGCTGACGCCCGCCCTACGCGGCGCGGTGGACAACGCGTGCGGCGGCCCACTCGATTAGCATGACCGCCGCCGCGATCCCCAGCAGCACGGGCCAGAGGTCCATTCGGGCCCGCGAGGCAAGCTCGGTGGCCAGTTCCGCGAGATCGGCCGACGGAGTGATGCGTCCGCCGGTTCGCTCGGCGAGTTCGCGGAGGGTTTCCCAGTCGGTCCCGACGGTGGCGAGTTCCGCCGGCGCGCCGCGAGGCACGGCCGCGCGGAAGACAACGCGCTCGCTCGCGAGCCGCACGGCCAGGGCCGCGCCGCCGCGCAAGACCGGCACCGACGCCTCGTACCGCCCGGGGGCCGTCTGGCGGAGCGGCGTGGTCGTCAATCCTCCCTCGCCGGCTGTCGCGACGTGGACCTCGGCGATCAGCTCCAGGCGGTTCATCGGCCCGTTGGCGTCGGCGGCATCGACGCGAACGGCGAGGTGTTCGCGTGGGCCCGGGCCGGCGGCGCGTCGGCGGACGCGCCCGGCGAATCGCGGGTCCGCCTCCGGGCGGCGGGCCCACCGTGCGGCGCCGATTGTCAGGCGGACCAACTCTCCCGACGCGTGCCACGCGGGGTTCTCGTCGCGTCCGGCGGGCAGGGCCAGCGCGACGCTTCGCCCCAGGCCGACGCGCCGCCGGGCCAGCAGCGGGTCGCCATCGGCGACGCGGGCGAGGACCTTGGCGTTGGGCTGCGGGGCGCAGAGCAGGTAGCGGGCCGTCTGGGGCAACTCGCCGGCCGCTCGGCCGAACGTCTCCTGCGGCGTGGCCGCCCGGAACTGCCCGTGGCGGACGGCGTCGCCTCGGCGGTCGCGCAGGAGTCGGGCGAAGACGCCGGCCAAGCCCGCCAGGTGCTCGCGGCGGACGATCGGCGGGGCGCCCAGGCGCCGCACCAGGGCCTCGATCGGCCCGGCGGCCGGGGCACTCGCCGAGGCGGACCCGATGGCCACCACCGCCAGCGAGAGCTTCCTGCCCCCAAGCAGGTCGGCGGCCCGATCGGCCCGGAAGGGCTTGGTCAGCAGGTCGCTGACGACCAGCAGCATGGCGTCGCGCTCGGGGAAGGCGTCGGTGCCGGCGGCGAGTTTGATGGCCTGGAATACGTCGGTGCCGCCGGCCGGGCGAACCCCTCCGAGCGCCTCGGCCAGCGCGCCGAAGTCGATCGCGCGGGGGCCGCTGTCGTAGATGGCCCGGGCCGAATCGTTGAATGTCAGGACCGTCAGCGCGTCGGCGTCTGCCAGGTGTCTTCGCAGGCTGAGGACGGCTTCGGCGGCCTGGTGGAACTTGATGCGCGGCCCGAGCGGTTCGACGGCTTCGGCCATGGAGCCGGAGGCGTCCAGCGCGACGATCAGGTGCAGGGGCCTTCGCTCGCAGGGGTTGGCCAGCAGGGCGGCGGCTTCGTTGAGCGGGTCGTGGCGATCGTCGGGCGAGCCGTGGGGTCCGGCGCCGACGAGGACGAGCCCGCCGCCGGCGCGGACGTACTCGCCCAGCGCGGCCCGGGCGTTGGGGCTCAGGACCGTGCCGGTGCTGTCGACGAGCACGACGGCGGCGTAGGCGGCCCAGCCGGCGGCAGTTTGGGGCGCCGCGGCGGGCGCAACCGCCGTGACGCCCAGGCCCGCGACGGGCGCGGAATCGCCGACGACGGCGAACCGTGTCCGGGCGGGCAGCACGAGGGCCTCGGCCGAGTCGTTGCCCGCCAGGGCGTCGCCGGGCGCCAGTTCGACACGATAGACCGCGGCCTCGGTCGGCGGCGGCGTTTCGGTCAGTCGGAAGGTCGCCGGCTGGCCGGGGAGCAAGTCCAGCGTTCGCGTCAGCAGCGGCGTCGCGGCGGGCGGTCGGTGGCGGCGGAGCGTCACCGTCCGGCGGAGAAGTGCGTTGGACGCGACGGTCACCGCGAGGTGCACGGCGTCGTCGTCGCGTTCGGCGGCGAGTTCGGCAACTCTCGCGTCGGCGGGTGGCGAGTCCATCGCCACGATCGCCACGGGCACGTTCGCCCGGCCGAGAGCGTCGGCGG
>Ga0272442_10006767_pt1 | contig 14969 bp, 8 predicted proteins | sample SSMForm2O_FD_200262 | JGI IMG/M metagenome (GOLD analysis project Ga0272442, IMG submission 200262) | Marine sediment archaeal communities from Little Sippewissett salt marsh, Falmouth, MA, United States - SSM-Form-2O | ecosystem: Environmental > Aquatic > Marine > Wetlands > Sediment ...
TGCAGATGGACTTTGGCAAGATACAGCTGAACTGCGGATGGCAGTGTGACGAGGAGGGATGGCAGGAGAATATCAAGGAAATCGTGTACCAGATCAATGATCATATGGCGGTAGAATGGTTTATCCCTAATGGCGTGGGATTGAGTTTCAGCTGGTAGGGAATAACAAACGCTGAATAGAAAATAAAACTCTTTTTCTTGAATGAGATATATGGTAAAATAATATGATAATTAAAATTAAATAATAAATATTTAGTTATATATATTATGATTAAAAAAAATTTTTGGATAATTCCTATCATGGAAAAAAACATTGACAAACCACAAGCTGAAATGTTGCATGAAAGATCGATGAAAACTTCCTCACAAAATAGGCAACGCCTGTTGTTGCCAAATAATAATTAGAGATTTGAATGAAGCGAAAAACCGGAAGTGGATGAATATTGCCCTTACAGTGGCAAAAGGATCAGGACTTGTTATAAAATAAAAGCCAGAAAATGTTAGCCTCCCTTGTTGTGTTATTCGAAATTCTAATTTATTGCTTACATGATATCATTTATAAATGGATTTACCATTTATTTTAGTGAAATAATCACAAATGACAAATAGTAATGATTATCTAGACAATTGGAGATTTGTTTATGACTTATAAAAAAAAGTCTATCTTGAGAATTGTACTGATTTTTTCAATTCTTATCATATTGGCAACTGCGGGTTGTTCGGGAATTCAAAACAATCTTGCTCAGTCAGAAATAAAAAAATTAATCGTTTCTTATATTGAAGAAAGCATGGAAAGAAGAGTATCTGTCGATAATGTAAAAGATTACTCATTCAATTCCATAACCCTTTCTAATTTTAAGATATTCGAAGATGACTTACTTGAAAAAGAAGAAAACCAGATATTCCAGGCAGAGGAAATCATCGTAAGCTACAAATTTGATTTAATGGCTGCTCTAAAGCAAAAATCAGCCCTGGAAATTGACTCGTTAACCTTGATAAAGCCACAGATGGCTTTGGTTCGAGACCTAGACGGACATTTTGATTTTTTAGAGAAATTTAACCTGATAGGTAAGGAAATGGCCTTTTCCATCAACAGGATAAATATTGAGGATGGCAGTTTGGATTACAGGGATTATCAGACAACTTTAGAAAAAGGATTGCTCAGCAAAGCCAGATCTGTAAATGGATATCTTTCTTTGGGAAATTTACCAGTCATAGAGCTGGATATATCAGGCGTACAGGAACATAAAAAGACGTCCCTTAATCTAAAAGGTCATTTTTCTATCAGCGATACAAATTATGCTCTTGATTTTGTTTTTAAGGATGCACAACTTGATCATTTTCAATATTACTTTGCTGAAGCAGAAATATTTAGGATACAAAGAGGTTTATTCGATTTAAATCTGCATTTGTCTGATGATTCAGATGTTGATCAGGAAAATTTTAATTGGTATGGAGATGCCATAGCAAAAGATGTTGATTTCTCTCCTGATTTTTTAAATAATATAAAAATTGATCAGGCGGATGGTTATGTATCCTTTGATTCCAAACAGGCAACTTTAAGCCAAATAACCGCTTTCTATAAGAATTCACCCTTCCTTTTATCAGGCACACTAAATTATTCGAAGAATTTTGAATACGACATTGATGTGACATCAAATGAATGTCAGTTGGATGATTTAAAAGAGGAAGCAGGGAAATATGTAAATCTTTCAACCGATTTTTCCCTGAATGGTCAATCAGAGGTTTCCTTCAAAGTAATTGGCTTTGAAGAAGAATGCCAAATTAATGGGAGATTAACCGCTGAAAAGGTAAGTATCGAGGGTCATGATTTTTTTCAATTTTCGACCCGATTTGATTTTGCTGACGATACTCTTCGCATGAGTGAAACGGAAACACAAATCGCCGGAGGTATTATTCGAGGAAATGGAGAAATTACACTTGATATGACCTCACCGAAATACAGTTTTTTATTTGATTTGGAGGAAGTTGAATTAAACAGCCCTTTATTAAAACCACTTGTCGCAGGCCATTTGAAAAGTGGAACCCTATCTGGTAATATTGGCTTAAATGGAATTGCGATTAACGGGGAAAGTTTAAACCTGAAAGCTGATTTAAAATTGAATAACAATGAATATGGAGATTTTTGGTTTAAAACGGAAGGGACTATTGATCAAAATAACCAGCTTAATCTGAATCTGCAAACAGAAGGTATTAATCTGGAGAGATTGACAAAAAGTTTTGATTATAATGAAATAAAAGGTCAGGCAAGTTTTAGAGGTGTTTTGAAAGGTTCATTGAATAACTTGAAAATTAATGGACAAATTGATGTTGAAAAAGTAAAGATTTCTGATCTTCCTTTCGATTATTTGAAGGGGAATATTGATTATTCGGATAAATTACTTACCATGGAAGATTTTGTTTTATCGAATAAAGACATTTACCTTGCAGGAGATGGACAAATCAGTTACTCACCTGATGCAGGACATTTTGCAGTAGATGCAGTATTGAATTTAAGCCAAACAGACCTGGTCTTCCTCGAACAACTTGTTCAATTCGATTTACCTGTATCCGGATTAACCAGTGCAGAAGTCGTAGTCAGGGGAAAATGGCCGGAAATCATTGCGAAAGGTGATTTTGAATTTGTAAATATTCATTTAGGTGACTATTTAGCGGAATCTGGAAATGCCATTGTTTCCCTGGAAAATAATAAAATCAACATAGAAAACATGATGCTTAAAACTGGTAAGCACTCGATCTATGCCAAGGGTAAATTAGGACTTGAAAAAAATATTCCCCTGGATTTGAGAGTGAATTTCTTAAACCAGGATGTACAGGAATTGTTATCAAATCTGGTAGAATCCGAGTTGCTTGAAAAATTTAAAGGGCAAGCAACCGGTTCTGTGGAGATAAAAGGATTTATTGATTCTCCGGACATTTATATTGCTTCAATTATTGAAGATGTCCGCTTGGAAGGCCTCCCTTTAAATTTGGTGGATCTTCAAATTGAAAAGATTGGTTCTTTGGTGCAGATTAATCGATTGAAATTAAAACAGCAGAACGGGGAATTGAATGCTCTGGGTTGGATCGACCTTCATCCGGGGAAAGAAAATATGAAAATTGATATGACTGCCAATAACATTGACTTGAAGCAGCTTTCTAATTTTTTTAATCTGGATGATATGCTTGAGGGTTCGGTAAGCTTTACAGCGAAGGCAGAAGGAAATGTGAATGCTCCGATGGTTTCTTTCTCTGCCCAAGTAGAAAAAGCAAAATATGCAGAATTTTATTTTAATGAATTGAAGCTTGAAGCCCTGTATGACCAGGAGGTTTTGAGAATAAATCAATTTACATTAAACAAGGATGGCAATCAGGTCATCGGAAAAGGAGAAATACCCTATCATTTTTCTTTGGCAAATAAGGATGTTGATACACCGGGATTTACTGATTTGCCTTTGAATTTTACTTTAAATATGGAGAATACAGATTTAAATATCATCAAACTGTTTTTTAAGGACGATTTTAAACAGGTGGGCGGCCTTGCCAATTTGAGTTTAAAATTATCCGGAACCTTAAGAGATCCTTTGTTGAACGGTGCGATTACCCTGGCTGACGGGGAAATGGAATTTAATCAATCAATCCCAAAAATAAGCCATTGGAATGCCATGTTCCGGTTAGAAGATAATCTTCTTAAAATAACGGATATGAATTTTAAAATCGATCAAATCGCAATGAATAGTTCCGGAGAAGTTCTCTTAAAAAATCTTATGCCTCAGGATTTGCGCATCAAATTGTGGAGTAATGGTCAGGAGATTGTTTATGGAGATATATTTACAGGACAGACAGACTTTGATATCGGTATAACAGGTCAAACAAGTTCGCCGTACATAAAAGGAAAGGCAATCCTTTCTCAGGGTAAATTATCCCTGGAGGAAACTGAAGAAACCTCATTTGATATGAATAAAATTCTCGAAGGATTAACCGATTTAGATGGAGATGTTGACCTGAAAATCGAAGTAAAGAATGACTTTATTTTGGAAACAAAAGATTTTAACTTGCATTTAGGGGGGGATATTACTATTAGCGGAGATCTGTCTGCTCCGGTAATCAACGGTGAATTGGGTGTTGAGCAGGGATATATCGCATTTTTAGATAAAAGATTTCGTGTGTCAAATGGAAAGATTATCTTTCCTAATTCCCTTGAAAAAGATTTGATACTCAATATGAAGGCAAAAACAAGGATAGACGATATAGATATTTTATTGCATTTGGGAGGAAGCCCTTCCCAACTTTCCATTACACTTGAATCTTCTCCGGTCTTAACCGAGAATGAAATCATCTCTCTATTGATGTTCAATAAAAATTATGCCGGTTTGTCCGAGGGGGAACTGGGACAAATTTTACAAGAAGAGATGGTCAATTTGCTTGCGCAGGGGCTCAGCTTAACCTTTTTAAACCAGATAGAAAATGAAGTAGCCAATAGCCTGGGATTGGATGAATTTGATATTGAAACGATTTTTAAGGAGGAAGCCGGTGATGACCTGGAAGCAAATCAGGGATTAACTTTAGCTGGTTTGGCTTTAAAAATAGGTAAATACTTTTCCGAAAATTTTTACTTGACTTATTCGACACCATTATATGAAGGAGGAAAGGGAAATATTGAATTTGAATATAAAGTAAAGGATGATTTGATTTTAAGTACCCAGATGGGTTCAACGGGTTCTCAGGAAGAAGACTTTGAATTAAAATTTGAATTACAGTATGAATTTTAATAAAATGGGAAAATGATTGTTATAGATTTAAAATATAAAGAACACTTTAAAGGGGGAAATAGAATGGGAAACAATGACTACCGAAGAAAAACAACCTTATTGTTAGGAATTTTAATTGCCTTATTTATTTTATGCAGCGCAATTCAAGGTTTTGCTGACGGTCAGGGCAAGATTACCGCGATTATGTTGCAGGGGAATGAAAATATTTCCAAAGATTTAATCATTTCTCAAATTGCATCCAATTTAGGTGATATCTTTTCCAAAGAAAAAGTTGAAAAGGATGTAAGAGCTATTTATGATTTAGGTTATTTTAAAGATATTACTATTAAATTGGAACCTTTTCGGGATGGGTACAAGGTATTATTTGTTTTATCGGAATATCCCCCAATAAAAGAAATAAATATAAGTGGAAATACAGCCATAACGGTTGAAGAGATGAGAGATGTCATGGTACTTACAGAGGGACAGATATTCAGTCAAAAAATATTGAAAAATGATTTGAAACGGATTTCTCAAATCTACAAAGACCGGGGCTATCTTTTAATCAATGTAAAGGAAGTCAACTATGATGAAGAAGCAAGGTTATCTATTGCCATTGCCGAGGGACGCCTGGAAAAAATTAGCATCGAAGGGAATGATAAAACGAGAGAAAAAGTCATAACCCGGGAAATAACCATTGAACCGGGAGACTTGTTTGATTTCAATATTGTAAAAAAATCGTTACAAAATATTTATAACCTGGGTTTTTTTGAAGATGTAACCATGAGACTGGAACCGGGAAGCGATGAGGATCTGGTTGAATTGGTCATCAAAGTCATTGAAAAAAATACCGGAAAATTCGGAGTAGGTGCAGGCTATAGTTCGGAAGAAGGTTTATTGGGATTTGTCAGTTACGAAGAAAATAACCTATTTGGTGGAGGGCAAAAAATAGAAGCAGAAATAGAAGTAGGCAACAGGACGACCTACAAACTTTCTTTCCTTGAGCCCTGGATTGCCAATACGCCTACTTCAGTTGGATTGGAAGTCTATAATTCCATCCTTAATAAAGAAGATGAAGAAGATGACATACTTATTGGTGAATATGATGAGGAAAAGCTTGGTGGGCGTCTTATATTGGGAAGAAGAATTGGTGATGATTACAAATTGGGTCTGGAAGTGAAAACGGAAAGGGTGACTTATGATTTAATTTCCGGCGTTCTACCTGATGATAGTAATGAAGGATGGACCAACAGCTTTACACCGAGTTTAAGCTATGATACAAGAGATGATATTTTTGATGCTACTGAGGGATGGTATCATACTTTTTCTCTGGAAAAAGCAGGGGGCTTTTTAGGAGGGGATTATAATTTTACCAAGTACAATCTAACGCTTAGGGCTTATATATCGACTGATTTTATTACCGAAGCGTTGGATGTGACCAATCCGAGCAAACTAACCGATACGATTGAACAAGGTGTATTGGCCTTTAGAGCGATAGGCGGGATATCCGATACCGATTTACCTTCTTTTGCCCAATACAATGTTGGTGGGTTAAGTACACTGAGGGGATATGATTTAAATGAATTTAATGGCGATAAGGCCTTGGTGTTCAATGCTGAGTACAGATTTCCTCTTGCTGAAAATTTTCAGGCAGTTGTCTTTGCCGATTGGGGTCAGGCCTGGGAATACGGAGAGAGTATCAATTTGTCGGATTTAAAATTTGGCAAAGGAATAGGTGTTCGTTTCGATACGCCAATTGGACCGATTCGCTTGGATTACGGTATTGGTGAATCAGGTGTTGGAAAAACATATTTAAGCATTGGTCAGAGCTTTTAGTGGAAATTCGTTCAAAATACATATTAATTTCGATATTGAGCGGTCAAGAACAGGATGCCTTAAAAAAAATGGAAAAAATATTGGGTTTTTTATTTGAATATCGTATAAAATATTGTATATTGTTATAGTTGAGTCATTATCTCGGGAAACTTTGAAGAGTTTTTACTCGATAAATAGACTATTATGATTGAATTTTATGCGATATCATGCTGAATCAGGCAATGATGAAAAACAAGGAGGAAAAAATGCAATTAGCAGAAAAGAAAGTAGAATTAAGAATAGTATTCATTTTATTATGTTCGGTGATTTTTTTGTTGGGTTTATGTGTCCAAACTACCGTGGCTGCCGAAGCGAAGATTGGCTTGGTCAATTTAACGGAGGTTATATCCAGCCATCCATATTCCGAAAAAATATCACAGGCTAATTTAAATTTAAGGAATGAGCTCCAAAAAAGACAAGAAGACTTAAACAGTGAAGGCAAAGGGCTTAATGAAACCGAACTTAAAAAATTAGAAGATAAATTCAATAAAGAATGGGAACCCATCAAAGAAAAAATCATTGCAGAACTGAAATCCTTTCAGGCAACAAGATATTCTGATATTCTTGAAGCCATCAAGCAGGTTGGGGATAACGGAAAATATGATTTAGTCATCAACAGTGAAATAAAAGTGCCTGCCGGCAGTGATGTTTTAAGTTTACCAGTAGCTCTTTATGGGGGCGAAGATATTACCCAGGATGTTATTGAGGAAATCAAGAAAAATTTCAAAGAATAAATCCAGGGAACAATAAAAGAACAATTTAAAATTGGAAATAATCAGTTATTTTTTAAAAGCATTTTGGAAAATAACTGATTATCATTTTACAATCAATTGGATGTATTGGGAAAATATGATGTATTTTAATCGTTCAGGTTAGAGATATCCCAATGGTTATTATGGGGAAATTATTAAATGTTAAAAATCGTTTATATTGTATAAATATGAAGGATTTGGATTAATTAAGGGGAAACTGTCAGGTGGGGATTAAAACCGAAAAATTGGTAAAGATTTATCGAACAAGGCGGGTAGTGGATGAAGTCAGCCTGGAAATCAACAAAGGTGAAGTGGTTGGTCTTTTAGGCCCAAACGGCGCGGGTAAAACAACCACATTTTATATAATTGTCGGATTAATCAATCCGGATAGAGGGGCGATTTCTTTTAATGGAAATGAGATCACTAAAGAGCCCATGTTTAAACGATCCCGAATGGGCATTGGTTATCTTGCTCAGGAACCGTCAATATTTCGAAAACTGACGGTAAAAGAAAATATTTTACTCATATTGGAGTTGATGGGCGTGCAAAAGAAAGAGCAAGAAGAAAGGTGTTTTTCATTATTGGCAGAACTGGAAATAACGCATTTGGCTGATTACAAGGGTTATATGCTTTCCGGTGGGGAAAGACGTCGCGTAGAGATTGCCCGAACACTATCCAGTTCTCCCTCTTTTATGCTGCTAGATGAACCGTTTACCGGTGTTGACCCCATAGCTGTCTATGATATACAGGAAATGATATCCTATTTGAAGAATAAAGGATTGGGGATATTGATTACCGACCACAGCGTGAGGGAAACTTTAAAAATAACCGATAGGGCTTATATCATGCATGATGGGAAGATATTAACCCATGGTTCCCCTGAAGAAGTTGCCAACTGTAAAATAACTCGAAAAATCTACCTGGGAGAACGATTCAATCTGTAAAATTGGTTAGCCGGTTAGATGGTTAGCTGGTTAGAAATATACATAAGAGAAATTTTAAAAATTTATTTTATGTAATGGAAATTAAAATGTCAACTCTAAAATCTTTTGAAGAACTAACTATCTGGCAGGAAGCAAGAAAATTTACCAAAAGAATGTATACTTTAACCAAAGGATTTCCCAGGGAAGAGACATATGGGTTAACCTCGCAAATTAGAAGAGCCTCGGTTTCAATGATGTCTAATATAGCTGAAGGATTTCATCGAAGATCTACTAAAGAGTTTATCAATTTCTTAATCATTGCTAGAGCCTCTACATTTGAGGTTCAAAATGATTTATTTATTGCTCTCGATTTAAATTATATTGACAAAGCAGTTTTTCAAGAAAACTATAATTGTTCAAATAAAATTGCCATGTTAATTAATAAATTAATCAAATATTTGCGTTCACAGTTAAAAACATACACAAATCATTAAAAATTGCTTAAATACCAATTAACCATTTAACTAATTAACCAGTTAACCGGGAAAAGGTTGTTGCGAAGGGAGCTCAGGATATATGTCCAGTTTTATATTGATTTTCACCTTAATTCTTATTAGCGGTTTGATTGCCGTGGCAGGTGACTGGGTGGGGCTAAAAATAGGTAAAAAAAGAATCACGATATTTGGATTGCGTCCCCACTATACCGCAATATTTATCACAGTTGTCACCGGTATATTAATTACATCTATTACCATTAGCATTCTTTCCATTACTTCTACTGATGTTAGAACTGCTTTATTCGGCATGGAAGAACTCAAAGAGAAACTGTCCAATTTATCTCAGGAAGTGCAGGTTCAAAATGTTCAATTATCGACCACAAAGAAAGATTTGGAAATACGAACAAGCCAATTGCAGGAATTGGAAAATAAATATCAAAATCTATCCGATGATATTAGCATTAAGACGGGCCAGCTGGAGGAATTGACAATTACCAAAGAAGAATTGACTAAAGAAAAAGAAAATCTGGATAAGGAAATTAAAGAATTGCAGTCTACCATTCAATCTCTCTATTCCGGGATTAGCTGGATAAGAGAAGGTAATGTTATTTTGGGTCCTGATGAACAGATTGCCACAAGCATCATTCAGGGAGGCAAGCCCATTGAAGAAATAAGAGATCATTTAATCAGGTTTTTGAATACAATCTCGGATAGGGTTTTGGCCATGGGTGCAAAAAGGGATGAACGGACCAATCAGGTCTTTATCATTTCACAACAGGAATTTGAAGATTTGATCCAGAGAATTCACAAAACCGATTCAAACAAGGAAATGGTTATTAGATTGTTATCTTCTATCAATGTGATAGAGGGAGAACCTATCGTTGCTTATTTTGGTCTTATGGAAAATAAATTGGTTTTCAAAGCAGAAGAAGAAATTCTTTCAGAGGAAATAAAAAATTCAAAAGATGTCAAAGAAATTGAAAAACAACTTTTTCTACTTCTCAGAAAAGTCAATATCCTTGCCGTAAAAGAAGGGATTATCCCAAACCCAAAATCCAGTTTTGTGGGAACCATTTCAGCAAATAATTTTTATCAAACCATCAGGAATATATTGGAATCCGAAAATGCTTTAAATGTATCAGTCATTTCACAAAATAACACCTGGAGCATCGGTCCACTCAAGGTTAGAATGGAAACCATGCCGATACAATCTCCAAATCCTTCCTCTGAATAAAAATACTTTTGAGTAAAGGGAAGACTATTTTTAACAATGGCGTCTCTTTTATCATTATTATTTTACCCCATTTCCGATTATTTTTCTTTGCAAGCGGAAAAATGTTATATTTTACAATGTTTTCCTTGACTTTAGGCGATTCAAACAATTATAATAAAAAGAGCAAATTGAATGACTATAAATTTCCCTCTATTGGTCTGCAAAAATATATGAAAAATAAATTTTTTTATAAAAAGCAGGAATTTCAAACAAGTATGTCGAATATATATTTTATGCAGAATGGAGTGATTTAATCTTATCATCTAAAATTGGTTAAAGTGGGAAGAAAGGAGGTGAAAAAAAACTTGGCCTGCTTTAATTAAAACAGATGATAGACAACCGGCTGGTTAACCGAAAGAGAGGATGTTAGTGAGGAAACTTTGGAGACTCAATTAACAGATTCTTCTTGAAGGGAAACTCGCTGGAAATACAAAAAAACCAAGGAGAAAATAATGAAAAAATTAGTATTAGCATTAGTATTAGTTATTGCTTTTTCATTCACAGCATTAGCTAATCCATTTGTAGATGTACCTTTAAACCATTGGGCATATGATTCAGTCCAAAGCTTAGCCGCAAAGGGTGTTGTTGTAGGATTTCCTGATGGCACATTTGGTGGTGGAAAATCCTTAACCCGTTACGAATTTGCTGAAGCAACTGCTAAAGCATTAGCAGTCGTCGAAGGCATGGGTTATGCATCTGCTGCAGACGTAGCAATTTTAGAGAAATTAGCCATTGAGTTTGCTGACGAATTAGCCGGATTAGGCGTAACCGTTGCAGACCTGGAAGCTAGCTTAGGCGCACAGACTGAAGCAGTTGCTGCTTTAGAAGAAACTGTGGCTAAATTAGACACCTTCTTTGAACCTGTCACCATTACTGGAGACATTGCAGTGACTTATGAAAAAGTCATTCTTCCTGCAGTCGCACCAGCTACCATCACTGATGAGACTGAATTAAACATCGCAGTTGAAATCAATGATACAACCACTGCTGGCATCGAAATGGAATTCGAAAATGTATTGAACGAAAATGTAAACCTTGATGTTGACAGCTGGGATTTCTGGTTAAAACACAATGGTGAAGACTTAAATCTGTGGATTGGTGAAGTAGAACCAGCCAGCATAGGTTTAGGTTTGGTTTACGATTTTGGTGTTAACGAAGAATTCTATGGCGCATGGGCACAATGGATGTGGGATGCAGATGATTCAGACCTCGGAACATGGACTGTATTCATGGATGTAGAAGATTTCTATGTATTGAACATTGGCTTTGAAGCTGGCGACGATGATATTCCTGTTGGCTTAACCGTTTCTTACGATCCTTTAGCAGGCGGTTTTGCTGGTTCTGCTGACTTATCTTTCGATATCGGCGACGATGACGAAACCGCAGTTGGCTTAGAAGCAGGCATTTTCTACGGTACAGGTCTTGCTTTTGCAGGTGCTGCCACATTATCAGGAGAATATGAAGACTTCAATCTGGATGCAGAAGTTTACTACCTGCAACCTGGATTCGTTCCTACTAACAATACCTATGAAGCAGATGATTTATTTGGTGTTGACGTAGCAGTCGGATTTGCACTTACTGATGAAGATGACGATACCCAAATTGATGCTGAAGTCAGCTGGAACTATGAAATGGATGCCGCTTTCGCAGCAAATACCAATCATGAAATCGGTGCTGAATTAGTATTTGGAATCGACGCTGACACTGAAGAGGAAGCAATGGTAGGTGTGACTTACGATGTATTAACTGGTGGCGTTGACCTGGAAGGTGAATATGTAAACTTGCCTTTAGGCGATGAAGACGATACTGAATTTGTTCTCAGTGCACATGCCGAATACGCAATGTTGACCGGAGATTACCTGGGAGTAGCAACATTGGTATACGACTTCGAAGATGACATGACCCTTACTTTAGAAGGTCGTGTTGACAGCGATGGCGCAGCCATGTACAGTGCAGAAGCAAAATTGGATTACGCAGTAGCTGAAAACACTGATTTATTCGTCAGATTCGAATACAATGATTGGGCAGATGATATCAATGATTGGGATGATCTTGAAATCACCGGAACCGACAGTGTAGTCGAAGCTGGAGTCGAAGTAAGCTTCTAATTTTATTAAAAGCTTAGTAAGATAATAATAAAAAATAACCCCCGGATATCTTTTCGGGGGTTATTTTTTATTATTTTTAAATATAACATGGAAGAAAAGTATTTGCGGAATCCATGGAATAATATTATAATTTAAATAGTTATCTGGTTATAGGGTTACTTGGTTAACTAGTTACAAGTCAGCACGAAAAAACCTAAAATCTGCTTTAGATTGTGTTATGATTCATTTCCTGAACTATTAAACCAATTAACCAACTAACCAATTAACTAATTAACCAATTAAAGGCAGGTGGAATCAATGTTACTTAAAAAATTATCTACTCTTTTCATGGTCATTATTTTTATTTGTACAACCGTATTAACGCAATTCGCCGGAGCACAAAATGTCTCGCAGGCAACCGTGCTGGAAGACCTGGAAGAAATAGAAATGACTTTATACGGACAAGCCGGAGAGGGATCCCTGATTGAAAGGGTCGAGTATCTGGAAAAGGAGTTGGTCGGAAGGACTTTGCCCGGAACCATCGGGAATCGGGTAAAACAATTAAAAGAATTTATTATAGACGGCACGCCCGAGGACCTTTCTGTCAGCTTTAAAATAAAGCTCTCTCAATGGATATTGGAGGAAAGAATTACCTCTGAGCCTATTCTAAAACAAATAGAAAGTCTTGAAAATACCTTATTTGGTGAAATATCTGATGATGTTCTGGCGATGAGGGCAGAAAATATTTTTGAAGTATGTTTTAAAGACGGAAAACCTCAAATTGAAGAAGTATTGATTCCGGCAGGAACTTTGGTTCCCATCCGTTTTTTAAGTGATGTTAGTTCCAAGAAAAATAAGACCGGAGACACTTTTGCTTTTGAGGTTGCGGAAAATATTTACATAGATGGAAAATTAATTTTACCCGCCAATCATGTAGGAACAGGCGAAGTGGTTGAAGCAAAAAAGGCAAAGATTCTATCCCGGAAGGGAAAGCTGGAGCTGGCATTTAAAACGACACTCGCATTGGATGGCACTGTTCTTAACCTGGTGCTGGGAGAAGAAGCCGAAGAAGAGAATGAACGGATTGCATGGGCTATCGGAGCAGGCGTGTTGGGACTGATTGTGTTAAGCAATCCCATAGGCCTGGCAGCAGGTGCGCTTATTCCCGGAAAAAATGTAAAAATAGAAGAGGGTAGCGAGATGTATCTCCAGGTTGAAAAAAACACCAAAGCCATCATTTACGTGCAATAGATATCAAAGGAAAAATCGCAATAATTTAATGCAAAATGAGAAGAAAAATATTTTGCAGAAAATATTCAATAGCAGAAAGGTAGGCCTTACGCCTGCCTTTCTGCTATTGATAGAATGATATCTATGAGAAAATTAAATCTCTAATCCTGTGATTCTTTGATTGAGATGGGTAGTAGATTTATTTCAAGTTGACTCATTATTTGATTTATAAATTTGATGATTAAATCACAGAAAGAATATCTATTGAGCATTTCCCTTGAAATCTTAATATCTTTTCTTCTAATTATCAGTAATCACATTACTATTCCTGCTATAATTAAGACATCCAGGGATTGAACTTAACAATTACTTGCTACTTGCTTAACATTTAACAATCTTTTAATGGTTTTTCGCTAGTATCTATTCACTATCGACTAACAACGATTAACCGACGATTATTACTTAATATTCCACAATCGGGAAAGATGAGCTATTGGGAAATACCTGGACATCCTGAACGATATCAAAATTGTTGACCCAGTTTTTTACATAGAAATAAGCTTCATTCAAGCTGACTTGATGGTTCGAATTTGTATCCGCAGGATAACTGCCGGTATAACCGGCACCGTTACACAGGGCCATGGTGAATGCGCCGAATGGATTACCTTCCTGGGGATATAACTCATAACAGGATTGGTAATAATGACAGGAAGTCAGCACTTTATATTCATTGCCGGTCAGGAGACTTTTGGAATAGCTCTGGGAAAAAATCTGCATGACATTTTCATTGAATGTTTCAATGTCTCCTTCGGTTTTTGTTGTTTTAACAAATCCCTTACCGATAAATCCTCCGGAATGGCAGGAATCAAGAAAGACTACTTTTGTGCCGGGAATGGCGCTTAGGGCATTTTCCAATTGGTTGACGCTGATGGCGGAGTTGATATAAGAGGTGATATCAGAAGGGCAGATATAAGATGTGCCTTCAAACAAGCTTCCATGACCGCTGAAATAGAAATACGAAATATCGTTTTCATCGGCACCGGCGAAGGATGAGCTGATACCCTGGAGAATGTTTGATTTCGTTGCCTGCCAATCCTTTAAAGTATTTATTGTGGAAAAAGTTGCATTTGAATCACCAAATTGGCATTGTTGTAATATTTGACGCATTCGATTGACATCATAAGGCGGAGCAGATAAATCATTTTTATCATCATTAATATAATCTCCGACACCCACCAGGAATGCCCGATAGGCCACTTCACTCTGTTCAAAGGGTTCTACATTGATTAAAACGCTATCCGTTTTGGTGATATTTTTTTCGGTATAGCTGACGGTGACAGACGTATTCCCTTCGGAAATGGCTGTGACATTTCCTCCGGCGCTTATCGTAGCAATTGCGGTATCTTCTGAAGTGTAATCACAGTCATTAAGGTTGATATCTTTACTCGTGCCGTTATCATAGAAAGCTGTAATGGTATTGATAGTCTCAAAGGTTCCGACATTTAAATTCATCTCGGTGGGCTGAGCGTCTATAGAGTTCAATTCAGCTGTAGTGACAGGTAAATTGTTGACATTGACGATA
>Ga0272442_10006768_pt1 | contig 14965 bp, 17 predicted proteins | sample SSMForm2O_FD_200262 | JGI IMG/M metagenome (GOLD analysis project Ga0272442, IMG submission 200262) | Marine sediment archaeal communities from Little Sippewissett salt marsh, Falmouth, MA, United States - SSM-Form-2O | ecosystem: Environmental > Aquatic > Marine > Wetlands > Sediment ...
TGATAAAAAAAGTTGTTGAAAAAGGCTCATTCAGTGTTACTGATGATTATACCGAAATAAAAGATGCTGATGTTATCCTTATAGATGTACAAACACCTACTGATGAAAAAGGTGTCCCTCGTTATAAATCACTTAAAGAAGTAAGTAAAAAAGTTGGAGAACATATTAAAAAAGGAGCACTTGTAGTTATCGAGTCGACTGTTGCTCCTGGAACAACACAGTATATTGTAAAACCAATTCTCGAAAAAGAATCAGGTATGAAAGCTGGTAAAGATTTCTTTTTAACTTTTTCTTATGAACGGGTTATGGTAGGTAGATTACTTAATAATATACAAAATTACCCTAGAATCATAGGTGGAATTGATGAAAAAAGTACAAATCTAGCCATGGATTTATATAAACATATTGTAAAATCAACGCTTCATCCTACAGATAGTCTTACTGCTGAGGTTGCTAAAGTAGTTGAAAATACATATAGAGATGTTAATATCGCTTTTGCTAATGAGGTGGGCTTGATGTGTGAAAGCCTTGGTGTTAATGTGTTTAAAGTTAGAGAGCTTGTAAATACCCTACCTAATGATCCATCTAATCCAGCTGCAAATCCTATTCGAAACATGCATTTTGCTGGAGCAGGCGTGGGAGGACATTGCCTTCCAAAGGATCCATGGCTTCTAAAATATGGAGTAGACACATATGGTGATTTTAAGGTCGATCCTAAAGTGATTGTTGGTAGTAGAAAACTAAACATGTGGATGCCAAACCATATGGTTGAATTACTAAAAGAAGGACTGAAACAAAAAAATAAGAAACTTAAAAATTCAAAAATAGCGGTACTAGGGGTTGCATTTCTTGAAAACTCTGACGATACACGTAACACACCAACAAAAGAGGTTTTTGAAAAACTTAAAGCAAAAGATGCAAAGCCAGTCCTTCATGATCCATATGTTAGAGATTTTGAATATCCCTTTGCAAAAGATTTAGACAAAACTCTTAAAGATGCTGATGCAGTAATTTTAATGGTCAAGCATAAAGACTATCTCAAAATAAACTTTGATTCTTTAAAAGAAAAAATGAATACACCAGTTTTTATTGATGGCAGAAACGCTTTTGATAAAAAAACACTAGAAAACGCTGGTTTTATTTATCTAGGGGTTGGCAAACCTCATTAACAACAGATACAACTTTTTCTAAATCTTTTTCTGTTAAATCAGGATGAACAGGTAAGGATAGGGAAACCTCTGCTAAATACTCAGAAATTTTCAAATCTGAATGAGAAAATTTTTTAAGATGTGGGTAAAAATGTAATGGCTTAGGATAATATATACCAAAACCAATTTTTTCTTTTTTCAGTTTATCTATTATTGTTTTCCGATCTTTGTATTGAATTGTATACTGATGATATGCATGTTTTGCTTTTTCAAAAGATATTGGTGTTATAACATTTTTAAGATTATCATCATAAAAAGCTGCGTTTTCTCTTCTTTTTTTGATGAACCCGGGAAGTTTTTTTAGTTGAGCAAGACCTATTGCTGAAGCAATATCAGTCATCCGGTAGTTGTAACCTATTCCATCATGTTCATATCCCCATTGAGTTTTAACACGGCTATGGTTATGAAGTGAATCGATTTTTTCATATAATTCATCATCATCTGTTGTAATCATACCGCCTTCACCGGTGGTCATATTTTTTGTAGGATAAAAAGAAAAACATTCTAGGTTTCCAAATGATCCAACCATTTTACTATCTATTGAGGCGCCATGTGCTTGTGCTGCGTCACCTATTACGAAAAGATCATGCTCATCAGCGATTTTCTGTATTTCTTTCATATCTGCAGGAAGACCATAGAGATGAACAGGCATTATTGCCTTTGTTTTATCTGTAATAAGTGCTTTGATTTTTTTCGTATCAATATTAAATGTTTTTTTATCAACATCACAAAAAACAGGTTTTGCATTACAAAAAAGAATAGAATTAACTGAGGCAATAAATGAAAAAGAAGGAACTATAACCTCATCACCCTTACCTATTTTAAGGGCTAGGAGCCCTAGATGAAGAGCGGTTGTACCTGATGTTGTTGCAACTGCATGCTTTACACCGATATATCTAGCGAATTCTTCTTCAAATTCTTTTGTTTTAGGTCCACATGCAACCATACCTGATTCTAGAACTTTTGAAACTGCTGTTTTTTCTTCTTTTCCGATTAAAGGTTTAGCTATAGGAATCATTAGGATTTTACCTCTTTAAACATTTTAGAATCAATTTTGTATTCTTTACTACACTTGGGACAAACACACAATACAAAATCTTTTTCAACAGTTTTTTTAATGAGCTCTTTTCCGCATTTGCAAATAAAACCTTTCAACTTTGCTGGGTTTCCGTAAACAATTGCATGTTCTGGTACATCTTTAGTGACAACAGAACCAGCACCTATCATTGCGTTTTTACCGATTGTCACACCACAAATAATAGTAGCATTTGCACCTATCGATGCACCTTTTTTAACAAGAGTTTTAACAACTTTTTCTTCGGTCCATATTTTTGCCCTTGGTAAAAGATCATTTGTAAAACAAACATGAGGTCCAATAAAGACATCATCTTCAACAGTGAGTCCATGATAAAGAGTTGCAAAATTCTGGATTTTACAATTATTTCCTACTATAACTCCAATATCGATGTATACACTTTTTCCGATGTTACAGTTTTTACCTATTTTTGCATTTTTTCTTATATGTACAAAATGCCAAATATTAGAACCATCTCCAATATCTACATTTTCTTCAACATATGCTGATTCATGAATCAATTCTGATCACCTCACCGGTTTTAGCTGATGTAACTGCTGCCTGGGCAATTTTAACAGCTATTAGACCATCATATCCGGTGGCAAGTGGTTTTTTGTTATTTTTTACTGCTTTTACAAAATCCGAAATCTCATTTTTTAAGGGTTCTTTTTTCTGCAGATCCATATTAGATATTTTATTTTGAAGTGGTATATTAAACAAATTAGCATCATCAACATTTTCAAATGATGAAGAAGAAGTTTGAACAGATTGATTTATAAAATCAGCTTCTACTAAACTTTTTTTACAGGTTAAAAAAAGTTTTCTTATTTTAATTGGTGTCAACCAATTTACTTCTATAACTCCACATAAACCATTTCTAAAATTTAGAACAATTGTTGCGTGATCCTCATAATTGATTTGTTTGTTGAATTTTCCTGATCTTGCGTAAACAGATTTTACTTCTCCTGTAATATAACGCATTACATCAATATCATGAACACCAAAATCAAAAATAACTCCTACATCTCTTATACGCCCGGGAAAATTACTAACTCTTTTAGAACTAAGGGTTATAAGTTCACCATATTGATTTTTTTCAAACGCGTTTTTTACAAAAGAAACAACAGGATTATGTCTCTCTATATGTCCTACAGCAAAAATAATACCTGCTTTATCTGCTTTTGAAATCAATTTTTTGACTTTTTCAACACTGTTGCATACTGGTTTTTCTACTAAAATATGCTTTCCGGAGTTGATTGCGTCCATTGCAATGTCAAAATGTGTAACTGTTGGTGTGGCAATAATTAATGCATCAACTTTAGGTAATAATTCTTTGTAATCGGTAAATGCTGATACGTTAAAGCGTTCAGCAATATTTTCTAATGTTTCTTTGTTTTTATCAGCAATTCCAACAAGGTTAACATCTTGTAGCTCTGCACAAACTCGAGCATGATTTTTACCCATCGAACCTGTACCAATAACGCCAACTTTTATCATAGATAACCTGTTTTTGTATCTACAACTATTACTTATCTTTTTTGCAAAGATCAGTTAAGGTTTCTATAAACATTCAACAGATTGTTTTTCTGTTTTTGCCAGTTATACTTGTCGACTGCAGCTTTCAATGCATTCCTACCTAGTTTCTCACATAATTCTGGGTTTTTACTAAGCTTAACTATTGCTCTTTTGATTTCAGTGAGATCATAGTCTACTATTATTCCACATTGTAGTTTATCCGTTAAATCTCCAGGGTTAGTGTTTTTAGTGCAAATAATAGGTCTTCCACAGACCATAGCTTCAAACTGTTTATTTGCAGTGGCAATTTTTGAAATCATCGAATTAGGATCTAAAGGACAAAGAACTACATCTGATTTACAGGTATAACTGACAACTTCATCCTTAGGGATTTGCCCTAAAAATTCAACATTACCATATTTAGAAGAATTTTTTTTAACTTTATTAAAAAGTTTTAAATGCTCTTTTTTAGCTCCAATTACAAATTTTATGTTTTCTATTTGACCTATTGTGTCTACTATATCTGGAAAAAATCGTCTCCTATGAAGGCCACCTATATAACAAACAGTAAAAATTTTATTGCGTGGAGATTTATATGTTTTTGAGATAAGGTCCTTACAATTCATAACAAGTATAATAGGAGCATTTGAAATTTTTTTAAAATATTTTCTAAGTTTTTCGTTAACCGTAATGATATAATCAACTTTTTTTACCAATTTTTTTTCTAAATAAAAAGCAATATTTACAAAAAAAGGAGAAACATTTTCCTGAATCATGTAGCCAAATATTTCATGCGCGTCATATACAAGCTTACAACCTGTTTTTTTCTTAAACCATACACCTGCTGGTAATGTATCTAAATCATGACAATGTACCACATCAAAATCAAAACCATTTTTATATAGAGCTAATCCTTTTTTATAAGATCTATACCACCATACAGGGTTTCTTAAAATATTACCAGGTAACAATTTCATAAAAGAACTATTGTGTATTCTATATATTTTAAATCCGTCAACTGTATCCTTCTCTTTGTACTGTTTTAATCTATCCCATAAGATTATCCTTATCTCATGACCTGCTTTTTTTAATGCTACTGCTTCATTGTATACTCTAAGATCAAACATAAATTCCTTTGAAAGTAGCATTAATATTTTCATTTATTTTTTAGCTCCTTTACTAAGCTTTTTTTCAATTATATCTTTGAAATCACTTATATGTGGGTTTTTTAAACCTAGTTTTTTGCTACAGCTGTAAAAACCATAAGTTGTATGTATTCCCTTTTTTTGACCATGATCTGAGATGATAAGTATCATATCATCTTTTGAAAGCTTGTTTTTTATTTTTCCTACAAAATCATTAAACATCATATAGGAGTCCATTATCTTCATTTTATCTTTAAAAAGTGCGTGCTGTATCGCATCAAGATAAAACCAGTACATCATCATAAGATTCCAGTTTTTTTTATCCAGGAGATACAAAAGCTCATCGCATCTTTTTAGATACTCTTTTTTATAGCCCTTTATAAAATCTTTCATGTCCATTTTCCCGTCAAATACATCAAAAATTTTCCAACGCTCCAACGTATCCATTTCTTCATCGTATACTGGGACATGTAGATGTATGGATTTGTAATTTTTATTTTCAAACATTGTTTTTGCTTTAATATCACCTCTTTTAGGTGATCTAGTTAAACCAGTTTTCTTAGTTACTTCTTTAAAAACATTGAGAATTTTTTGATCAGTTCCCTTTTCTGATATGTCTTCTACATAATTTTTACTAAAAATGAAATTTCTTATTGGTCTGTGTACATAATCAAAGAAGAGTTTCATAGGTTGATTAAATAAAATGGGGGAATCATATCCCATTTCTTTTGGATCTTTTTTTCCGGTTATAAAACAGGGCCAGACAATTACTGTCGCTGGTTCCTTCCATCCTTCAACTATTGGGACCTTTGTTTTACCGTATTCAACCTGTTTAAGATGTTTTAAATCCCATTCTTCTACAAGATCATATTCAAGAGCATCTATTCCAAGGATAAGTATTCTCATCTGTTTTTACTCCATAATACTGGGTTTTAGATAAACCTTTATTTTATATAAAAAACTAATTCCAATTTAAATTAGTGATTTAATTAAGTCTACTGCAGATTCTAAACTATCAACCCGGTATCTGGAAAGGGTTTTTTTGTTGTATTTTTTATCTATCAATATACTTTTTACACCTGCGTTTTCACCTATTTTCATATCTTTCCAGCTGTCACCTATAACATAGGATTTTTTTAAATCGATATCGTATTTTTCTTTTAAATCAAGTATCATCCCTGGTTTTGGTTTACGGCAGTTACAGTTGTCTTTATCATCATGTGGACAAATTCTTATTTCTTTTATTGGAAATTTTTCATATAGTATTTTGTTTATTTTTTCTGTTGTCCCCTTTTTTACATTTCCTCTTGCAATATCTGGTTGATTTGATATTATAAAAAGTAAAAACCCCATCTGTTTTAGTTTCTCCAAGGGTTTTTTAATTCCTTTGATTAATTTGAATTCTTCTATGTTCCATGGTGAAGAGGGTTTATTTATACCTTCATGGAAAACAACGTGGTTAATTACTCCGTCTCTATCTAGAAAAACTGCTTTATTTAATTTTTTTTCTTTGTTCATAGAAAAAATTTATTTTTTTTAGAGTTTTTTTTGGATGTTTTCCGCGTCTTTTAGAAACATTTGAACTGTTTCTTTTGTTCGTGCGTGTACTATCATTTTTTCAACTATTTCTGGTGTGGATGTTACAATATCAGCACCTGCTTCAAGCCATTCGATAACGTTTAAGGGTTCTCTAGTCGAACCAATTATTAGTTTTGATTTAAGGTTGAATCTATCAAGAATATTTCTTGTTTTAATTATTTCATCTATACAATTGTATCCCATGTTATTTACTCTTCCACCAAAAAGACTTACAAAAGTGGATCCAGCAAAAGAAGCTAACACGCATTGCTGTGCGCTCATCATAGCGGTAGTATTTACTCTTACGTTATGTTTTGTTTCCAGCTCATGGATTACTTCAACATTATCAAGTTCACCATTTGGGCCGTGAAATGTTATTTTTACATTGATATTTGGTGCCCATTTTGAAAATTCTATAGCTTGATTGATCATCTCCTGTTTTTCATTAGTCATAACTTCCACTGATACAGGGTATGGGTCTAGTATTTCAGCAATCTCGATACTTCGTTTTTTTATACCTTGCATTCCACCTGTTACACCATCCTTAAACATTATTGTTGGATTTGTTGTAACCCCTCTTATTATTCCCATTTTATGATATTTTTTTATTTCTTCTATTTTACTTGAATCTAAAAATATTGCCATAGTTTTTTTCTCTCCTTTTTATTTTGTGCTCTCCCATTTCATTTCATTGGTAAGAATCTTTGGATGTGAAACAATCATATGCCATATAACTCCTTGGTATGCCTCAGTATGTGGAGTAACTGTATTTTTATTTATCGGTGGTATTACTACACATGCATCAGCAACTTTCTTGGTGTATCCTCCGTCTCTTCCTACAACACCACATATTTTTGCATTAATTTTTTTTGCGTATTCTAATGCCTTAATTATATTTATGCTAATGTTTTTTTCCTTGTTTCCACCACCCACTGAAAAAACAAATACCATATCGTTTTTGTTTAGTTTCGATGTTTTTAAGTATTCCACAAAAACGCTCTCCCAGCCGTCATCGTTAGTACGAGCGGTTAGTTCTGATACATTATCTGATGGTGTATAGCTTTCTATACCAGCTATTTTTCTAAAATCATTTACTGCATGAGTGGAGTTACCCGCGCCGCCTCCTGCACCAATAAAAAATATTCTTCCTTTTTTTTCTCTAACGTTATAAATTAAATCAACTATTTTTTTAATCTCTGTTTTATCGATTTGTTCTGTTATCTGTTTCATCTCGTCTATGTATTGATTTATATAGTTCATCTGTAACATCCTTTATTTTTCTTATTTTTGTTGTATCTAATAGATATTTATTACATTTTTCCAAAAGAAAAATTTTATTGTTTGTATTTTCTAACCGTTATAACACAATATATGTATCCTAAAAAACCCAGTAGTAATCTTACCAGCCCAAATAAACTAGTTTGATTTTTTATAACATCAGTACCTGAATGTTTTCCCCATATACGACCATGTTTCAGACCGATTAATTTTCTACCATAACCATACCAGAAAGATTGTTTTAAAAACTGTAGTGCATTATTTTTTGCTCTATAGTATACAACTGCTTTTTTGTTTTGTTTTATTTCATATCCTAGATCTACTGCTCTATAGTTTATCTCTAGATCCTCAGCTGATGAAAACCATGAATCAAAACCTTTTAGTTTTTCAAGTATTTCTTTTTTATAGGTTGTATTTGTCCCAGGATAAGAAATGTTTACACCCTTATGATATAGTTTTACGTTTTCAATATTTTTTACTTTTTCTTCACTTAGTGATTCAAGTTTTCCTACAACAATATCTGCATTTTTTAGGGATTTACGTATTTCTTTTATCCAGTTTTTGCCTGCTATGTCATCTCCACCGATAAAAGCTATTGCATCCCCTATTGCTTTTTTTATTCCATAGTTCATACTCTCAGATCGCGTGCCTGGATGAACAAAAAGTTTTATGTTTTTGTTTTTTTTAGAGTATTTTTTTATTATGTCCTGTGTTTTATCAGTACTATCTGAATCAACTATTATTACTTCATAGGGTTTTTCTTGGCTAATTAGACTTTCAAGTAGGTCACCTATGTTATTTTCCTCGTTTTTTGTTGTAAGAACCACACTTATTTTCATGATAAGAACATTTTTTGATAATGACTATGTTTATAAAAATTTATACAATTCTTTTTCTAAACTTTTACTGTTTTACTTGTTTTTAGGGATTCTCTTGTTTTTACCATTAGTTCCACTGTTTTTGCACCAACAAATCCATCATTTGTTAATTTTTTTCCTTTTTTAACTGCATCTATAAAGTTATTTAGTTCATCTTTTAGTGTGTTATTTGGTTTTATATCTATTTTTTTTGCTTCGTTTGATTTTTCAAAAATTTCAACTGTCTGTTTTGTTGCCTGTATTTTTGCTGTTGCATTTCTACCGATAACATCTATCTTTCTTACTTTCTCAGGTAGAGTCCATGATATCTCTGTATGTGTTAAAATGTTGTTTGGAAACTCGCATATTATATATGCTGTGTCCTCAAACTCTTTTTTCATATAGGCTTTAGCAGTACATGTAATGTTTTTAGGCCAAAGACCTGTTATATAGTTCATGATGTCGTACATATGTGGCATCATATCAACTATTATATCCAAGTCTTTATCTGGGTAAAGCCCAATCATCCATTGAACTGTCCATTGTAGTCTAAGATAAAATAAATCACCAAAATAGTCTTCTGTAATTAGTTTTTTTACATGATTAATTGCATTGTTATATCTAAAGATATGGCCTACTGCAAGAATTTTGTTTTGTTGTTTTGCGATATCTACTAGTTCATATGCTTCTTTTGGGTTCAAAGTAAGAGGTTTTTCCACTAGAACATTTTTACCCGATAGAAGCGCATCTTTACAAATTTTATAATGAGTGTTGTTGCTTGTGCAGATGTTTACTGCTTCCACGTCTGAAGAGAGCACATCATTATAATTAGTTGTAACCTTTTTTATGTTATATTTTTCTTTTACTTCTCTGAGTTTTTCTTCTCTTATATCAGAAATATATAATTCTATATCTTTCATTTTAGAGTATTCATCGATATGTTTTTTACCCCAGCGGCCAACACCTATTATTCCAATTTTAATTTTAATCACCTGTCAAAAAACTCATGTATTTTTTCTGATACATACTTTATTTGATCATCTTTTAAATCAGGAAACATTGGTAAGTCCATTGCTTGTTCTGATAACTCTTCACTTTTTGGAAAAATACCTTTTTTATATCCAAAAAGTTCTTTATACAATGGTTGATTTGGGATAGCTGTTGGATAATGAATTAGACATATGATTTTGTTATCCTTTAAAAATTTAAGGAGCTCATCACGTTTTTGTGTTTTTATTTCGTATAAATGATATGAGGGTTTTTTCTTTTCTGTATCATTTGGTGGCAAGATTATTTCTTCTACATCTTTTAGAAAAGTATAGTATTTTTTTGCTATCTTTCTTCTTTTTTCAACCCATTCTGGTAAATGTTTTAGTTGCACACGTCCTATCGCGGCGTTAACTGTGTTTAATCTGGCTGTGTAACCAATGATAGTATGAACATCTTTTGGGTGTTGGCCGTGGTTTCTCAATAGTTTTATTTTTTCAGATATTTTTTCTGAATTTGTGGTAATCATCCCCCCGTCGCCACCAACAGTCATATTTTTTGTTGAATAAAAACTAAAACATCCTATCTCTGAGAGATCACCTGTTTTTTTATTTTTGTATAACGCTCCATGTGACTGGGCGCAGTCTTCAATTACAAACAAATCGTTTTTTTCTGCGATTTCGTTTATCTCATCCATATCAGCGGGTGTACCATACAGATCAACTGGCATTATCCCTTTTGTTTTATCTGTTATTTTTTGTGGTATTTCATTGTAGTCTATCAAATATTCATCTGTTATATCACAAAAAACTGGTTTTCCGTTTGCATGAAGAACTGAGTTGGCTGTGGCAATATATGAGCTTGCAGGTGTGATTATCTCCTCATTTCTTTTTAGATTTTTTGCAAGAAGCGCTAGATGTAATGCATTTGTACCTGAGCTTATGCTTACCGCATGTTTTGTTCCAATATATCTAGCAAACTCTTCTTCAAATTTGTCAACACTTTCACCTAAAACAAATCTCTCGTTTCTAAGAGAGTGTATAGCTGCTTCTTCCATTTCTTTATTAAAAACAGGGTTACAAGGCGGTATTAAATCCATATTTTTTCTTCACCAATCTATTTTTTTTATTATCTTTGCAGGGTTTCCTGCTACCATAGTATTTTCTGGAACATCCTCTGTAACAACTGATCCAGCAGCAACCATTGCTTTTTTACCAATTGTCACACCACATAGTATAGTTGATCCAGCTCCTATCGAAGCTCCTTTTTTAACCTTTGTAGATATCTCTTTCCAACCAGGGTTTACTGCTCGTGGTTTCATATCGTTTGTAAATGTTACATTAGGTCCGATAAAAACTTCGTCTTCTATTGTTACACCACTTGGGATAAATACAAATGCTTCAATCGCGCAGTTATCCCCGATTTCTACATTTTTTTGTATTTCTACAAAAGCCGCGATTTTACAGTTATCACCTATTTTACATCCATAAATATTACAATAATCACGTATGACTGTGTTTTTTCCTATTTCTGCATTATCTATAATATAATGTTTTGCTAGAAGTTTCATCAGTTTTTGGCAATACAAAAAACCTATATGAACATTTTCATGATTATTTAAAAAAATTTATTTTATGAATGTTAAACATGACAAATGCATTTTTATTTGATTTAGATATTAAGTTTATAGATATTTTTTAATTAGGACCATATTTGTTTTTCTTCATACAAAACATGATATTTTTTTAAATTGTTTAAAAAAATTTTTGAATATTTTTCAGGTAACAATACAGTATTTTTTGAAATTATTATTACATCATATTTGTCTTTTAGTCCAGTGTATTTATAATGTTTTAGTTCACCGTTTACCATTTTTTTTGATTCATATCCGTGAATTATTCTTGAAATCTTTACTTTTTTACTTGGTTTAAGATTAGTTAAATCATATGAAATTAATCTGTAGGGTTTTAATAACAGATTGTCAGTTGTAACAATTACTTTACCCAATAATACTTTTCCTTCTCGCATTACTGTTTGTAAAAACTCTTCGTCATAGTCAGAAAGATTTGTAATTGTTGGTTTTATTTCTCTGTGTGGTTTTAGAGCTGTTATAATTGATATTATTTCAGATAAATATGATTTTGGATTTTCACAATCAAATACTAAGAGTAAATCTATATCTGATCTTTTATCAGCTTCGTCTCTGACCATTGAACCAAAAAGAATGATGCATTCTAATTTAGGAATGTTTTTTGTGTTTTTTACAAATTTTTCAATTAGTTCTTTATCCTTTTTTTTCATAACAATTTCTCAGCTTCGATTTTTAATTTTTCTATAATAGAAATTGCAATTTTTGCTGTTTCTCCATTATGTTTTCCCCCATACCAACGGCCTTGACGAAGAGTATCCAGCTCTCTAAACCATGTCGCTAGTTTATTTAATTCATTCATCAAGAAATCTAGGCAAACCTTTGTGTGTATCTGTATGTTTTTTTAACTTTATTTCACAAATAATTGCAATATAATTTAATGCAATCCCATAACATATCTCAACTATAGATTCCCAATCACTTTCAACATCTAGTTTTTGTATAGATGATTCTAGTCTTTTTGCTTTTTGTATGTGTTTATCGATGTTCATATATTCACTTCTGTAATATATAATAGAATCAAGCCTATTTAAAATTTTCGGTTTATAAGTTACAGAATTATGTAATTTATAACAAAAATAATCTTAAAATCATATATTTGTTAATAGATTACAGAAATAACAATCAATGATATTATTCTTGATTTTTGATATAAGATCTAAATTCCTCTAATGCTTTAGGTGTTCCTATATGATAAAAACGTTTTTTTACTTCGTATGCTAAAAGCTTATTTTTAACAATCATTTCTTTGAAAAATTCTACTGTTGAACAAAAAGTGTTTTTTGGTATAACTTCTAGAGCTTTTTTATTTAAAATGCTTGTGCCGTAATCTATGTAATCTACTTTCTTAATTTCGTCTGTATCTCTGATATATATTACCTTGTTGTTTTCTATAATTAGGTTGCTTTTATCATATTTGTTTTCATTTTTGTAAACTACCATAGTTACATGTTCATCGTTTTTTTTGTAAAAATTATATACATCTTTAAAATCAACAAATATGTATGAATCCCCATACATTATAAAAAAATCTTTTTTTAGAAGGGGTTCAGCGTTTTTTATTGCACCCATTGGGCCTAGTTTTTTCTCTCCATCATAACTATATTTTATGTCTACACCAAACTTTTTTCCATCTCCAAAATAATCTTTTATTTTATCTGATAGATGACCAACACAAAGAACTATATCTTTTATGTTTTGTTTTTTCAGCATCTCTATTTGGTATTCAAGAAAAGGTTTTCCGTTTATATCGATCATTGCTTTAGGGGTAGACTCTGCTAAATTTCTTAGTCTTGTTGCAAGCCCTCCGCATATTATAGCTATTTGCATGATAAAAGACCCTGGATTATTTTTTTAGATGTTTTTCATGTTTAGTATTATTTTTGTTCCTTCAAAATCAAAGTTGTATCTCATTTTTTTAAGACCTTTTTTACCCATCTCTTTTATAAAATTTGTTTTCTCAGAAACACTACCATTATGATAAAACATAAAAAACCCTCCGCCTCCGGCACCCATAATCTTTCCTCCCAGAGCACCATTTTTTTTAGCGTGTTTGTAGCATTCATCAATAAACGGGTTTGATATTTTTTTGGAAAGATTTTTTTTAATATTCCAATGTTCATCAAGGTATTCTCCAAGTTTATCTATATCATCTTTTTCAAATGCTTTTTTTGTTTGTTTTCCTATCTCTTTTATCTTATGTAATGTTTCTATTGTTTTATCTTCATTTTTTTTACTACTATCGTCTTGTTCTTTTAGGATCTCTGATGCAGATCTTTGTATACCTGTATAAAAAAGAATTATATTTGAATGAAGCTCATCTACTGCTTCTTCACTAAGTTTTACTGGTTCAACTTTTACTTTACCATCTTTTTCAAACTCAAAATAGGTTATACCACCAAAAGATGCTATGTATTGATCTTGTTTTCCAATTGGTTCTTTTAGTATATCCATTTCTATATTACATGCTTCTTCGGCAAGTTGCTTTTGGGAGACAAACTCTTTTTTATATGTATGAAGCGCGTTTAATAATGCTATTGTGAAACTACCTGATGTTCCTAGCCCACTGCTACTCGGCATATCAGATAGACTTGTTAGCTCTATTCCCTTTTTTATGTTTAAAAGCTTTAACCCCTCCCTAAAAATATTGTGTTTTATATTATCAACATCGTTAATAATCTCTGTTTTTGAATAGTTTAGTTTTATATCATCATCAAAACGAGTATGAGCTGTTACAAGTGTGTATTTATTTATTGCTGCAGCAATTAATGCTCCTTCATGTTTTTCGTAATATGATGGTAGATCTGTACCTCCACCGCCAAGTGTGATTCGAACCGGTGATCTTGAAATTATCATGTTTTTTCCTCCCCTTTTTATTTGTTATCAAGTATTTCTCTTATAGCTTTTCTCACAGCGTTATCTGATGTATATTTTGCTTTCCATCCTAGTTTTTTCATTTTTTCTGTTGAAAGCTGAAATCTTGGTACATCACCTGCCCAACCTCTTTTTCCACCTGTATAATTAAATTTAACGTCTTTTAGATTCATTTCTTCAACTACCATCTCAGCTATTTTTTTTACTGTTGTGTTGCTGTCTACACCGATATTGTATAGATTTATTTTTTCTTTTGCTTTTTCATATCCAAAGAGTATTCCATCAACTATATCAGTTACATGTAAGTATGGTTTTTGCTGTTTTCCATCACCTAATATTTCTAGTTCTTTTGGGTTTTTTCTTAGTTTGTCTATAAAATCTACTATTACCCCATGGGTTCCTCTTATTCCTACTACATTTGCAAATCTATATATCCAAGCCTGAAAATCAAAAGTTCCAGTAAAAGCACTGATTAGTCCTTCTCCGCCTAGTTTTCCTGCGCCATAAAGGGATATCGGTAGTGTTGGTCCATATGTTTCAGGTATGTTTATTTGGGGTGTTTCACCATAAACTACACTACTTGATGAAAAAACAATTTTTTTTATGTTGTTTTTTCTCATTGATTCAAGAAGATTATATGTAGCGATTGTTCCTTGATCTAGATCTAACCTTGTTTTTTTTTCTCCCATTCTTACAAAAGGATTTGCGGCTATATGAAAAACTATATCGTGATTTTTGATGTTTTCTTCTAATATTTTAATATCTAATAGATCTCCTTCTATTAATTTGAAATTTTTATT
>Ga0272442_10006769_pt1 | contig 14965 bp, 17 predicted proteins | sample SSMForm2O_FD_200262 | JGI IMG/M metagenome (GOLD analysis project Ga0272442, IMG submission 200262) | Marine sediment archaeal communities from Little Sippewissett salt marsh, Falmouth, MA, United States - SSM-Form-2O | ecosystem: Environmental > Aquatic > Marine > Wetlands > Sediment ...
GTATGCCACTCGAATCCAAAAGGAACGTTTTCCAGACGCAGAGGAATATAATCGAGTTGTTGGGACATACAAAATAGACAATGAGCTTTTGGAACAAGGAAACAAAAATCTTATCGTCATGCATCCGCTGCCACGTGTTACAGAAATTTCTCCCGAAGTTGATAGTACGAATCATGCTATTTATTTCAAACAAGCTTTCAACGGTGTCCCTGTTAGAATGGCTTTATTGTCTCTTGTTATCGGGGGGAAATTATGAAAGAGCTTAAAATTCAACCAATTAAGAACGGAACAGTTATTGATCATATAACTGCAGGCAATGCTGTTAAGGTTTTACACATCCTTGGAATCCCTAAGAGTTCTACTTCTACTGTAAGTGTTGCAATGAATGTGAAAAGTAAGTTTGGAAAGAAGGATATTGTCAAGGTGGAAAACAGAGAACTTGATCCTAATGAAGTTGATAAAATAGCTTTAATCTCTCCAAAAGCCACTATTAATATTATCCGAGATTACGAGGTTGCTGAGAAACATAGAGTTAAACTCCCTAATGAAGTAGTTGGTATAGTTCGTTGCTCTAATCCTACATGTGTATCCAACTCTAAAGAACCTGTTAAAAGTAGATTTATTGTGCTGGATAAAGATCCTATTCAGATTAAATGTTATTATTGTGAACGTGAACCAGAGGATATTGCTGAGAGAATTATTTGATATCTTTGAGTATCTCTTCCGCACGATCTAGTTTTATTTTTCCTTCTTTTATCATTTGATTTGAAATTTTTTCTATTTGTTCCCCTTTTGCACCGGCCATGGCTGCTATGTTCTTTGCATGAAGTGACATATGTCCCTTTTGTATACCTACTGTTGAAAGTGCGAATACTGCTGCAAAGTTTTGGGCGAGTCCAAGGCTCGCTACTACTTCTGCTAGTTCTTGTGCGGTTTTTATGCCTAGTATCTTTTTACAAAGTCTTGCTTTTGGGTGTATATTTCCTGCTCCGCCAATAATCCCAATTGCCATAGGTAGTTCTAACTCACCGACAAGATCTCCATTTTTATCCTTGTAATAACGACTAAGAGAGGTATATTGCCCACTTCTCGATGCATAAGCATGGGCTCCAGCCTCTATTGCACGGAAATCATTTCCAGTTGCAATAATAAGGGAGTCTATACCATTCATTATTCCCTTGTTGTGAGTCGCTGCTCTGTAAGGGTCCACAGCTGCTAAATTATAGGACTCAAGGAATGCATCGACAACATGTTCTCCACCCATCTTTTCTTTTTCAAAAACGGCCGTTGCCTTCACAATTCTTTTGTCTGCTAGATTTGATAGAATTTTTAATCTAACTCTACCACCTGTTATATCTTCAAGCACAGGTGCTAGTGCTTCACACATGGTATTAACAGCATTTGCTCCCATAGCATCACGAACATCAACAACAAGATGGGTTACTATCATTTTTCCAATGGCGCTGTCTAGTATTCTCACTTCTATGTCTTTGGCTCCTCCACCAAACTTTACAAGGACTTTATCTTGCTCATTGGCAAGATGCAAAATTTCCTTTTTTTTACTCATAATTTTCTGAGCAGCTTCTGCAATATCTTTTATGTGTAAAATCTGAATTTGACCAATCATCAAAGGGTCTGTGCATTCAGTTTTAAATCCGCCTTTTATTCTAGCAATTTTTGCGGCGTTACTTGCAGCAGCAACAACACTCGACTCCTCTGTTGCCATTGGTATGAGATAATCCTTGCCATTTACTTGAAAATTTACTGCAATCCCTAGAGGTATTTCAAAAGTACCCAAAACGTTCTCTATCATTCTATCTGCTATATTCATGTCAAGACACGATGAGAACAACTTAGATTCTTCTACATTTAGATCTGAAAACTCTTTTACAAACTCGACTCTTTTTTCAATGGGTAATTTATAGAAACCTGAAACTACGGATGATTTACTTTTATCTGACATTTATGATGCACCTCCTTATTTAACGAACCGGAAACATCTTATTATTATTATATTTGCGCATTTAAGTATCGCTTATTGACGATTTTTTACTGTTTTTCTTGCTTTAAACCAATTTTTTCATTTAAATAATTAAGAAAAGTGTTGTAGATTTCTCTCCTAATATCTCCTTTGATTTGTATGTCAACTGAATGCTCTTTTAATGTATGAATTTTGTTTATCTTAATTATGGCCGTGCATTTTTGAACATCATCCAAAACTGCAGTTATTTCAATATTCTTTCCAATCGATATTTCAGAAGAATATTCACTAATATTTTCTATTGTTTTTCTCAAATCAGATTTTTTCTCAGGATGTTCATATAGCACTTTTTTATCAACAACGATTTTTGCTGTGTTTTTAAACTTAGCCTTTGCCAATCCTCTTAATATCAATTCGGCAGTTGGTAGAAGTTCAAAATCTTCCTCAACCATTTCACCTGATGTAATCTTTGAAAGAAAACTAGGCGGTTCCACCTCTTTTCTTTCTACATCAAAATCGAACTTTATATGTAGATTTTTCAAAAATTCTTTATCATATCTATGTTTATCCCTGTCTTTTTTACCAGGATGACTTGCTTCCATCCAATCCATTACTTCCTTGGGTGAACCCATGACCCAAGGTGGTTCTCTAAAGTTACTATCATATCTAGCCATTGTATCAGGGAAAAGAGATGATGCAGATTTATAAGTTTTTGCAAGACGTATTTTACTTAATATTCTCTCTATTTTTAACTGCCATTCCATATTCAAATGACAACATTTCGTCTCTGTTTAACAACGTTCTACCAACAGCCAATAAATGGTCTTTTTCATCTACAATCAAACACTCATCAAACGGTCTTAATTCAGAATCACAGTCTACGACAAATTTAGCAAAAACACTTTTCCCTTCTTTTACAAACGGAACAGCATCATTATCTATTGTGACCCTTAATTTTGGATATTTTAAAGATTTATGGAGACGTTTTGCCCCGTCTATTTTTAATGTAAAAAAACCATCTCCGGCACGCATTGATAAAACGTGATTTTCGTTGTTATATATATTGCGGATTTTGCCTGTTTTCTTTGATTTAATAATATCTATTTTTCCATCAAATAGAGATTTAGAAGCTCCTTTACCAAATTGCATATTTGAAACAGCGGAAATCCTTGCTATGTCTTCATCAATTTTCTTTTTGGAAGATGATAATTTGTCCAGCGTTTTTTTTCCTTCCCAGAATATTACATTTTTATTTTTTGTAAATTTTTCAAACATTTTTGCTACTTCTGTCTTTGTTTCTTCGTCTATTTTTTTAGGAAATACAGATTGTGCAAACGGATACATTTCATCGAGTTCAATAGGCACAGGTCCTAGATAAGAATTTATTAGAATGTTAACATTTGCTTTACTTTTTATTTCGTCTTTTTGTTTGGCGTAGTATTTGGAATATGGTTTCTTTCCTTCAGGAAAAACAACAGTATTGCCAAATAAAGGTTTATATCTGTCCAATAAACGTTGGCGGCATCGATAGACTATGGGCCTATGAATCGTATTATTTCCAGTGTAAAACAAAGCTTTATTTTTACTTGTTGTCTCAGATTGTTCTAACCACACTTTATGTTCTTCTTTCTGTAATTCTTGCATGGCCTCAAGAAGATATGGATTTGCACTGACTCGACGTTCTACTAATTCCCAAAGACTGCCATTTGCAATGGCACTTTTAATCTTTTTAATCTCAGCAAAACTGACGTATAGATTGTGCTTTGCCAGTTGTAAAACAACCTCTTTTTTGTCCATTTTTTTAAGTTCAGATGCAGTATGTTTTGAACAAATTGGGCAATTACAAGGCAGTTCGATTAGATCATCCAATTTTTCAGTTCCCCACGAAAAGATCATTCTCCTGTCGTTTGCATATTTTACATATGCTGAGGAATCAAAAAAATCACAGCCGAGCGCGACAGCTAGAGGAAATATCAACGGGTGTCCAGCACCAAATAAATGCACAGGTTTTGAAGGGTTCAACCCTCGTTTTGAATAAAGAATACTTTTTACAAGATCGCTATATCTTTGATTCTCCATTAGTGGTACAACACCACCTATTGGAAAGAAGTCTCCATCAATGCTACTTAGTTTTTTTGCGCATAATTCCCTTAGCTCTGGATAGATGGAGCCTTGAACAGTACAGGCTAGTGCCATCTTGCCTTTCACTCTAACGCTTTGTTTAGCACGTTTTAGCGTCTCTTTTATCCCTCGTTCAGCTTTTGTTTTGGTTTGATCCGGGGTGCCAAAAACATCAAGAATGGTTCCTACATCGCTCCCAATATCTCGCTGAAATTGTACAATCTCGATAGGATCTACGTTTACATCCCCATAAACATATGATTGAAATGTTCCAGAATCTGTCATGATGGGGCCATCAAAATCAATGAGTTTGTGAACTCCATCATTAAGTGCTTTCTCTCTAAGCTTATTATCTTTATGAATGATGTATGAATTGGTGATGACCATTTCTGTTCCAAAAAGCTTTTTCATCTCTTTTGGAGTAATTAACATCTTATTTGGATTGATAACTGGCATTAGATTCGGCGTAGTAACTGTTCCATTTTTTGTGGTAAATTTGCATAATCTGCCAGCCGCATCTCTATCTTTTATTTCAAATTTCATAATCTATTCTGAAATGTAAAATAAAAGTTAGTTATTTAGTTTTAGCTAATACAAAAAATTGTTTTCACAAATTCTAATATTTAAATATGTGTTTTATCTTTACACGTTTATTTTGTTAATGATTAATCTTAACTAACTTCCTATTTGAATTGGACTGATTATACTTTTAAGGGTTGCAATGGCAGATAATGATGCCATATAACTAGATCCAGGATTGTTTGGGTTAGGCATATTTTCCAGCTCTACGCGTAAACGACCAAACGTTCCATGAGCCAATATTTTATGACTTATCCTTGTTGCTACAGGATCTGCAACAATTTCTACTTTTGTATTGTCAAACCCCATTCCTGCAAGTGAGAGACTTGCAGCTACGTTAATGTTCTGAGGAAATTTCTTTACTGCTTGTCTGGCGCTTCCTTCAAAAACGACCGTTCTTTCGTCAAGGCTTTTACCCAGTGACGATGGTGGTTTTGTTGTAACAAGAGTTACTTCATTTAAACCACCGACACGGGCTGATAGTACGCCATCAATTCCGCATACCGCTCCAGGAGGGATATGGATTTTACACAATTTTTTTCTTGCAATATTTTCAAGCTTTTTCCGAAACCGATCGTCAAATAAGCTGCCTACGCTCATAAGAATTAAATCCTTTCCAGCTCGTAGAACTTGTTCAGCGTATTCTTTTACCGCTTCTTGCGATGCTCCTTCAAACACAACGTCAACATCTCCTAAAAAATCCTTAACTGGTTTTATCTCTGCCTTTGTGATTAATTTACAAAGTTTTTTAGATGACGCAGGTTTGATGTCAAAAAGATAGATTTTCTTGATATCTTTTATCTTTTCAGCTGCTCTAGCTACATCTGTACCAATTGCTCCACAACCAATTATGCCAAGATTCATGTAGTTCCCAAAACCTTAAAACATCAAATCAATATAAAACATACTATCATGGACGATATCGACAAATTTTTAAAGGAGGATCTGGGGGAAGAAGGAGATGTAACCTCCAATGCTTTGTTCAATGACGAACGCACTGAAGCAAAAATAATTTCAAAGGAAGTATGTATTGTTGCTGGGCTTGAAGAAGCGACAATGGTTTTTAAAAGAACAGGTGCCGAAACAAAATTATTGGTAAATGATGGGGATTTTGTTAAAGAAAGAACCGTTGTAGCTGAGATTAAGGGGCCTATGCTTTCTATTCTGAAAGGTGAACGATTGGCTCTCAACATTATCTGTAGAATGAGCGGTATTGCTACGGAAACGAAGAATCTTGTTGATATTTGCAAAAAGATAAACCCTAAGGTGAATGTGGCAGCCACGAGAAAGACAACACCTGGCTTCCGCAAATATGAGAAGAAGGCAGTTGTTCTTGGCGGGGGAGAAGCTCACAGATTTGGGCTTTATGATGCTGTAATGATTAAAGATAATCACATCAAAGGCGTTGGTTCTGTCGAAAATGCAATTGAAAAAGCAAAGCAAAATGTTCGTGATAAAATTATAGAAGTTGAGGTAGAAAATGAACAAGATGCTATTACCGCCGCAAGCATGAATGTTGATGTTATTATGCTTGATAACTTCGATCCGAAAACTGGATCATCAGTTGCCAAAAAAATTAGAGATATAAACGGTGACATTATTATCGAAATATCTGGAGGTGTAACTCCAGAAAATATTGTAGAATACTCTTCCTTTGCCGATCGTATATCTTTGGGCTGTCTTACACATAGCATCAAAAGCGCAGATTTCTCACTAGAGTTTATTTAGAGTTTTTTAGGAAATATTTAATAACCAATTTTTCTTTACAATATTGCAAAAAATATAATAATCACAATGAGATGGGGTTTTTATTGTGAGGGTATGGTGATTGGATGAAGAAAATTATTGAAGATGTAGTTGCTAATGAAAAAAATAATAAGAAAAAAAAGAAAGTTAAAAATGACGTTTTAAAAAATTCACTTACTCGCGGTGTTGACAACAGAGAGCTAGAAGAAATTTTAAAAGGACTTACCACTACGATCAAAGTCGTTGGTTGTGGAGGCGCTGGAACCAATACCATTGCTCGATGCGTTGCAGCCAATATTAGTGGAGCAGATTTGGTGGCTATAAATACCGATGCTCAGCACCTTCTTTTAGCCGATGCACCTCACAAAATTCTAATTGGTAGACATTTGACGCACGGTCTTGGCGCTGGCTCTCTCCCTCACATTGGCGAAGAGGCAGCAAGGGAAAGTGAACAGGACGTCCGTACATCCATCGAGCGATCTGACATGGTTTTTGTGACTTGCGGTCTTGGCGGCGGTACAGGTACTGGATCTGCCCCGGTTGTTGCCCAACTTGCTAAGGAATGTGGAGCACTTACTATTGGTGTCGTGACCCTCCCGTTTGGTGTGGAGGGTATTGTACGAATGGAGAATGCAGAGACAGGACTGAAACGTTTACGAGATGCGTGCGATACTGTTATTGTTATACCTAATGACAAACTGCTTGATGTTGTTCCAAATCTATCCTTGAATGCAGCATTCAAGGTAGCTGATGAGGTTTTAATGCGTTCAATTAAAGGGATTACAGAAATGATTACAATGCCTGGACTTGTCAATTTAGATTTTGCGGATCTTAAGACTGTGATGAAAAGAGGCGGTGTTGCAATGATTGGTCTTGGAGAGGCAGAGGGTGAAAACAAGGCAGTCAATGCTGTTGTAGAGGCATTGAATTCTCCACTATTAGAAGTTGATATTTCAGAAGCCACGGGTGCTCTTGTTAACGTGACTGGCGGCGAAGACATGACAATTAGCGAGGCCGAGCGTGTTGTTGAAGAAATTTACTCGAGAGTTGACCAGAACGCACGTATCATTTGGGGAACGACTGTTGATCCTGAACTCAAGAGAAACATCCGTGCCATGTTGGTCATTACTGGTGTAAAATCAAAACAGATTCTAGGTCCATCACAGAAGGCGTTTGAAAACAAGGAATATGGTATCGATTTCGTAGCATAAACCTTTGTTTACAGATTGCGCGGCATTTTCGTCGCCAAATTCTTTATATATAACTAATTATTTGACCAGTTGCTTATTAGAGGTGTCTATAAGTGAAGTTATTCGAAATATTCAAAGGAAAAAAAAGAGAAAAAAGCAATAAAACTTTCATGGAACGTGCCTGGGATTTGCAACATAACCTTGAGGCTAGTCAAAAAAGAATAGGCAAGGGAAAATACGGTAGAGTTCTTAAGATGGCTCGCAAGCCAACCGACGAAGAATATGCCAAAACTTCAAAAATAACGTGGCTAGGCATCATGCTCATAGGCGGAATGGGTTTTCTTGTTTATTTGTTAGTTAAACAAGTTGCACCTTGGATGGCAGAATTGCTTGGATTGTAAAAAGACGTGGTAATATGCAAAATTCAAATTTTGAAGAATCTATTGAAGAAAAACCAAAAATATTTTCTATAAAAACACAGGTTGGTAAGGAACATAATACTGCTGATCTTATCAACAGTAGAGTTGAAAAATCAAAGATAAAAATGCCTTCAATTTTGGTAACTCCTGAATTGAGAGGCTATATTTTCTTAGAGAGCTATGACAAAGAACGCATTCGAGATATGATTAAAACGATTTCTTTTGCCCGTAATATGCTGGAGGGCGACATCCCAATTGAACAGATAGAACATTTCCTTATTCCTGCGTCTTCTGTAGCAAAGATTGCAGAGGGGGATATCGTTGAAATGGTTGCTGGTCCATTTAGAGGTGAAACGGCTAAAGTAACACATATTGATGATGCAAAGGAAGAAATTACAGTGGAACTGTTTGAATCTGTTGTTCCAATACCAATTACCGTACGAGGAGAGCAAGTAAGAGTAGTCAAAAGAAAAGAAGAAGAAAAGAAAGAAGGAGAAACAAAGGAGTAGAATAGTATGTCAGAGACAGTTAAAGCATTGGTTGAAGGAGGAAAAGCATCTGCAGGCCCACCGCTCGGTCCAGCACTTGGACCTCTAGGCGTTAACATTATGCAGATTATCAATACGATTAATGATAAAACCAAACAATTCGATGGTATGAAGGTTCCAGTCAAAGTTATTGTTGATCCTAAGACAAAGGACTTCGAGATTGAAGTTGGGACTCCACCAGCCGCATCCCTGATTCTCAAGGAGCTCGGTGCAGAAAAAGGATCTGGTGCACCCTCAACACACAAGATTGGCGATCTTACGGTTGAACAAGCAGTTAAGGTTGCTAAGATGAAATATGACAACCTTTTGGGAAAAGAACTTAAACAAAAAACAAAGGAAATCATTGGCACTTGTGTTTCACTAGGTGTTACAGTAGAGGGTAAAAAACCACAAGAGATTCAAAAGGCTATTGATGAAGGAGAATTTGACACTAAATTCTCTTAAACCCTCGTTGAAAGAATTGTTTGATTGAAAGAATCATCCGATCACGTCGATAATCGAGAGGCATTGTAGTACCTTCGCCCCATGTTTTTTTCTTTCCTATCTCTGAGAGAATTGTGTCAACTTTTGTATCTGTAATATCAAATATCGTATAACCATACCCTGTGTAATGTGGCTCATGAGAATCACTGCCACCAGTACCGCCAAAATTGAATTCGTTTGCAACTTTTGCTGTTTTTAAATTTGTCTGTGGCAAACTGCATGAGTTAAATACTTCAATTGCTGAGATTTTTGTACGTATAGATTTCAGTTTTTCTTTTTTAAGTCCAGACATATTTCTATATAGGTGAGGTATAATTGGAATTGCACCTGCATCGATGATCTTTTCTACTGTTTCCTCCGCAGATAATCCTCTGGGTATGTTTTTTTTCGTGTCTAATGCAATGATATGCCCATCTTTTGTTGATATTTCTGTGCCTGTTATAACAATAAAATCTTTTGATGCAACTTTTAATGCTTTTAGGCCACCCTCTACAGAGTTATGATCAGTAAAAGCTACTCCTTGCAATCCTCTTTTCTTTAATGTTTTTATAATATCTTTTGGAGATCCATTGCCGTCTTCCGAATATTGTGAATGGACGTGTAGATCTAGTTTTAACATTAGATATTGCTCCAATTTTTGCAGAAGGTAGTCAAGCTAGAGTATTAGAAAGTTACGCCTTCTTATATTTTTGTTTTGTTATACAGTTTGTTATACAATTGTATGACATTGAAACATTTATGTATAACACATGTTATACAAAGCTTAAGTGAGCAATTTATGGTAGAAAATAAATTAGTTGCAGTTCGATTTAACATGGACTTGTATAACAAAATTGATATGCATAAACTTGGAAATAGTGATTTGATAAGAAATGCCGTTATACAATTTTTAGACGAATCTAATGAGAGTTTGCCAGAAGACATAGAAGATAACAGCATCTCAGATGAACTGTATAACGAAGTGTATAACAGCATGTATAACACAGAGATTTCGCCATTAAAACAGGAGATAAAATACTTGAAAGATAAAATAGGCGGATTAGAAACAACGGCATATTGCTTAAAGGAAGACAAGATATTTTTACAAAATCAACTGCAAGCTCAAACTTTATTGATTGCAGCAAAAACTCCTCTACTGTCGCGTATTAAAATGAAACTTCTTAAACAAAGTCCCGAATAATTTTGTATAACATTTGTATAACAATAGATATAATGCAAAAAATATGCGGGCGCCGGGATTTGAACCCGAGTTATAAGCTTGGCAAGCTTAAGTGATACCAGGCTACACCACACCCGCATGGAAACGTAGAAACCAAGTACCAATAAACCCTTAAAAAGCGTTATGGTTAACCCATCCGTTTCAGAGGTTTACTGAGGTGTCTTCGGGCACATACTGGTGTTTCATAGAAACCAGTGCGAATCATTCTTTCTCTCTCCACAACTATTGCCTTGTCACTTTCTGTACCACAACGTTTGCATTTATATCCTTGATCGGCCCCTTTAGATTTCATATGCTTTCCGCACTCTGGACAGATGGGATTCTCCAGTTTTTCAAGCTTTTTTGTAAGATGTTTGATGTTTATCTTTTCAATGTTTACTGTTAATGGTTGTTCTCTTACTCCACCGTAGGCTTCAACAATATCTCCGGTATTTAGTTCTCTTATTAATTTTCTAAATTCTTTTGTTGGTTCATATGCAGCACAGTCAATACGCCCTGTCGTATCTTTGATACTAAATATAACGTGCCCCCCCTCAATAGTATGTGGATTTTTAATTACTTGTCCTTCTGTTATAACCGATTGATAAGGTTGAATATCAGCAATGCTCTTTTTTTGAAGATGCTCATCGGTTCCCTGATTGGTTTCAAATATCAACAAATTATCAACAGTTTCCGATTCAATCAAAGAATGGGCGCGAATTAACTCTTCTTCATTTTCCCCACGTATGCCATAAAGAATCGGACAAGGAGAGTTTGGCACTAAACGATTATGATTGTTTTTATAATCATAATTGTCAAATGTAGATAGAAACATCTTATCCATCTTTTTAACTGACTCATTATTGACCCTTCTTTTTGTCCCCCATTTATTTTCTTCTCTGTAGGCAATCAATTCATAGGTTTTATCATGTTTTGGAGACCAAGCTACAGATGCAGTTGCACCAATGAGGCCTCTGCTATTCTTGTATCCCTTATAATCCGCTCCAAGAGAATCTAATATATGCTTTGCTTCTTCTATTGAGACAATCTCCCTAACCGCTTTTTCATAATTTTCAAATGGCGGAGACTCTTCGAATAAAACAAAACCGGGATTTGTCTGGTCATCATCCATCCGTGCATATTTCTTTACAGTTTCTTCAACAATAATTCTGATTTTGCTTTGATTCCTGCCTTCAACCTGTATGGAAACTGCACCATTGCCTCTTGTTTTCCACGGAATGTTTGGATTTAGTCTTACTAATCGCGGATGACCAATAATGTCGTAGTTCTCTTCAATCAATTTTTTAATTATGGCATGGGCTACATATGTGGTGCAGCCACCATTTCTAGAATCGGTGTCATCTATACCTATCCAGATAATTTCACTCCCGATATTATTATATATACTGTTACTCTTTAGGCAGTTTTACAAATGAACCGGACAGAGCTACTAAAGAAAACCAGAGAAACCTTAAGTGATGCAGGGTTTTACGTCTCTGATCTATATTCGATGCGTCCGATAGGATTTGATTTAGTTGCAAGAAGGGACAATTCATTACTCATAATTAAAGTTTTAACCAACGTTGATGCATTCTCAGATGATGTTGCCAAAGAGCTCAGAGTGTTGTCTGTTCTCCTGAAAGCTTGCCCACTCTTAATTGGAGAAAGAAGTGGTTTAGGCCACCTTGAAAATGATGTTGTATACGATCGTTTTGGTGTTCAAACTATAACCTTAGGGACACTTGGAAACAACCTTCTAGAAGGAATTCCACTTAATGTATATGCAGCACCTGGTGGGTTATATGTTGGTCTGGATAGTGAAAAATTAAGTAAGCTTAGAAAAGAGCAGAAAGTTTCATTGGGTTCATTTGCACGCTCAGTGAAAGTATCCCGTAGAACCGTACAAATGTATGAAGAAGGCATGAATGCACGAGTGGAAGTTGCCTCTAGAATAGAAGAATTTCTTGGCAGTAACATCACCTGTCCTATTGATATTTTTAAACCTCTCAGTTCAGATAAAAAAGAAGTGGCAACTATTCGGAGGGAATCGGAGAGTGTAAGGGACTTTCAAAAGGAAATATTTTCTTTACTAAAGCACGTTGGCTATACAATAACGCCGATGGAGAGATGTCCTTTTGAGGCAGTAAGTCAAGATAAAGAAAAGATATTGTTGACATGCGTCCACAAATATGATAAAAAACTGTTGAAAAAAGCACAAGTTGTCAGCAGTATTTCAAAGATAACGGAGAAGCACGCATTTCTTATAATAGATAAAGAGGTTAGTAGAACAAACATAGAAGGCACCCCTCTCATCGTAAAAAAAGAACTGAAGAAGATAAGAGATCCTGAAGAAATACTCGAATTAATCATTGAAAGGGTAGATAATTAAAGTTACCAAACTTTTATAAATAGGATTGTCATTCCCGAGAACTACATCTCCATAGCTATATGGAGAAAACAGCATATAAACACTCAAATTGGTATCTATGACAGACAAAAAAACCACAGAAGCAGTTGGGAAAATCTTAGAGGAATCTAGGAAACTAGATAGAAAATTCAAACAAAACATTGATGTAGTGATTAATCTAAAGAATTTGGATTTAGAGACTCCAAAAAATCGTATTGATGAAGAAGTAGTTCTTCCCCATGGAAGGGGAAATGAATCAAAAATAGCTCTTTTTGCAAGTGGAGAACTTGCTATCAAATCAAAAAAACATGTTGATTTGTTAATTAAACCTGAAGAAATTGAGGATCTTTCTAAGGATAAGAAAAAATTCAAAAAAATTGCCGATGGTCACGATTTCTTTATTGCTGAAGCGCCACTAATGCCAACAATTGGTAAAACGCTTGGTACCGTTCTTGGTCCAAGAGGCAAAATGCCAAAGCCAGTACCTCCTCATGCAGATATTACTGGTATCGTAAAGAATCTTAAAAAGACTATTAGATTGAGATCAAAGAGCAGCAAAACTTTTCATACCATTGCTGGTAACGAAGGCATGCCTAAGCAAGAAATTGCAGAAAATGTTGATACTATTGTTAACAGACTCGAGGGATCTCTAGAGCGAGGACGAATGAATATAGGTTCAGTTTATATCAAAACAACGATGGGACCATCGGAACGAATTATGTAGGTGATGATTGTGGCACATGTTGCAAAATGGAAAGTTGGGGAGGTAGAAGAACTTACCAATCTCCTTACGAGTAAGCCAATCATCGGTATCGTTGAAGTTGGTGGAATTCCAGCCCCGCAGATGCAACAAATGAGACGCAATCTTCATGGAACTGCATCGATTCGCTCTGCAAAGAATTCCCTTATATTTAGGTCTTTAGAAGATGCTGAAAAAAACGTTAAAGGCATATCTTCATTAAAAGAGAAAATTATGGGTCAAACGGCAATTATTGCTACTGACATGAACCCGTTTAAACTCTTTAGTCAGATTAAATCCACGCGGACGATGGCTCCTGCAAAAGGTGGAGAAATAGCAACTCATGATATTGAAGTGAAAGCAGGAGATACTCCATTTCAACCTGGGCCTATTGTTGGAGAACTGCAGAAAGCTGGCATCCCATCAGCTATACAGGAAGGAAAAGTCGTTATCAAAACTGATAAAGTGGTTGTTCCTGCTGGAGAAAAAATTCCTAAAGATACTGCTCAGATGCTTACCCGTCTTGAAATCTTCCCGGTTGAAATAGGAATGACCCTTCATGCCGTATTTGAAGATGGCAATGTCTTTCCACCGGATGTACTGGATATTGATATCGATGAATTTATTGGGAATATGAAATTGGCTTCAACCAACGCGTTTAATCTGGCGGTTGAATCTGCTTGGATTACAAAACAAACTATCGCGCCTCTACTTATGAAGGCACATAACAATGCCTTTATCCTTGCAACAGAAAAGAATATTCTTACCAAGGATACGGTAGGGCAATTAATTGCAAAAGCACATGCAAACATGCTTGCTTTAAAGAATATAACCACATAAATAATGGAGGAAAAAGAAATGGAATATATATACAGCGCTATGCTTCTTCACTCCGCAGGTAAAAAAATTACTGAAGAGAACGTGAAAAAAGTACTCACAGCTGCAGGTGTCAAAGCCGATGATGCAAGAATCAAGGCATTAACAGCTTCTCTTGACGGCGTAAACATTGATGAGGCAATAACTACTGCAGTTCCAGTAGCTGTCGCAGCTGCACCAGCAGCACAATCGGCATCTGGAGATGCTCCTGCTGAAGGAAAGAAAGAAGAGAAAAAGAAAGAAAAGAAAGAAGAAGTCTCTGAAGAAGAGGCAGCAGCAGGATTAGGCGCACTATTTGGATAAATAAGATATTGTTGGTTCAACTGTGGGCAACTCTGTTCATTTGTTGAACAAACACTTTTTCTTTATTTTGTTCTATAGTTAGATTAACTCATATTAAAAAAACATAAGGAGTGGGGGACGGGATGCATTGATAGGAGGAATGCGCTTCTACGCGGAAAGCAGGTAATAAGGTATACCTCCCCATTTTATATTCCTAAGTCCCCCATTTTCTAATCATTTGTTTAAATAAATAGTTTTCTCTTGTTTTTCTCCTTTTGTTTCACTGTAGAAAATACTAAGGATAACCGCCAACCATAAGGCTGGGGTCGCCAAGGAGTAAATATTCTTCAATGGTGAAATAATCTTTTCCCACATTGTCGATATAATCAATTTGTG
>Ga0272442_10006770_pt1 | contig 14961 bp, 15 predicted proteins | sample SSMForm2O_FD_200262 | JGI IMG/M metagenome (GOLD analysis project Ga0272442, IMG submission 200262) | Marine sediment archaeal communities from Little Sippewissett salt marsh, Falmouth, MA, United States - SSM-Form-2O | ecosystem: Environmental > Aquatic > Marine > Wetlands > Sediment ...
AGCCCAAGAACAACTAGACATAACAATACCACTAGTTTCCTTGATCTATTCACCAGATATCACCCAATACTTCGATATTTCTTCATCCGAAAAACAGGGTCTATAGTAAAAGTGATTATGGATACCTAACACAGATAAAGACGCAGGATATGGAGTACAAATTATTGAAAGATTATTCAACATAACCAAATCAGATAAAATCTAAAACAGCATAGAAATATCAAAAAAGGACTAAAATATCATTAATATTACCATGTTAATCGGTTCCTGATGAGAAAACTTATTACAGGGTGCACCGGGAAGTGAAAGGCGAGACGCTCTTGAAGTACATAACCTTCTGTGAGATGACAAACGACTTCCTAAAGATGAGCCTAGATGATAGACAAGGCTTCATACCAGTATGGAGCCAAATAGCCCAAAAATATGGGGTAAAGTTTCTGTTCTCAGGAATGCCCATGGGAGTAAACGAACACATAGTTATCGTATTCGAGACAAATGAGAGCGAAAAATTCTTCATGTTCCAGCGAGAATGGCTTGAGCTAGGCACAGAAAACGCTGGAAAAATAGTGAAAAACACCCGCACAATAACAGTATACTAAAAACTGCTCAAATTATTTGATTCATTAGTATTTGAATCCATTTTTCTTAATAATAAGCGACATCCTATAGAATTGGGTGCGGGTGCCAAAAGTGAGTGGATCAAAAATAGAGGATTCTAATTATATTATTTTACTAGAAAATTCTCCAGATGCAATCTATAGTCTAAAGGGATTAAAATTTACATATGTCAATCCGACGGGAGCCAGACTACTAGGATATGACAATCCAAGGGAATTAATAGGAAAAAACGGTATGGATATGATCCACCCAGAGAACCGACAACTGGTCCAAGATAGATCATTGGCAAGGCAAAGAGGAGAAAAAACACCACCTAGATATGAGGTAAAACTGCTAAGGAAAGATGGAACTGTCATTGACGTAGAGTTTCACATCTCAACAGTGAAGTTTGAGGACGAGACCCTCACAATAACATATGCAAGAGACATAGAGGACCGAATCAAATACAGGTCTAGCCTCAAAGCACTACACAAACACATTAAGGAACTAACAAAAGCCGATACCATTGAAAAAATCAGAAACACAACTCTGGATGCAATGAATGAGGCACTAGACTTTGAGTTCTCATCAATACTCCAAGTCGTTGAAGACGAACTAGTAATTCATACCAATAATGAAGGATACCAAAAGAACTCACTCCCATTAAATGGCAAAGGATTAACAGTACTAGCCGCCAAGACCCAGAAAACAGTACTTGTCAAGGACACACGAAGAGACCCAAATTATGTGATGGGCACACTGACCTCATTGTCTGAACTAGATGTTCCTGTAATTGTTGAAGGAAAAACAGTAGCCGTGTTAAACGTTGAACAAAACAGAATTGACGCATTCAATGAAGACCATAGAACACTTCTCGAAACCCTAGCCAGCCACGTAGGCACAGCAATTTATCGGCTCCAAAAAGAGAAACAATTAGAAGAAATGAGCCAGAGACACATCAAGGACCTAGTAAAAAACTATCAAAGAATCTCCAGCATGGTAAGACATGATCTAAGATCACCACTCCAAGCTATTTACAACGCCTCAGAGATACTAGGTGTAGAACCTAAAAATCAAAAAATGCGTGAACTCATCAGGAATCAAGGCAAATACATTGAATCCATACTCAACGACTGGAACAATCAAACCCTGAATGGTGAGATAAACTCCAAAGAGGAAAACATTGATCAACTCGTGCGTGTAGCTGTGAAAACAGTCATCACATCCGAGAATATTGACGTAGAGATCGACATAGATGAAGACTTGGAGTATAATCTTGATTACAACAGGATGCTAAGAGCCATTACAAATATACTTAAAAACAGTGTAGAGGCCATGCCAGACGGAGGTACAATAAAAATCAAAGCCTCCACTGAGGAAGAACAACTAATACTCACAATCATAGATACAGGTAAAGGCATCCAAGAAAAAGATATGAACCTAATATACGACCCATTCTTCACAACCAAACCCAAGGGGATGGGCCTCGGATTATCATTTGTAAGACAAGTAATAGAAGCCCATCAAGGAACAGTAGAAATAACATCAAAACAAGACGAAGGAACAAAGATTACAATCAAGATACCTCAATTAAATTCCCAATAACGCCAAAATAATTGAAATCAAACAAGGCTTAGAGATAAATGGGGGTTATTTCTGCTTGGATCCACATTTCTCGCAGAAATTTGATTCTCCGTCACTAACGTTTCCGCATTTTGTACAGACGTATTCTCCTAGATCCACTTGCTTAACCATTAAAAGAATCAAAGCTCAAACCAATATAATGATTATAGAACAATAACATCTTAAAATAACACAAACTCATCTCAGTTGAAAAAATAAAGAAAAAAGGGAGGAGAAAAAAGGGGACTACTCTATGACCATTACCGCACTATAGACGGGTGGTAACTGACGCTCGATAGACAGAACAGCTCCGGCTGATGGCCTAAGCTCGACCCTGAACTCCTCATATGGATGTGCATATGCTTCATCAACAGTCACATCAGGATCCATCGTGCTGTTAGTCAACTGACTAAAGTCGATCACTACCTTGAACTTCTCACCAGTCTCACACAGGCTGTCACCATCGCTGTTAACACCCTGTATCGTCATGATGGTACCGTTACTTGCATAGAGGTTTGCGTGTGTCCTTGCGTTGGTGTAGGTCGCCACGAGCTTGCTGTCATCTAGGTCTACTGGTGTATGACCCTGGCTGAGTTTTAGGTAAAAAGTCAGCTTTGCTAGGTCAATGTCCGCTTGGTCGCCTCCAGTAGATGTGAACTGTCCGATGACTCCACTATCTACGAGCAATGCGCTGCTTGCCTCACTCATACCGCTACTGATTACTGACTGTGCTTTTTCCGCTGTCAGGAATCCCATGTTCAGTACAACAAAGGCAAAAGCTGCTGCTGTGATAACGAATGCCACCAATATGATGGCTGTCTCGAGTCCGGTCATACCGCTTCTCTTAACTAGTTTCATTTTGTGTCTGCTCCTTCCCCGCAGTAGGGGACTGATCGAAAAGAAACCAGTAAATCGATGATTTAGCGAATTGTTTGTATTATAAAGATACATACAGAGAAAAAAATGACAAAATAAAGGGATCAGGTTAGATATTTTCGAGGAAACTTGGCCGCAACCGTATAATTTGGATCAACAGTGTTTGCAACCCTACACCGACCCACCTGCGATAATAACTGGAGGGCATCCCATTTATCGAAACCGTAGTCAATGGTAAGCCACTTAATCAATTCCACGTGCGCAATCTTATACGCCTCCATTAACGGTCTGCTGCTACCAGCAACCATGATCCATTCATCATTAATGATCCTAGGCCAATCTATCCCAGTTTCTTTTAAGCTTAGTTTGAGAGTAATCTCGGCGCTGGTTTCAAGGGCCACACCGCAGAGCTCACCATCACCCTGAGCAGCATGCACATCACCAAAAACGAGTAACGCCCCCCTGTGATTCACCGGCAGAATCAATCGAGAGCCCGATGCAACATCAGGGCAATCCATGTTTCCACCATACTCCCCAGGAGTCAAACTCATCTCAACCCTACCATACCGAGGCGCAACACCAATACTGCCAATGAAGGGATGTAATTGAATAACAGGGCTCCTGAGCTTGCTTCCCGGCAAGGTTGCAGTCGCAATATTTTTCTCTCGATCAAGACTCCAGTCATATCTAGTACTAGGTATAGGATCATTGAGGAGCAATCTTCTACCCGGCGCCTCCTCAGATAGACCACCAAAATTACTCGCATTTCTGCTCCACGCTGAGTCTCGATTCAATCGAATATCCAGTATATCGATGACCAAGGCGGTTCCGGGTTCGGCTCCTTCAACGTATATTGGCCCTGTTAATGGATTAGAACTACTGTATATGGTGTCCTGGCTGCTCTGCCTCATATCAGCTGAGATCTGCGCTCCATTCTCATCATATCCACCAGCATCAACAGTATACGCTATGATTGTATCACCGGGTTTTACATGGAGTTCAGGTTGATTTGGGCCATACGTATGATAATATTTTGTAGGTTTGAATCTGTGAATCATACTTCTTCTATGGTTCTTGAGATAGATAACAGGTATGGGCTCTTAGACTGAAGCATTGTGTTAGCCTCTCGTTTTCTTTTTTCATTCACAACAATCATGGGCAAAATTAACGAGTAGTAAGCTGTAATGAAGATAACTAGTACAGCACCCCACATGTTGCTCCCAAGAAAAGCATCGATTTTATGGCTTTAACAGATTGTAGGTAGAGGCAAACACACACAATCAACCGAGAGAAAAATTTGTAGAAAAAAAGGAGGTTAGGTTAGCTATGTTCTCCACTTTTTCCTGTAGTAAGAAATGGAAAAAAGGGTATAACTAAGGTTTATGGATCAATAATAAAGAAAATATGGAGAACCAATATAGACGCCTAAACTAGAGGCCGAATTTCTTCACCGTCTCCTCCAATGTAGCCTCCAAGATACCAAGTCCCTCATCCACCTGTTCAGGGGTTATCACCAAGGCTGGCATCATTCTAAGTATACTGGTGTTCCAGCTACTACCAATCAGCAACCCATTGAGCTTTAGCTTCGTAGCGAAGTACTGCATCGGGTTCTTATCAGGGTCCATCTTCTCCTCTCTCGGCAGGTCTCGGGGTATAAGACTCTCCTTTGACTCACGATCCTTGACCAGCTCCACACCCATGAATAACCCCAAACCTCGTATATCGCCTATAACACTCAAACGGTCCATCATGCCACGAAGCTCATCCATCATATAGACACCCATCTTGGCTGAGTTATCAGCGAGTTTCTCTTTCTCATAGTAATCGATCACAGCTAGAGCAGTAGCACAACTTACAGCGTGGCCACTGTAGGTGTAGCTGTGGGGGAAGCCTTTCTCGTTGAAATGGTTCGCCATCTTCTCATTGATTACACAGGCTCCTAGGGGTATATAGCCGCAGGTGATGCCCTTTGCATAGGTCTCCACATCAGGCACTATTCCCCAATGCTCATAGGCAAACATCTTACCCGTCCTAGCGAACCCCGTCATAACCTCATCAAAGATCATCAAGATACCCTTCTCGTCACAGATCTCCCTGATTCGTTTCCAGTAGCCATCCGGGGGCACAACCTGCCCTGCCCAGCTACAGATGGGCTCAGCCATAAACGCAGCAACCGTGTTCTCACCTTCCTTCTCAATGGTATATTTCAGGAAATCTGCGCAGAATAACTCGCATTCCGGGTAAGTCTTCTTGTATGGGCACCTGTAACAGTAGGGACTGGCTATGTGTTTGAACTCCTCAAAGATACTCAAGCCTTTGGCTTGCCTATTTCTAGCCGAGCCACCTACACTCACCATACTATATGTTGAGCCATGGTATGCGTCCCAGAAGCTGATTATCTTGGGTGCCTCACGGTAGAGCTGAGCTAGTTTGATAGCCACCTCGTTTGCCTCGGTTCCACTGTTCCCAAAGAATGACTGCACTAGGCTGGGGGCGGTGATCTCTGCCAGTTTCTTGGCTAACTCTATCTGGGGCTTATTATAATAGCTGGGGCTCGCATAGGCTAACTCGTCAAGCTGTTTCTTGGCGGCCTCAATGGGTGCACGGTTCCCCATGCCAATATGAACGTTATATAATTGGCTCATGAAGTCCAAGTACCGTTTTCCCTTGGCGTCCCAGACATTCAATCCCTCCCCACGGGTCATAACAAGTGGCTTGTAGCCTTGGCGGGGCTCCCAACGTTGAACAAGATACTTTTTTGCTTCATCTAGAAGCTGTTTTTCCTTCTTTTCATCTGTACTCATAGAACAACAAAATGACTATGGCTCTGATTTTAAGAAGTTTTAGATGCCATAGAGGGTCTTTAATCAGTTTAGGTGATTCGCCGAAAACATTAATACAAGTTTCAAGAGATTACAGAATACCGAAACAGCATACGGTGAACACAATGAGCCAAGAAAACATAATATACATAGGAAGAAAACCAGTAATGGCCTACTGTCTCGCAGTAATGACATCGCTAAAAGACGCACAAGCAGAAGTAATCCTCATGGCACGTGGAAGAGCCATCAGCAAAGCAGTCGACGTCGCGGAGGTTGTGAGGAACCAGTTCATATCAGACCTAAGTGTAAAGGAAATCAGCATCGGTACCGAGCAGCTTGAGACAGAGGATGGAAGCCCCAGAAACATCAGCAACATATCCATAGTACTGGCGAAAGACTAGAATCCCGGATTCTAGTTTCATTATTTTTGATTCTTGAGAAATCCAATGATTATTATTAATGATAAGCCGATTGCCAATGAGAATGGATTGAAGCCTGGTAATTGATTGGATTCAACAGGTTCAGTTACAGATATATAGAAGGCTCTTCTTGAGTCTTCTAACTCAATCCACTTACCATTATCGTCATAGTATAGACTGAAAATAAAGGCCATTAAGCCACTCTCTGTTGACTCCAAATAGTGGCTGATGTTTGTGGAGCCGTTTCCATAGAGGGTGAACTGGTTCTCAGTATAGTTTAATGTGTTCCCGGGATCAGATATGACCAACTTTACCTCAGTGTTTCTTGGAATTGAATAGTCTATAATTCCTTTGAACTCGATGATTTCTCCGATGTTTATAGATTCGGGGTAGTTAATGGAGAATAGGCTAATATCGAAATACTCCTGCTCGATAACGGGGGGCTGGATGGAAATTATGGTTTCCGCAGAGTGAGTATTATTGAATTCATCATAACAAGTCACAGACACCGAATAATCGCCTTCACTCAAGCCATTAATTTCCAAAACCTGTGAATTATTGATCCAGTTAAGATCAGAGCCCCTGATCTCCCATGTAATATTGAAAATATCCGCGTTGGAATAAGTGAATAGATTGATCTCGTCGCCCTGCCTAGGGTCCGATGGGTGCCATACCAGATCAATTGATATCTCGTCTGTTGAAGTAAAAGTATAATTAATTAATCCGGATAACTTGGGCCAATTGTACATCCCCCAGAGAGTCGTTCCTAAACCTACGGCATGAGAGGAGTTGTAGTCTGAGAAGAACAGAGGAGGAGTGATGAGGTAGTTTACGGACTCTTTGAATTCGAGATTTCGTGAGTAGGTAAATGAGTTGATTTCCCATCTGTTATCAAGCTCAATGTAAGGGTAAGGTCCGTCGATTGGATCAAGGTAGATGTCTAGGTATCCGTCTGAGGGTGCGGTGTAGGATATGTTGAGGTATGGTATCTCTGTCTCATATAGTATCCGCCACTGGGTATCTCCATCTTGTTGGTATTTTACTACATTATAGAATCCGTCTGTGAAGTTGTAAGATGATACATCAGATAATGTGGTGTTTTGGGACTCAGCGGTACAGGTAGGTGTGGTTATGATGAAGAGAAATAGCAGTATTGCTGGGATTATGAGTTTTGATGGTTTTTCCCACACCCATCTCTGTGCTTTTGGCATCTCTTTGTCTAAAGGGCTCTGGTTTTTAACGTTGTTTTAGCTGTGTTCTGGATTATTGATATTGATTAGGGGGTTTTCGTGTACGTTTTTGTATGGATTTGGATGGGAAAGGGGCTGTTTTGGGGCTGGTTTCGTTGTTTTGTTTGGTTTTCGGCTTGTTTGGGGGTACCCCCCTCCCCCTGTTAGCGGCTATTCTATTAGTCCGATGCTTCTGTTGAACTGGTCTTGTTTTCGTTGTTCTTCTGTTGCTTGTTGGGTTGCTGTTTCTAGTACTTTGCTGAGTCCGAGGCAGTAGGTTTCTCTGTCTAGTTCGCCGAGGCTGTGTACTGTTCGGGTGCCGTATCGTTGTTTTAGTGTGTTGTATACTTGGGTTCGTTGTTTCATGATGCTTTGTGGGAGTCTTACTGTGATTCGTTGTTTGGGTTCAGGTGGTTTAGTGCCCTTGACATGGTGTCCCCAGAGGTACCAGACAAAACGACCATACATAGGCAACTTCATAACTGAACCATAACAGGTGAGGTTCAATACCGTATTGTGCTTTTTAGAACCAAAGAACAAGTCAACAAAATAGAAGATAGCCACTTTGTTCTTTCAAGCATTATAACTAGATATGAGTTTAACAATAAACGAGTTTCAGTTATAAGTTAAATATGATTGGAATTCAAATATCTCTAGTGATTACAAATGACACTGGTTCTTTACATTCCATTCTGTAATAGTGGATTGATTGTTTCAGATCGATTGAATTCTCTATTTGAAGGAGGCAAAGAAACAGTTGACAAAATAATAAAATTACGAGACGATTTAATTATTGGATTTTCGGGTAGAACTGAAGTATGTCAAAATATAATTGAAGTTTTAAAAATGAATGGCAGCTCGTTGTCGGATTATGAGGTTAATGAAATTATTAGAAACAGGTATCACCAATTACGTTATGAATCAAGAGCCATGGAACTGGGATCAGTTGAATTTATTCTTGTTAAAAAAACAGATAAAGAAATCATAGTTTGGAAAAACATTGACGGTTTTTCATATCCTGAAAATTCTGAGAAAGTAGTAGCCATTGGAATGACAGATTTCATTAAGCCTCAAATTGAGGAAAAGGGAAAATTTAGTTCAAGAGAAAGAGCGGAAAACTTTGGAATAAGTCTGATTGGATATGTTAATAGGGCACATAGTGGAGTTGGGTCACCAGAAATACAGGGATGTAACATTTCATATCTTGATGAAAATAGATTGGAAATTTTGTTTATTGTGAAAAAACCTGATCTAAAACCAATTTTGTATCATGAAACTGATTATGAGCCAGATATTAGTGCAGATAGTACTAATGACTCTCTAGTTATGGAAGAAAACACAAAAAAACGGGATGAATTAATTTTCCCTAGAAAACTGTCAAATAAAATAATTCACATTGGGTACATTTCTTCAACAACGGTTGGACTAGAAACGACGGTTCCTTTACTAACAGAAATAATTCAACCCGATTTGAATAAATTTGCAGCCAAACTTGGCTATAATGTAAATTTTGAATTCTTAATTGACGACGCACAGGGATTAGCATCTGTATATTTAGAAAAAGTACAAGGATTAAACTCAATGGGAGTAAAAAACATACTTAGTAGTGGTTGGTCCTCGCAATTATATGCAGCTCTAAGTTACTGCAATCAAAATGATATGATAATGATTGGTAACTCGTCAACCTCTCCGGTTTTAGGAGTGTCGGAGGATAACTTATTCAGGCTGTGCCCTACGGATATTGTACAAGTACCCGCTATTTCGCGTATGATTGAAAGTTATGGAGTTAAGGGATTAGTAGTAATACAAAGGGCAGATGCCTGGGCAGATGGAATTTACAATTATTTTGAGCCCGTTTTTGCGTCTAGCGGAGGCATTATACTAGAGAGGATTCGTTATCAGGGAGAAGCAACTGAATTTAGTAAATATCTTGAAAAAGCAGAAATAATATCCAAAGCGGCAATAGCTACTGTTGGTAAAGGAAATATCGGAGTATTAGTTATTAGTTTCAGCGAAATAGTTGCAATAGCTTTGCAAGCTGAGAAGTATTCAACGATATACAATCTTCCATGGTTCGGAACGGATGGTACGACTTTAAGTCAACAACTTTGTGATGAGGCGCCAGATCAAGCTGTACATCTAAAAATTTACAGCACATATGCGTCTCCGGCAGAGTCAGAAAAGTTCAATGAATTATACGATAGATATTATAAATTGGTAAAACAGCCATTTGGATATTATTCAGCTTGTCTTTATGACGCTGCTTGGATTATTGCTAATGGGATACTAATAGCCCAAAGTTATGACCCTCAAGACGTGATCCCTCTTCTTCACGACATAGCATACAACACTTTTGGAGCAAGTGGCTGGTGTAGACTCAACGAAGACGGAGATAGATACAGCAGTAATTATCAGATTTGGAGTTACCATTACGAGGGTGATGTTGTTGTACCCTATGTAGCTGGTCTTTATGATGGTACAACTGGACATGTCACATGGTATGAAAATCTGAGGAAAAATGAGTAGGTGCTGGGGATGGGATTTGAACCCACGCTCTTTATCCGGCTACGGCACTGGTGCCTTTAACCTCTGGATCATGAGTCCAGCGCATTAGCCAAGCTATGCTACCCCAGCTCTCCAAATATTCCAATGTACTACAATTTAAAGAGTGATGTTACACAAGAATAACATTATTCCACAAGCCGGGGACTGGTCAACGCCACAGGCTTACCACCCCGAGTATAGACCCGGGGCGTCAGCATATGCAAACCATTCCCCAGACTATACGTCATTATACCAGCGAGTTTTGCCACATTCAACGCGTTGTTCTCCCCCTCTCTGCTTATCGCCTCAGCCACATCTCCAACACCAAAGTTAGTATCCGATAGATCCACCAAGAAGTGATTTACCGAGACAGTGCCCAAGACATCCTTGATCTCGTCCCCTACACGAACCTTACCCTTCTTGGTCAAGCCCCTCGGAAAACCATCATAGTATCCAATGTGAACTGTTCCCACTTTCATACGCTTAGGGGCGACGAAACGCCTGCTATAAGTAAGTGCTTCCCCTTTCTCAACCACCTTAACATGCTCTATTCTGGCTTTCCAGCACAGGCTCTGCCTTAGCTCGATCCCCTGATCCATGTCATCGTCTTCTGGGTAGAAGCCCATGAGCATCAACCCGGGGCGCGTGGCATCCAAATAGGTATAGGGTTTGTAGAAGACCGCGTTACTGCTTGCGATGCTCTTGATACCCACGTCTATGCCTTTCGCGTTGCAGGCTTTCTCGATGTCCAGAATGCGTTGGACCTGTTTTCTGTCCAGTTCATCAGCCTCGCTCATAGTAGAGAAAATACCTTCAAGTCGTAGATTCTCGTAACCACTGATTTCCTCAATGAATTCAACTGCCGCGCTCCACCTGACACCCACTCTACCGAGCCCAGTATCGATCTTCACCCAGATAGGCGTAACTTTACCTGCTTTCTCTGCTGCATTGTTTAGGCGTCTCGCGGGTTCTGACTGGTATATGGTCTGAGTGACGTTGTTTTCCACAACTTTATCATAATCTTCATCGCTGTACAACGGGTCTATGGATACTATCCCGACGTTAAGCCCAGCAGCTCTGAGCTGCATAGCCTCATAGAGCTTGGCGACCAACACCTGTTTGACGCCTTGCTCTATCATGTAAGCCACGATGGGTACGACACCATGCCCATAAGCGTTGGACTTTACACAGGGAATGATCTCACCGCCTGTACGTTTCCCGACCTCCTCCAAGTTGTGCCCTATGGCGTCAAGGTCAATCTCCAGCCACGATGAGAACCCCTTGATCTTCTCGTTTATCTCATGCATTGAGGGTTGAGTGGCAAAGTATGAACTCATACCAGATATGAATAGGGATTTCCTATTTAACGGGTTAGAAAAGGAAACTCGGAGGCAGGCTCCATTTCTCGATCTCGGTCTTCGTAATAGCCTTGATACGCTCCAGCTCAAGCTCCTGATCGGGTAAGACAAAAGTTATAGCAGTGCCCTTCTTGCCAGCTCTTGCTGTCCTGCCAATGCGGTGGAAGTACATGTTTGGGTCATCCGGGATATCATAATTGATGATGTATGGTACATCGTCTATGTCTAATCCTCTTGCCGCTACCTCAGTGGCAATCATCAAGTCGTATCTGCCTTCCCTAAAGTTGTCCAGAACACCCTGTCTTCTTGCTTGACTGTAGTCTCCATGGATGGGCTCAGCGGGTATTCCTTCGCGTTTCAGGTAACTGGTCAACCTGTCTACCGTATATTTTGTGCGGCAGAAAATGATGCCCCTATCTACCTTGAAGTACTCGATTACCTCTTTGAGGTTATTCTGTTTCTCGTGATGAGCCATCACCATATAGTACTGTGTGATATCGAGGTTACCGATCTCGTCTCGGCTCATATTGACCTCGACGTACTGGGGCATGAACCGCTTGCTCAGGTTCATGGTGCGTTCATCAAATGTGGCGCTCCAGAGACTGATCTGGCGTTTCTCTGGAAGTTTCCCAAGAATAAATGAGATATCATCATAAAAGCCCATGTCAAACATCCTGTCCGCCTCGTCCAAGACAATCATCTTAGTATTACGTAGGTTGAGGTTACCTCTCTTCATAAGGTCGATGAGGCGTCCAGGTGTCCCTACTACGATGGTTACTCCTCGGCGGAGTGCTTCGATCTGAGGGTTATAACTTACTCCTCCATAGATGGCTGTAGCTTTTGTTTTGAGGTATTTTCCATAGCTGTTGATGTCGTCTGTGATCTGTTGCGCCAGTTCCCTCGTAGGTGCGATTACTAGTCCCTCGACATTTCTGCTCTCTGGGTCTAGTTTCTGCAACATGGGAACGCCGAATGCGGCTGTCTTGCCTGTCCCTGTCTTGGCTTGACCCATTACATTTTTGCCTTCTAGCATTGGGGGGATGGCGTTTTCCTGTATAGGGAACATCTCTTTGAATCCGAGGTCTTTTAGTGCTTTCTTGATCTCGTCTTTGACTTGTAATTGTTGGAACTTCATTTTTATCAGTATGTTTGTCGATGAATTGCCTCCTGTTACGTGGGGGTGGATATAAAGTGTATCCCTTTGACATCTATTTGGTTATGCGACTGCAGCATGACTTGTTCTGGTTAATGTATAGTTACCGGTTACCCTTGAATTAAACCAAGACACGGCTATCATTTGACTGTGAATGAGAAAAAGGCAAAGATTGGCATATTTTTCACGCTAATATTGCTATTGGGTATATCAGTCTATATAAAACAGGAAAGCCTTCCGGGGAAATCAGCTGTTATCGTGGATCAATTATATGGAGAAAATACGGGTTTCGGGTTTGTTGAGCATACTCAAGGGCTCTTGAATGAAAAGGGATATGAGGTGAGGGTTTTTCAGGGCGAGGAGGTAACATTGGACCTCTTCTATGATACTGTTTGGGATATGGAAATCATCATTTTACGCATGCATTCAGGAGTATTCGATAAAAGGACTTGGCTATTCACCCATGAGGAATATAATCCATCGAAACATGTACTTGAGCAACTCAGCAGAGACGTGAACATAGGACGATGCAAATCAGTGGATTACCCGGTATTCACCTTGTCCAGCTCATTCTTTCAACGGAACATCGATTTCAATGGAGGGCTTTTGGTGATTATGGGGTGTAATGGTTTAGATGAAGTTGATCTGGTGTCTTCTTTTGTAGAATCAGGAGCTGATGCTGTGGTTGGCTGGAATGGAGCTATCACCGTTGAGAAGACCGATGAAGCAGTAAGCCTCTTTTTAGAGCATCTGCTCTCCGGACAACCCCTTGGGAAGTCTATTGGAGATACAGGGCTGGAGTTTTACCCTTATAGCGCCAATACCTATATGCTGGGTTGAGGGACAAATCTTTTTCAATGATCTTTCTGATAAAATAATATGCTCTCCAGCACATTATACACGATAATAGCTACTTTTTTGATCAGCCTACTATCACTGATAGGAATATTTACTCTAAGCCTCTCTGAGAAGAGGCTCCACAGGATATTGAATTTCCTCATCGCCTACTCTGCAGGCACCATCCTAGGGGCTGCCTTGTTTGATTTGATGCCGGAAGCAGTAGAGCTTGTTGATGAGCACATTGTCTTTCCCATTATCGCTTTTGGGTTCGTCTTCTTTTTGTTCTTGGAGAGGGGACTCTACTGGTATCACGGACATGGACATACGCATGAGTTCCCTGTTCCAGGGCACGAGGAAAACAGCAACAAGGTAACCAAAAGCTTCGCGTTCTTGAATATCATAGGCGACTTTGTTCACAACTTCATTGATGGCATGATTATCGCTGCTAGCTTCATAAACGGAATCACAGTCGGCGTGGCTGCAAGTATCGCTGTAGCTTTCCATGAACTACCACAAGAGATGGGAGATTACGGTATTCTGGTGTATGCGGGAATAGATCAGAGAAAGGCACTCTGGTATAACTTCGCCGCTGCCCTGAGCATCGTTGTTGGAGGTGTTTTTGGATCCATTTTCATCGCCATGGTTGAGGAGCTTAGCGGCTGGATGATAGCTTTTAGCGCTGGAGCTTTCTTATTCTTGTCTGCCTCTGAGTTGATCCCTGAGATTCATGATGATAATGACTGGAAAAAGTCGCTCGTCTATATTATTTTCCTGTTGCTGGGAATGTTCACCATCTATTCGCTGGGGTTCATATTCCCACATGAGTAGATCATATTAACCTGATCTCCGTCTTGTTGTTGAATGAAGATCGTAAAAGCAGACGAGCAAGGAATCCAGTACGCAGCCAAAGTAATGCGAGAAGGAGGCGTAGCCATATACCCAACAGAGACAGTCTATGGTCTCGGCTGCGCCCCCCACGACGCAAACGCCACCAAACGAATACTCCAGATAAAACAGAGAGCAGACAAACCACTACCCCTAATATGCTCATCTATTGAAGTAGCCAGAAGAATAGTAGAGTTTAATGCTACTGCTGAGAAGCTCGCGGAAAAATTCTGGCCCGGGCCCTTGATGCTGGTTCTTCCTAAAAAGATGGATTACCCCATCTATGTGACAATGGGTGGGAAAAACCTCGGTATTAGGGTTCCTGGGAGCGAGGTCTCAAAAAGATTAGCAGAGCTAGTTGCGGGAGTCCTTGTGAGTACTAGCGCCAACAAGTCTGGGGCTAATCCGCCTCTCACTGCCAAGGAGGCTATTAATCAGCTAGGTGGGAAGGTTGATGTTGTGATTGATGGTGGCCCTTGTATGGGTCATCTGCCTTCAACGGTTCTCGATTTAAGTGGTTCTGAGATGTGGATAGTTAGAAGCGGTCCAATAACTGGGGATATGATAATGGAAGCCCTGAAGCGTTAGAGTTTCCACCCTTTTTCAACTAGATAG
>Ga0272442_10006773_pt1 | contig 14954 bp, 11 predicted proteins | sample SSMForm2O_FD_200262 | JGI IMG/M metagenome (GOLD analysis project Ga0272442, IMG submission 200262) | Marine sediment archaeal communities from Little Sippewissett salt marsh, Falmouth, MA, United States - SSM-Form-2O | ecosystem: Environmental > Aquatic > Marine > Wetlands > Sediment ...
CCGGTAATCAAATTGGTAAATCTTGTGCTCTCGAGAGCCGTTAAAGCACGGGCCAGCGATATTCACTTTGAACCCTTTCAAAAATCTCTGATTATTCGATACCGAATCGATGGTGTTTTATACAATATAATGAACCTGCCAAAGGGAATTCAATCATCCCTGGCTTCGAGAATCAAAATAATGGCGAAACTCAACATTGCCGAGAAGAGACTTCCACAGGATGGAAGAATAGATATCAAGATAGGAGACAAACTTGTTGATATTCGCGTTTCAGTGATCCCGACGGCTTTTGGCGAGAGAACTGTCTTGAGGCTCCTTGATAAAACAAGCACGATCTTCAAATTGGACGATCTGGGTATTGACAGAGAACGGCTTAAGCTCCTGCATAATGTTATTCGTTCTCCCCATGGAATTGTTCTTGTTACGGGTCCGACGGGAAGTGGCAAAACGACGACACTCTACGCAGCCTTATCAACGATTAACAGCTCGGAAATTAATATTATTACCATAGAGGACCCGATAGAATATCAGATAGAAGGTATCGGCCAGATACAGGTTAACCCGAAGATTGATCTTACGTTTGCCAACGGACTACGATCTATCGTACGGCAGGATCCCGATGTAATTTTAGTGGGAGAAATTCGAGATACGGAGACGGCCGAAATTGCCATACAATCATCACTGACGGGCCATTTGGTTTTTTCGACACTCCACACAAACGATGCAGCCAGTTCGATTACTCGCCTCATTGACATGGAAATGGAACCTTTCCTTGTATCTTCTTCCGTTATCGCAATCATAGCCCAGAGGCTCATCAGAATCCTCTGCCCCGATTGCAAAGAACCGTATGTTCCCGATGATGAATCACTGGAACGCATCGACATTACGGGTGACATGGTCGAGAATCGAAAAATATACAGAAACGCGGGGTGTCCTGCCTGCATGAATACCGGATATAAAGGACGAACAGCCATCTTCGAAATGATGGTCCTTAATGATCCTCTGAAAAAACTGATTCTCAAGACATCGGATGCAAACACCATAAAGGAAAACGCCGTTAAATATGGCATGATGACCTTGATGCAGGATGGTGCCCGTAAAGTTCTCGAAGGAATAACAAGCATCGAAGAGGTATACCGGGTAACGGGGTTTTGAGATAGCTGCGTGTTGTATTCTCATCGCCCGATATAGTAAGGAATCATCTCGTTCCTCATCCGATATTGACAGGCAATTAGCATTATCTTATAGTACCTCAATTATTTCCTCTCTTCACAAGCAAAGGATCCAATTATTTTATTGTGAGAATGAAATACGCAAATGGAAAGAAGGAGCGATGCATCTCAATAAAATTTCATTACATCCCGAAACGTACCCCACAGACAAATATTATCCCTTTAATCTGAGTATTTTTCAGCGAACAAAAACCATGGATTTCACATCTCCCGTCACATTCTTCGTTGGTGAAAACGGCACCGGCAAATCAACCCTGCTCGAAGCTATCTGCATACGGTGTCAAATCCAAATATGGCAAGATAACGGAAAACCCCGATTTGAAAATAATCCCTACGAAAAAGCACTTTTCCAGTATCTTACCGTTGAATGGACAGATGGTCAGGTACCGGGATCATATTTCTCGTCCGATATTTTTCATGATTTTGCCCAATCACTGGATGGATGGGCAGCAGCAGACCCGGGTATGTTGAAATACTTCGGCGGGAAATCACTCATGACCCAATCTCACGGGCAATCGATCATGTCACTATTCAAGACCCGTTATAAAATCAAGGGACTCTATTTTTTAGACGAGCCCGAAACGGCCCTCTCACCCAAAAGTCAAGTAGCGTTGCTCCGGTTACTGGAGGACATGAGCCGGGCAGGACATGCTCAATTTATCATTGCTACACATTCACCAATTCTGCTTGCGTGCCCGGGAGCAATAATTTGCAGCTTTGATCACCTTCCCGTTAAACAAATCGAATACGAAGAAACTGAGCATTATCAAATATATAAAGACTTTATGGAAAACAGGACCAAATATGTAACGCGACGTTAATCAAAAAAGCTTCACATTTTTTGTGCTGCCGTTTTTCTTCATTGGCAAAATTGCTAATTCCGAGTTCTTGAAACTTATGAATCCGTATTTCCCTGAAATTGACGGTCATGGAACTTCATGATGTTCCCGGCAGGTTTCGGTCCCCAACTTCCGCTCTTATACAAGAAAAGACGATCAGATCGATCGGAGCATATTTCACAAAATTCCAGAATTGGGGTCAGAAAGGCCCAGGTCAGTTCTAGTCCATCCTGCCGCCAGAAAAGCATGTGGTCACCGCCGATAACATCAAGCAATACTTTTTCATAAGCATCCAGAACAGGACCTTCATAGTTTTGCAGATAATTGAAATCCATGGTAACGGACCGTAAGGAAATCCGAGCCCCCGGATTCTTGGTCTGAAAGGTCAATGTTATCCTTTCATCCGGCTGTATTCCCATAATCAATCTGTTTGTCGAAATATGTTCGCCGAGAACGGTTCGAAATACGGAATGAGGAACCTCTTTAAAATGTATGATAATCTCCGTTAATTTCCTGGCCATCCGTTTTCCCGATGTTAGGTAAAAGGGAACTCCCTGCCAACGCCAGCTATCGACAAAGACTTTCATTGTTGCGAACGTCGGGGTCAGTGATTTAAAATTAATTCCCGGTTCATCCCGATAGGCAGGAACCTCTGTACCGTTAATGATTCCTCCCTTATATTGACCGAGAACGACATCCTCCCCCTGATCATCCGATGTAAATGGTCTGAGAGACCTGAAGAGCTTGACCTTTTCATCTCTGACCCTCTCTGCTTCGAAAAGGGACGGCGGTTCCATGGCAGTTATGGCAAAAAGCTGCATCATGTGATTTTGGAACATATCTCTCAGAACGCCCGCTTCTTCGTAATAGCCGGCACGATGTTCAACGCCCAGAGATTCGGCTGCGATGATACTGACATTGCTGATGTAATTTCTGTTCCATAGAGGCTCAAAAATTGAATTTGCAAAACGAAACATTAAGATGCTTTGTACCGTTTCTTTTGCCAAGTAATGATCAATCCGAAATATTTGATGTTCGTTAAAATTATTACGGAGCGTATTATTCAGGTCGATAGCTGTTTTTAAATCTCTGCCAAAAGGTTTCTCAATGACAACGCGTATCCATCCATGTTTGTGTCTCTTTTCATTTGACAATCCTGACCGTCCGAGCATTTGTATTGTTGTTTTATAGAGCGATGGAGGAATAGCAAGATTGTATATCCGGTTACCCAATAAGTGATATTGTTCCTCGAGGTGTTCTAGAAAATCGCGAAGATCCATAAATGTTGCGACTTCATGATAGTCAACCGGGTAATAGTAAAGTCGTGCGGCAAAACCCTCCCACATGGCCCTATCCAGATCACAATAGAGCGGAACTGCTTTTTTCATTTTGTCCCTGAATCCTTCATTGCTCATTTCTGTCCTGCTGGTTCCGACGATTAGAAATGAGTCCGGGAGTCCACCTTCCGAATAGAGTCGATAGAGTGCAGGTACCAGCTTTCGCTGGGTCAAATCCCCCGACGCACCGAAGATGACAATGGTACAGGGATCCTGTTTTTTATCAACAAAACGGGATCTTCCGGAAGTCCCGGCATCCGGAATTGAACATTTTGCTAATACGGATTCTTGTATTTCGTCATGTTGCTCATCGTCTTTGATCATTGTTTCTCGCCCCCTTTTGATGGTGTTTTGAAAGAGGTAGTTTACGAAATCACTTATTCTGAGATTAGCGATGCAGCATCACGATCGAGCATCCAGATTAACTCGCACCTTTGAGGTTGTACCATTTGAATGGGTAAGCGATCGGAATCCGATCGATTTGAAAAGACCCTTTTAATGACAGCTGCTTTTTCTTTTCCTGAAACAAGAATTACCGTTTGTCTCGAATTGTTTAAAACAGGAAGTGCCATTGTCAGACGACTGACATCAGGATCTCCGCCTTTGACAACGAGAACCAATTGTTTATCTTCTAAAAGTGATGTCTGCCCGGAAAAGAGGGAGGCCGTATGTCCGTCCCTTCCCATACCGAGAATTATCATGTCAAAAACGGGGAACGTTGCTCTCGTAAGCTGAAAAAATTCTCTGAGTTCATGTTCGTAGCGTCTCTTCCCTTCTTCCGGGGGAACATTGACGGGTACGGGATGTACATTATCTTTCGGAATCGGAACAAGATCGATAAAATCAGTTTTGGCATTTCCGTAATTGCTGGTGCTAACTTCTTCCGGGACACATCGCTCATCGACCCAGAAAATATGAATTTTATCCCAGGGCATGGTGTCATGATACGGTTCCGAGGCCAGCAATTTATTCATGGCCCGCGGTGTTGACCCGCCTGAAATAGCAACGGCAAACCTCCCATGTTCCAATATACAGGTTCGGGCATGATCGGCGAACATGTCGGCAGCAGCGATGGCCAGACGTTCAGAAGTCTCTTTGATAATAAATCCCGATTTTTTTACTGCAATTTCTTTGTGAGTCATTTTCACTGATCGATTCGGGGATATCTCTTCAAGTGATTAAAAGATGAGAAATAACATTACAGTCTGATTTATGTTCTCTCCTTATCGGAACCAGCCGTGCCATGACCACCAAATTGATGGCGCATGGCAGCAAGGAGCTTAGCCGCGTAACTTTCATCCTGACGGCTGACAAAGCGCATTAAAAGTGAGAGCGTAATAATTGGTGCGGCCACATCTTGATTGATTGCTTCGGCCACAGTCCATCGGCCCTCACCTGAATCGGCAACCCAGCCGTTGGTGCTACTCAGGTCCTGGTCCTCAGAAAGGGAAGCCGATATTAAATCCAAAAGCCATGAACGAACCACGCTTCCATATCTCCAGATTTCACCAATTTTCTGTAAATCCAGGTTGAAATCTTTTTTTGTTTTCATAATTTCAAAACCTTCGGCATATGCCTGCATCAACCCGTATTCGATTCCGTTATGAACCATCTTTACGAAATGACCTGCACCGGCCGGACCGACATGTCCCCATCCCTTATCCGGAGCAGGTGCCAGGGTTTCAAAAACAGATCGCAGTCGGTCAATCTCCGGCTTATCTCCTCCAATCATCATACTGTAACCTTCCGTCAATCCCCAGATACCACCACTGGTACCCACATCAATGAAATGAAGCCCCTTCCCCGATATACGAACGGCGTGTCGCACTGAATCTTGATAAAAAGAGTTGCCGCCATCAATAATCGTATCACCGCTGGTCAATATTTCGAGCAATGCATCAATCATTGCATCGGTAGCAGTACCTGCCGGAACCATGACCCAGCAAACACGCGGCGGTCCAAGACGATCAACAATTTTACCTAACGTGTCCACGAGCGATATGTTATTTTCATCTTCTGCAAGGTTATGGGCCTTTTCAACGGTACGGTTAAAAACGACGACATCATGACCACCCCGTGCAAGTCTGCGGGCTATATTGCTTCCCATTTTTCCGAGACCGAGTATGGCTATTTCCATCGTTTTCTCCTCTCTTAGGTGACGTAAGGAGCTTTTCTTTTATCTACTTGTCTGGCACAATAGTTGTTTGTGCTTTAATATGTCGCACCCCCGCTTCACTTGCAATAACAACATCCGTTGCCAAACCGAGAAACAGCCCGTGTTCGACGATACCGGCACGTTCACTCAGCATGACTGCTGTTTTGCCCGGCTCCTGGATTGGACCGAAATAGCAATCGAGGATATAATTACCCTGGTCGGTGGTAAATTTATTCCCCCGTATATCTCTTCGTATTACGGGGTTGCCTCCCAATGACTCGAGATAATGGACCTGGAACCGCCAGCCGAAGGGAATAACCTCGATCGGTACGGGCCAGTTCGTACCGAGGACCGGCGTCAGTTTTGTATAATCGGCAACAATTATCTCTCGATGACTCGCCTGCGCTACCATTTTCTCGCGCAACAGTGCGCCGCCACCGCCTTTTATGACCTCCAGTTTTTCGGTCACTTCATCCGCACCATCGATGGTAAGGTCAATATGGGAATGTTCGTCAAGTGTAGTCAGGGGAACACCCAACTGCCGTGCCTCCTCCTCGATATGAAGTGAACAGGGAACAGCGAGAATATCTGTAAGTTCTTTATTTCGCAACAAAACGGCAAGACGACGAACTGCAAATATTGCAGTGCTGCCGTGTCCCAATCCCACAATCATCCCTGGTTCAATGAATTGGACCGCATACTCGGCTGCCTTTTTCTTGATGTCTGAGATATCCATATTCATTATATTGTCCATCACGTCTTTTTATGTTCCGAAAATGCTTGTTTCATGTCAGAAATCCGACCGAAGATGATACCTTTCGTTACCACGATCTTTGCAGGAATGGGTGTGGTAACGGAATCGTTTGCCAGTTTTTGATGATCATATGCTTCTACTTAATCGATTCAATCCACTAATCACATCTCGGAGCATATGGAACCGAAGCACCTGTCGTCCAGCATTATGGAGAGCTTCCCTGTCCCCCAGAGCCTGGGCCAGTTTAAGCACCCCAAAACTTATGGATGAGGCTGTTTTCCCTGCTTCATCAGGAATGGAAACGTAACCTATACCTTCTGACGTCACCTGGATGAAAAGTCCTGTTCCGGCGTCCCCTTTGTGTAATTGACCAGTTGAATGGAGGAAACGAGGTCCATAGCCGAGCGTTGTTGCTATTTCAAACCGATTACGCAATTTTATTCGGAATTTCTGCAATGCCGCGAATGTCTCTGAATCCGGTTTAACATATGCCTGAATTGCTATATATGAACCCTGACACTTACTCTGTTCAATAAAACTGATGAGAGCCTTCGACGCCGTGTTGGATTCGGTCCCGCCGTAAACGATGATACTACTATCTTTCAATGTCGGTGGCTCATCAGGCAGAAACCCTTTTTCTCTATATTCAGTTACCATTCGGCGAGCCAGTTTTTTGGCCGACTCAACGTTGGGCTGATCAAAGGGATTGATATTCATTAAATGACCAGCGACGGCAACTGCCGTCTCCCACAGAAAAAACTGTTTCCCCAGATCATATCGATCTTGCAGAGTGATGACAACTATCGGGTGTCCGTACTCCTCAAGTTTTCTTATATTTTCATCGTACAGGGTATCTCCATCCAGCCGGATATATACAAACAGGCGATCATCTCCGTACATTTCGGGAGATCCCAGCTCTTCACCGACAACCGGGAGAATACCTTTCCCCGCTTTACCCGTACTTTCCGCAATGAGCTGTTCCACCCAATCACCAAAGCTCTCCACGGCAGGAGACACGATGATGGTCACTTTATCCCGACCGGTTTTCGCCATTTCACCCAAAACCACCCCGAGACGAGCGCCATTGTTATTGTCGCCGCATGATTCACAGATCGAAGACATAAGCAATGCACGGTCAAGGAGTGTCTTTATGTCCATGCCGATGAGGGCCGCCGGCACCATACCGAAGTATGAAAGGGCAGAATAACGACCACCGATGTTCGGATCGTTGAAAAAGACGGTGCGAAATCGATATCGTTCAGCCAGGTCGGCAAGAGAACTGCCTGGATCCGTAATTGCTATGAAGTGCTCACCAACATGCTCTTCACCCAGTGCGTTAACCATCCAATTGTAGAAAAACTTGAAGAACGAAAGGGTTTCCACCGTACCACCCGACTTGGTAGATACGATGAACAGGGTACGCTTGGGATCAAGTTGCTCTGCATGCATTAAGACCGCATCAGGATCGGTACTGTCGAGAACGGCAAGTTTCAAATATCCTTCCACCGTATGAAATGCTTTACTGAAAACCTCGGGTGCAAGGCTTGACCCCCCCATTCCGAGTAACAGGGCATGGGTATAACCATCGGAACGCACGGTATCAGCAAATTTACGAAGTCGCTGAATATTCTCAGTCATCCTGTCGGCACTGCGAAGCCAGCCCAAGCGGTTTGTGATTTCATCAGGCAACGGTTTCCAGACGGTATGATCACACGCCCAAATACGGGACACAATTTTATTATTTTTCAATTCTTTCAGGCCCTGGTCTATGGCGTCCTGATATGGTCCGAGAATAAATGAAATATCCATACCCGCCAATTCTCCAATCCTTGTCATCCCATAAATCCCCTGAGGTATAGCGATAAATATGTTTTTATAGGAAATCTCGATACAATGTTATCAGTTCGGGACCATTTGTGGTCGGCATCATAAAAGCGAAGGTATTCGTTTATTATCTATTCAAACAGGATTTGGTGTTCCTAACCGATACGTTTGACCATACTGAAACAACTCAACACATATGGTTTCAAGTGAGTGGGAAAAGGGAAGAAGGTAAACCGGAACATGCTTCAATTTTTCAGCCCGCATTCCCGAAGCTCATGCATGTTCCGAAAACAACATCAAGGATTACATGTTTTCTCATTCTAATGTTTGTATTATACCAAATGCCTTGGAAAGCACAACAATTAATAGACACTTCCCCCGATGAAATTATATATGATTGTATATTTCAATGTTGTGGGTCTCGAATTCTACTTTCCTTTCACACGAGACATGAGATCCCTAGCTGTTCCTACAATGTTTTCAACGGTAATGCCGAACTGTTCGTATAAAACGGGAGCTGGTGCACTTGCCCCAAAACTGTCCATACCAATCACGGCACCATCAAGACCGACATAATGTTCCCAGCCGAGTTTGATGCCGGCTTCTACAGCTACACGGGTTTTTACGGACGACGGGAGAACCTGTTCCCGGTAGTCATCCGGTTGACGATCAAATATTTCCCAGCTTGGAAGTGAAACGACACGAACATTTACGCCTTCTTCAGCCAGTTTCTTGCCTGCCTCAAGAGTCATATGCAATTCAGAACCGGTTCCGATCAAAATTATATCCGGTTTATTCTCAGAGGATTCCCACAGGACATATCCTCCATTTTGAAGTCCAGATGCTGGCGCATATTTCGATTGATCCAACTCAGGAACACCCTGACGGGTGAAAATAAGTGCTGTGGGACCATGACTATTCAAAAGAGCCATTCGCCATGCTTCAACCACCTCTGCCGAGTCACCAGGCCGAATCACGACCAGTTCCGGAACATTTCTCAGATTCATGATCTGCTCAATGGGCTGGTGTGTGGGACCGTCTTCTCCAAGACCGATACTATCGTGGGTAAAGACATATATGACACGTATACCCATCAGTGCGGCAAGACGCATGGGCGGACGCATGTAATCCGAAAATGTTAAAAAAGTTCCCGTAAAGGGAATAATGCCCCCATGCAGGGCCATACCTCCTGAGACTGAACCCATAGCATGCTCGCGTACACCGTAATGAATATTCCGACCACCGTAATCCCAGCGACTTCCCACGGCACCCTGGGAATCTTCGGGAACAGTACCGGGAATCTGAAAATCACCATACCCCTTCAACCACGTAAAGCATGACGGGTTCAGATCGGCAGAACCTCCAATAAATTCGGGTAAGGCAGTTGCAAGGTATTGCATTACCGTTTCGGAGGCCTTACGGGTAGCCTGACCTTTGGGATCGGGTTCAAACTGAGGGAAGCCTGAATCCCAATTATCAGGCAGTCTTCCAGCCATGACTCGTTCAAAATCGGCAGCCAGTTGGGAATGATTTTCACTATAATCGTCAAATAATTTTTGCCATTCTGATTCCAGTTTTTCTCCGGTACTCAATGCGTTCCTCATATGACCCAACACCTCATCCGGAATAACGAATTCCGGATCAGTCGGCCAGCCGAGATTCTCTTTCGTCGCACTGACTTCTTCCTGCCCGAGAGGTGAACCATGCGAACTGGATGTGTTCTGCTTTTTCGGAGAACCATACCCGATCATAGTGCGGACAACAAGAATGGAGGGCCGTTCACGCTCTTCCTTTGCCTTGGTCAATGCCCTGTCTATCTCAACAATATCATTGCCATTATCTACAATATGCACATCCCACTTATAGGAAAGAAAGCGACCCACTACATCTTCCGTAAAGGTCAGGTGGGTAGACCCAGCAAGAGATATGCGATTATCGTCGAAAAGAACGATTAACTTTCCCAGTCCCAGATGTCCCGCAAGTGAAAATGCTTCAGACGCAACGCCTTCCATAAGATCTCCATCGCTTGCAATGACATAGGTACAGTGATTCATGATTTCATGGTTGGGTCGATTGTATCGAGCTGCAAGATATGCTTCGGCGATGGCCATTCCGACGGCATTGCTTATTCCCTGTCCGAGGGGTCCCGTCGTAACTTCAACACCCGGTGTTATACCATATTCGGGATGTCCCGGCGTTTTGCTCTCCCACTGTCGAAACGCTTTGATATCGTCGAGAGACAGATCATAACCTGTTAAATGAAGGAGTGCGTAGAGCAGCATTGACCCGTGTCCGGCGGAAAGGATAAACCGATCCCGATCAGGCCACTTCGGATTAGACGGATTATGCTTGAGGTGTTTCGTCCAAAGAGTATATGCCATAGCAGCAGCACCCATGGGAAGCCCGGGATGCCCGGATTTAGCTCGTTGAATCGCGTCGACCGAAAGAAAGCGGATCGTGTTTATACACCGTTCGGCTAATAGAATTTCATCAGTACTCATCGTCATCTATCCTCCACGTAAGCAGATTTAGTTTTCTTGTTTCAGTGCACGGCACGCTGCCCCGAAAAGAGCAACATTTGCATTCATTATGACATGCACCGGTAAGGTATCCATAAAATCAGAATATCGTCCTTTGTCACGGAACGATTCCATAAAAATTTCTTTTTTAAAAAAGGGCAGAATGCGAGGCGGAATACCACCACCCAGGTAAACACCCTTCGTTGCAAAAACCTTCAATGCCAGATTGCCAGCTTCCGCCCCCAGAATGGACACAAATTCATCAAGGGTCCTGACACAAAGTTCGCATGTCAGCTCTTTATCAAGAGCGGCATTTACGATAACCGGTGTTGGATCTTCTATCTCTGCGAGCCGTTCAGTCAACCATGACGGCTCATCGCCGTATCCGCCCTGCTTCATATAAGCGTATATATTTGAAATGCCCGGGCCCGAGCATACTCTTTCATAACTGACATGGTGAAACTCTCTTTGAAGATAATTCAAAAGTTCTATCTCCAAACGGTTCTTGGGAGCAAAATCTGCATGGCCGCCTTCCGAAGCATGAACATGATATCGGACTCCATCCCAGGTAAGATACGCCTCTCCCAGACCGGTCCCGGGAGCGACAACGGCAATATTTCCATCACTCACCGACGTCCCCTCATTCAACGTTTGAAGTTCCCCTGTCTCTAAATGGGGGACGGCATAAGCAATGACTTCAAGATCATTCATGAGACGAACGGAGGAAAAGTGAAAACCCTCTTTCAAACGGATTTCTTCAATGAACCACGGTAAATTCGTTGTCTTGACCTGACCGCTTACAACAGGCCCTGCCACACCAAAGATGGCTTTATCGATCACCAGATCGTTATCGTTCAGAAACTCCTCTATTATTGCATCTAAGGAAGAAAAGTTTGCACTCGGAAATGTTTTCTCGAAAAGAAAATCGCGGGGACCACGCTCGGGCGAAACAACGGCCAACGCTGTCTTTGTTCCCCCTATATCACCAACAAGTATTTTTGTCATAATTATCAAAGCATAGAGTACACACAATCTCGTATCAGAGGCATAATGCTTCCCCCCTTTTTCTGCACCTTTTATACGATTAAACATTCATTTAATCAAGACTTTTACTGTTGTGCAATATTTTTCTCTTCCCGGCCGACACTGTATGCATGAGGCAGGAAATCCTCAACCAAACATACACTTCGTCGCTAATGTGTTAATGCCGACAGGCATACTTCCCAAAGGAGAAGTTATTCGAGCAGGAACTCATACTAATGTGACCTTTTGATTGAATCTTTTCGTGTATTGAGCAGGTAGCAATATGATTCTAAGGTTTGTTCCATTGATAAAATTTTACTAATCGCGCCGGTGAAACGCCACAGAAGTACAGGGTGATTAATAACCAGTTTCTCAGCGTACCGTAGAAAATACCTTCTTCATCCCATCTCCTGGACGATGTCACTACTTTATCATGAATAATACGGATCCTTCCGTTTCTCTTTTTCACACGTCTCATCAAGTCGACATCCTCCATGATCGGGATACTCTCGTAACCACCCAGGGCTTTGAAATAGTCTTTCCTCATAAAGATTACCTGGTCTCCATAGGGAATTCTCGTGGTTCGTGAACGCACTGAAGCGGCCTGCTCGATGAGCCTAAAAATGAATCGGCCCGAATCGATTCCGAGATCAAAAGCTCCGCCGATATACAAATCGTTATTCATCATCGAAACGATATGTTCGAAGGCATCCCGTGGTAACCGTGTGTCTGCATGAAGGAAGATGAGGATAGTACCCTGTGCAACATCCGCCCCCGCATTCATCTGATTACCGCGACCCTGTTTTGAAATCAGCCCCATGACCGTATTACTTTTTATTGCCCCTATCGTATTCCCCCGGGGATTCCCATCGACAACAATAACTTCACCATGATGACTTCCAATGATACTTCTTACATGCTCTATCGTATCATTGATTACATCGCTTTCATTCAAGACAGGAACGATGACACTGAATTGACAGGACATTGCAGTCCTCAGAAAGGTCATGGTGTGCGAGTGCGTAAACTCAGTATTTTCATTTCTCCTCATGAAATCATTTACATCCCCCGGTCTGTCAATGTCTTGCCACATCGGCAAAATATGCAGGCTGTATCCGTTTTCTCTGAATTTTTTCATCGTGTCCTGAAAGACGGTAGTTGTACCCCACATCAATCCTTCAAACACGTCGGGCACGAATGTGGTTTCCTGCATACCGATAAGATAGTAACCTCCGTCAACGGAAGGACCGATAACAGCATCGTGACTCTCCAAGGCCCGAAAAGCATTTTCTATAATATGATTTGGAAGATCCGGAATATCGCTCCCGATAACAAGAATGAACCGAAAACCGTCGGAAAACAGGTCGGCCATGGCATTTTTCATCCTTTCGCCCAAATCAGACCCGGTCTGCGGCACATATAAATGTTTGCTGCCGTATTCATCGATCATTTCAGGCTTCCTGTTGCCGGGATAAAAGGCAACCCGGTACGAATAATGACCTTTTGACAGTGTATCCAGGATATCTGTAATAAAATTGCGGGAGAGACCCACTACAAAGTCTTCACCGTAATATCGTGAGAGACGCGATTTTACGGCACCCTTTTCAGGATATTTCGCAAATAGTACGACACAACGTTTTTTAGTCATTTGAACACTTCTATAAAGTCCAGGTAGGAGATTGATGCCTCCTGCGTATTGTCCGAATCATTCATTATCGCAATGCTTGCCTTTTCAGGAGGATCTGTCCCGAATGCTCTTTTATAGTCCTGAATAATATGGACCCCTTCGTCAACCCACTTTCCTATCTTTTCCGTGCCTTCCTCGAGGACGATCATAATTGATCGATCCGTATAGGGACTGATAATCATATTCTCGTCATGAATTCGATTAGCCCAGATATAGTTCAGGCTGCTGTGAGGCGGATATTCTCCATAAATTAACTTGGCAAAACCATAGGTTATTCTTTCAGAAAAATTAGCCTTTTCAGCATCATAGTGGAACATTATATAAACACGAATGGGATAATCGTCTCCCGATTTCTTCAGTGCATTCCCCTTTGTATACACGTTGTTGACTTTCCAGCGCCACCTCATCCGAGGGAACTTATAGGAATTGAATATTTTTTTACAAATGAGAGCCGATGCCGACGCGTTACTCTCCGTCTTAAGAAAAGAATATCCCTCATCAGTCACAATCACGTATGTGGAATGCGTTTCTATTTTTGGAAAAAGGAGAGGTGTCCAATTATTAAGATCATCGAAATTGTCGACAAAGAACGTTTCCTGCTTTTGTGAATGAAGAGGAAGAACGGCCACTGTCACAAATGTGATAATTGTTATCAGTGTAAGCCAATGCTTTAATTTCATAATGCTGCCCCTGCGTGGGCTTGGATAGTAATCATCTCTCATCTTTATTCTGTAGATAAGCTTCTATCCCAGAGCGGGCAGAACTTTCTGATACATTCCTTGTTCTTTTCATGCTGTTCGCAGATGAGCGTCTCATCTGCACGGATGGGAATGGGTAGATATCTTTCGGATAGATCGGCAGCAGTCATTAATCCTATCCAGCAATCGCGCTGACAGCATCGCGGCGCTTTATAGTTGGAAATTTTTTCAAGGACCAGTTGGGTTACTGTCTGTACAATCTGGCGTTCCCGTGCCATGTATGGATTGGCCTTGAGAATTATTGAATACGCAATACCAACCCCTGTTGCCGCGCCGCAAACACCGAGGAATGCACACGACCCACCAGCGATGGTCGTACCCCTTTCAATTGCATCAAAAATATCTTTGTCTGAAATATCACCACCCAAGTTCCTGTAGACTGCAAGTATAACAGCGGGAACGAGTGAATGATACTCAGGACCATGCATAGGTATCGATGGGTGCAACCGTATTTTTTTGAAAAGTTCTATAACGTCGCCGCATGAGGATCTGAGACAAATTTCACGAATGATCTGTATGGCATCGTGAGAATGACACAAATCACAGACAAAGTGTCCATTTTGACAGACCGTATTGGTCAGTAATTCCCTGTTACAATAAAAACACCTCTCTGGTCTGCTTTCCGTCAAATAAACAATATCACTTCCACAAACCAGGCATCCCGTCAAATGCTTTTCTGTCACTAATGGTGCACGTTCACCCGTTTCACGAGATGGATGGACAAAGACGGCACAGTTAATTTCCTGCTCAATGTTGGTAACATTCCCCATGGCATCCAACTCGAAAAATGAATCACCGACTTCCATGCGCCCCGGCATTGAAATGT
>Ga0272442_10006774_pt1 | contig 14953 bp, 11 predicted proteins | sample SSMForm2O_FD_200262 | JGI IMG/M metagenome (GOLD analysis project Ga0272442, IMG submission 200262) | Marine sediment archaeal communities from Little Sippewissett salt marsh, Falmouth, MA, United States - SSM-Form-2O | ecosystem: Environmental > Aquatic > Marine > Wetlands > Sediment ...
CGCATGCTGCAGAAATATCAGCCGCTCTGGATGAGCCTGCATTTCAGCCATCCGCGCGAGATCACCCCGTATGCCCGCATGGCCTGCGCCCTGTTGGCCGATCACGGGATTCCGTTGGGCAGCCAGACCGTTTTATTGCGCGGAATCAATGATTCGCCGGGCATCATGAAGAAGCTCATGCATGAGCTTTTGAAAATTCGCGTTCGTCCGTATTATATCTATCAATGCGATCCAGTCGTGGGTTCACGGCATTTCCGTACCTCTTTGGCGGCCGGCGTCAAGATCATGGAAAACCTGCGCGGACATACGACCGGGTATGCGGTGCCGACTTATGTTGTCGATGCCCCGGGCGGCGGCGGCAAGATTCCGATCTCTCCTCATTATATCGTTTCTGCGCGGGACGGCCGGTATGTCCTCAGGAATTACAACGGGGAAGAGTACATTCACCGCGATCCAGCCTGACCCCTTTTTCGCAAGACTGCATATCCTGTTATCTCTATTGGGATTCCCCATACTTGCTTGAGTCATCAAAAATCAATGAACGCCTTGTATCTGTTCATTGACGTTAAGATGGGTGTATGTTAAGATAACACCTCCGGTTATAAAGGATGAGCACCGGCAAAGATCGAAGTGGGATGATGTCATATTTTCGGAGTTTTCCCTTGTCGGCGGTAATCGTAGTGAAAGGGCAAACCCCACTTTAACATCTTGCTTTACTTTCTGATTATTTATCATATAATAACTTTTTAATATCGTGGATTCATTAAGGAGGCGGATAAAAGTTTATGCTCGAAGTCAAGGTTACAGATAAAAATAGCTTTGAGAAGGCCATGAAGATGTTTAAGAAGGTGTGCCAGAAAGAAGGTTTTCTGGTCGAATTGAAAGAACGGCGTTATTACTCTAAGCCGTCGGAAAGAAAACGCCGCAAGAAAGGCTGATGACTGTTTTGCTTTTTCTTTCTCCCGGACATGTCACGCCCAAAAGGAAACGAACCCCGCTTGGGCATGAATCTTTACCCTTCAAACAATATCCATGGTCAAAGTTCAGACAGCCCTCATTAGCGTTTATGACAAGACCGGACTGATCGATTTTGCGCGCGGCCTACTGACCCTGGGAATCCGGATCATCTCCACTGGCGGGACGGCCCGCTTGCTCGTCCATAACCGTATCCCGGTGACCGAGGTTTCCGATTACACGGGTTTCCCGGAGATCCTTGCCGGTCGCGTCAAGACCCTTCATCCGTCCATCCATGCCGGACTTCTGGCGCTCAGGGACAACAAAAACCACATGGCCGAGATGGATAAAAATAAGCTCGGCCTGATCGATTTGGTTGTGGTCAACCTGTATCCCTTTGAAAAAGTCATCCAGAAGAAGAAAACCACGCTGGATGAGGCGCTGGAAAATATCGATATCGGTGGGCCGGCGATGTTGCGCGCCGGGGCCAAGAACTATAAAAATGTCGCGGTTGTCTGCCATCCCGGCCGTTATCAAGAGATACTGAAAGAACTGCGGGATAACGGCGGGATCCTGGCCGATGCGGTCCTATCCCGTTTGGCCGTCGAGGTTTTTCAAACCACGGCCCGTTATGACCAGATTATATTTGATTTTTTAAGCAATCGCCTCAAGGGCGGGGCATTCGCCCGCCTGCCCAAAGACCTGGTTCTGCGTTACACCAAGGCCCGGGATTTGCGTTACGGTGAAAATCCGCATCAGACCGGTGCCTTTTACCGGCAGGACGATCAGGCCGGCGGTCTGAATGCGTTGCGGCAGTTGCACGGCAAGGAGCTTTCGTTTAATAATTTTTTAGATATCAACGCCGCGCTGAATGTGGTCAGCGATTTTCAGCAACCCACGGCCGTCATTGTCAAACACAATAACCCGACCGGAGCGGCTGCGGCAGCGCGGATCGAACAGGCCTATACATACGCCTGGAGGTGCGATCCGGTTTCGGCTTTCGGCGGGATTATCGGGTTGAACCGTCAGGTCAACTCCGCCCTTGCCCGGGCAATTGAAAAAAGCGGCTTTATGGAATGTATCGTGGCTCCCGGGTATGATAAAGGCGCATTTGAAATTCTTGCCAAAAAGAAGAACCTGCGCCTCATTCAGGCTGATCTCAAAAGATTTTTTTCGCCAGGACAGGCGTTTGATTTCAAACAGGTCGAAGGCGGATTGCTGCTTCAGGACCGTGACCGACGGTCCCTGAGTCATGACGATTGCAGGATCGCAACTCGCAAGCGGCCAACCCCCAAGCAGATGGAGTCGCTGCTTTTTGGGTGGAGGTTAATCAAACACATTCGCTCCAATGCCGTGATCCTGGTCAAGGCTAAACGCACCGTCGGTATCGGCTGCGGTCAGACCAGCCGGGTGGAGAGCACGCAGCTGGCGATCAAGAAGGCCGGTAAAAACGCCTGCCATTCTTTTATGATCTCGGATGGATTTATTCCGAAGACCGATAATGTCCATTGCGCGGCCCGGGCCGGTATCAAGGCGATTATTCAACCCGGGGGATCGATCGCGGATCCGGATGTTATCCGCGCGGCCGATAAGGCCGGGATCGCCATGGTCATGACCGGTGTGAGACATTTTAAACACTGATCCTGCCTTTTCATGCCGTCACCCGCATTTCAGCAGTATATTGATTCCTTTATCAATTATGAGTTGCGCCCGGTTTCTGATCCGGACGCCACCTTTAAGCCACAGCGTATCCGCGAATGCCTGCGCCAGCTCGGGAATCCCCAGCGAAGTTTGAAATGTATTCATATCGCCGGGACCAAGGGCAAGGGCTCAACCGCGGCCTTTCTGGCGCATATCCTGTGCGAAGCAGGTTTTCTGACCGGACTCTACACTTCTCCGCATTTATATAGTCTAAATGAGCGGATCCGGGTGCTGGATCCCCAAAGGCGCAGCGGGTCGGGATCAGGCCTTTTTCCCGATGCCATCTCAGACCGGGAGCTTGATGATTTATTGACGGCTAAGCAGCCTGTGCTGGAGCAGTTCCGCAATCATTCGGAATTCGGGGCGCTGACTTATTTTGAGGTTTTAACCGCGTTAGCTTTTTGTTATTTCGACCAACGCCGGGTCGATTTTGTTGTTCTCGAAACCGGGTTAGGGGGGCGATTGGACGCCACGAATACGGTCGATCCGATCGCCTGCGGCCTGACCGTGATTGGATTGGATCATACCGCGCAGTTAGGCCCGACCGTTGGGCAGATTGCGCACGAAAAGATCGCGATCGTTAAACCAGGCAAGCCAATGGTCGTGGCTCCGCAGGTCCCGGAGGCAGCGGCGGTTATCCGCGCACACGGCCGGGAGAACCGCAACCGGATGGTCTTCGTCGCAGACGACATAACTTTTTCGATGCGTGTGGCCGATATGACCGGTCAATCATTCTTGGTTCAGGACCGCGGCCAGGATTATGATTTGAAGACTGCCCTGCTTGGCTCGTTTCAGATGATTAACGCCGCGGTAGCTGTCGGTTTGGCCGGTGTGCTTAAGGAAAGCGGTTATGAAATCCCGGCAGCGGCGGTTCGCCGGGGGATTGCCAACACCTTCTGGCCGGGACGGTTTGAAGTGCTGACCGGCAAGCCAACCGTGATCGTGGATGCGGCCCATAATTCCGATTCGGTCCGAGCATTGGCTGAGAATATCAGAACGTATTTCCCGCATCGCGACCCAATCGTGGTCTTGGGCATGTCCCGCGATAAAGACGTCGAAGCGATTTGCCGGATCATAAAAACTACAGCCGGGCAAGTGATCCCGGCCAGGGCACAGCATGCGCGTTCCTATGATTTTTCCGACGCGCTGATCCGACAGCTGCTCGGCCTGGGCACGGGCGAGATCCTCTCGACTCCCGGGGCTGTTCAAACCGCGTTGAAGATAGCCGGGGCGGATGACCTGATCCTGATAACCGGCTCGATTTTTGTTGTGGCCGAAGCGCGGGAAATGTTGGTAAGGTCACAGGACACAGGTCACACGCCACACGGCACAGGACACACGCCACACGCCACACGCCACACGCCACACGTCACAAGACACACGGCATGCGACGGAGGTAAGTTTTAATAAGCGCGTTGGATTTTGCTGCGTTGTTTGAGTTTCTTGCGTTAAGACAATAAATCCAATTAACGCAACGAACGCAACAAACGCAATGAACTCAATGAACCATTTACGTGTGACGTGTGTCATGCGACGTGTGACATTTTTTAAGCATGTCTGAATCCCATCCGATCACCGACACTATTGTCGCCCTTTCAACTCCGCCGGGTATCGGCGGTATCGGAGTGATCCGGTTAAGTGGCCCGGCGTCTCTGGCTATTATCGGACAGATGTTCCGTTCTGCAGGGAGTGGCTCGCCGTCAAGCTGGAAAAGTCATACGGTCCGTTTCGGTTATATTGTCGATAGAACACAAAAAGGATTGGCCTCAAAAGAAGCCGTCATCGATGAGGTCCTGGTAACGTTCATGCGTTCCCCGCGGAGTTATACCTGTGAGGATGTAGTCGAAATCAGCTGCCACGGGGGGCCGGCACCGGTTCGGGCGATCCTGGCTTTGGCCTTGCGCCTTGGCGCGCGCCTGGCAGAGCCGGGTGAATTCACCAAACGGGCCTTTCTTAACGGCCGTATAGATCTGGCCCAGGCCGAAGCGGTTCAGGATATCATCCAGGCCGCCACCGAAACCTTTTTAAAGGTCAGCGTCAATCAGCTCAAAGGGGCATTGACCCTTGAGGTGGAATTGATCCGTGCGGATCTGATGGATATTTACACGCAACTGGAAGCCGCGGTGAATTTTCCGGAAGAGAAGCTGGAAACATTCGACCGGCAGCAGATCGATTTGTTAATTGCTGCGGCCGGTCGGAAGACCAGGCACCTGCAGGAATCCGGCCGGCAGGGGCGCCTTCTGAAGGAAGGGGTAAGCGTTGCTATTTGCGGGAAACCGAACGTGGGTAAATCGTCTTTATTGAATGTCCTGGTCCGGGAGCCCCGCGCGATTGTCACTGCTGTTCCGGGCACGACCCGGGATACGATCGAAGAGGTCATCCCGATTGCCGGGGTGCCTTTCCGCCTGGTTGACACAGCCGGTATCCTCGAGCCCCGGGATATTATTGAGCAGGAGGCGGTGAAACGCAGCCGGGCCGCGATTGAAGCCGCGGATTTAATCCTGTTTATGCTGGATGCCGACCGGGGCGTGACCGCGCCGGATAAAGAGTTGCTGGAATTGATCCGGGGCAAGACGATCCTGGTTGTCGTGAATAAATGCGATCTGGATATTGAAGTGCCGGCTGACCAGATTAGGCAGCTCTTGCCGGGGCAGGGAATGATCCGGATATCAGCTTTAAAAGGGAGCGGCATCGAAGAGTTACGGGATAACATGGCCAGGATATGCCTGCAGGATACAACCGTGAACACAGATCGGGTGCTGGTCAACAATTTGCGTCATCTGGAGGCCTTGGGGCATTGTGGCCATTTGATTGAGCAGGCGCAGGGATCCCTGCGGCAGGGCTTGTCTTTTGAATTTGTCTCTGATGATATTAAACGGGCCGTGGATGAACTTGACCGGATTACTGGCCGGCGGGCAGATCAGGATCTTCTGGAGCAGATTTTTGCAACGTTTTGTCTTGGGAAATAGCCGATTCTTCCTCTGACGGTTCCTCTTTTGTCTTTGTCGGTTCTTCAGCATAAACCATCTTAATCACTCGGGTCAATTTTTGCATCACGCGGCTATCGCGCAGAAGACCGGTTATCTTGGGATGGAACAAAAGCGTGACTATGCGTTTGTTTTCACAAAGCTGGACGATCCGAGGGTCCTGGGCAATGGCCTCGACTTTAGGGTCAGCCAGGAAGGTCTTGAATTCGATACTGTTTGTCAGCTCGGTCAGCCGTTCCTTGTCTTTGAAAATCGATAGGACCGAGAAAATCCGGCGCGACAGCGGCATTCGGGTAAAGATATTGTCCGAGCTCCATTGGCAGATGCGGGATTGGTCAATGTCCTGCTGAATTTTTTGCATGGCATTGAGCGAAGTGGGCAGGAACGCAAAGAGCAAGAACGCGGCGATCGTAAGCCCGCCCAACCAGGTCAGGCTGATTGCCGCCCCGGCCGTGCGGCTGCCCGGGAAAACCGCATTGCGGTATTTTTTGTCGACTGACTTGCGCCACCACATGAAGAGTACAGAAACAATGATCCCCAGGATGACTGATCCGGCTACCGCGATGAAGAAGGCGATGACGATATTATCGGTCACATCGAAATAAAGCGAAGCGAACAGACAGCATAAAATGACGCACACCGGGCCGATCAGGGTTCTCAGCAGGCCGTTTGACCAGCCCTCCCAGATGAAAAGAATAAGAAAAAAGCCAATAACGATATCCGTTGTCATTGCATGACCGCCCGGCTTACAAACCCGGATTTTCTTGATCTATTGTAATAAATTTCCGGGGATTTGGGAAGAGACTTTCGCAAAATTAAATAGAGTCGATAAAAGGCATATCGGGGCCGGTTTTCCAGTATTAATCAGAATTAGTTTCTTTTTTCAGCAGGAGATCTTCGTAGCCGGCGTCTTTTGCTTTCGTGTCCTCTTTGGGAGGCGAGAATGGCCCGGTCGCGATCCGATAGATAATATAAGGAAGGAAGAGCACGCCGAAACAGAAGATGATCAGTAAAGGCGTGCTGAGGACAAATTTGAAATGGATCGGGATGCCTGCCCTTTTTTTGCGGGACCGTTTGGCGCGCAAGGCTTGGTATTCGGCCAGCGACAGGGTCTGACACCCTTTGGCCTTGTATTTTTGTTTCAGGAGCGCCTTTTCGTTATTCTGGTCTTGCATGAGAAGGTCTTCGCCCTTTTATCCGAGGGAAATATAGCATATGCGGTTTTAGGATTCAATAGAAGGGCCCGATTTTTATTATCCTGCGCCCGCCGGCCCGGATATTGTTGGAGCAGGGATTTGTGTGGTAAACTTGTAAAAGCGGCTCAGCCCGGCCCGGGCATGACCAAGGCGGCATTCCGGGGCGGGCTGGAATTGAAAATAAATTTATTGATTCTGCTTAAGAAGGAATATAAACTATAAAATATGCATAAACGGTTTGTTGATAATCAATGAATGGATGATTGTTAGAAGCCACATGCGTATTTCCCAAAAATTCCGACTCATAACTGTCCTAATTTTTTTGCTGTTTTTTTCCCTGCCCTCGGCCTGGGCCAATAACCTAACCATTACCAACGTTTCTTTGGAGACTCGCAATCAGGCCAGTAATACCGCTGTAGTGGAATTCGATCTTGACTGGGGCAATTCCTGGCGCGATGCGACCAACTGGGACGCGGCCTGGATTTTTCTCAAGGTTTCCGTCAACAGCGGCAACTGGGTGCACGGCAAGATGGCTGCCTCGGGCACCAACCCGGCGGGCACCAGCGACGGCACGGGCACGACCATGACCATCAATGTCCCCAGCGACAGGATCGGGGCCTTTATTTACCGCACCTCCAACGGCACCGGGTCGATCAGCAATAACAATGTCCGCTTGGTATTGGATTATGGCTCTTCCCCGGTCAGCGCCGGGGATGATGACCTGATCCAGGTCCGGGTTTACGGCCTGGAGATGGTTTATATCCCCACCGGGGATTTTTGGACCGGGGACGGATCTTATACTGACGCCGAGTTTTTTGATGCCGGTACCAGCGATCGTAGCGGCCGGATCCAGATTACCTCATCGACAGTTTATGTCTCCGAGTATGACGACGGCTCAGGCACGAGCGGGGATCTGGCATGGTGTAGCGGCGGTTTTGCCGCTAATCAACCGGGCTCAAGGACTTCCCTGGCGAACTTCCCGACGGGATACAGCGCGTTTTATGTCATGAAATACGAAATTTCCCAGGGCCAGTACCGGGATTTCCTGAACACCCTCACCTCGGCGCAGTACGGCAACCGGGTTTTGGCCACGACGAATAACTATTATGCCATGAGCAATACCACCTCGCCCAGCCACCGCCAGACGATTAAATACAAAAGCTCGGGCACTCCCTTTGTCTGCGACCTAAATGACAACGATACCGGCGATGAAGCGAGTGACGGCGAATGGATCGCCATGAATTATATAATATGGCAGGATGTATGCGCCTTTAACGACTGGGCCGGCTTGCGGCCGCTCAATGATTTGGAGTTTGAGAAAATCTGCTGGGGCACCGGCAGCGCTTCCGGGCTTGCTGTTTACGTTTGGGGCACTTATAGTAAGAGTTGCACCATTTCGACCCCCATATCGAATGCAGGCACAAGCAGTGAGGTTCCCAGTAGTCTCAGCGGTGACGGGTGCCAGAACCAGGATATAACAGACGGGCCGTTACGGGTCGGGTTCGCGGCCACGGCCTCTTCTGACCGGGAGGGCGCGGCCGCCGGATACTACGGGGTCATGAATTTGGGGGCAAATCTCAGGGACCAGATGGTTACCTTAGACGGGGACGGCCTTATTTTCCGGGGATCCCACGGCGACGGCACTCTGACCACGACATCCGGGTATGAGGGCAATGCGACCAATACCGACTGGCCCGGGATCAATGCCACGACCTCACGCGGCGTTACGGGTTACCGGGGAAGCGGATGCAGGACAGGAGCGTGCTTTGATACAGGTAGTGAAAATAGACTTTTTAACCGTGGCTACACCGGTTATGAAATATATACCCGCGGCACGGGCGCTGGTGGAGCTCACCGGGCCGGCGGCCGCGGCGTCAGGGATGCGCCGTAACCAAAAAAGTCTCAAAAAAACAGTATTATAGAATAAAACGGACATAATCATCAGCCGGATTTTTTTGTCATCCCATGTTTGCGGGGATGACTTTTTTATGCTGTCACTCCCACTCTTTTTTATTTCCGCCTTTTGATATTTTTATTTTTTGTTTTTCCATTTTTTTGTCATTCCTTTTTTTACTATGCCATTTCATGTATGTCCAAATTAGAACGGCTATTTCGACGGTAAATCCGGCCGGGGACATAGAATGTGTCATGCCCGCGGAAGAGGGCATCCAGATGCCGATCCCGTCTATGGATTCCCGCTGGAGTTTACCCCCGCGGAAGCGGGGGCGGGAATGACAATCCTTATTTGGACAACAATGATGCCATTGAAAAGGTTAACCTGTTGATTCGGCCGTTTGAACTTTTTCATTTTTTAAACTCTTTTCGAAAAAGTCTGAATACCCGTTGAATATCCTTTACGCGGGCGTAAAATGAATTTAAGGTAAGAAAATTCCGGAAAGGAATGCCGCATGAAAAAGACTAAGGAATTCCGTGCCAGCCGGCGCCGCGGCTGTGAGGTCCCGGTTGATTCCCGCCTCGAGCATCCCGGCCGGATGCGCGCGGTCGATATCAGCCGCAAGGGTATCGGCCTGATTTCCAATCGCGCCCTGACCGTGGACGAGGACGTGGCCGTGAAGATGGACCTGTCTCCCGACGGAGAGTCCGTGGTTGTCTGGGGCAAGGTCAGCTGGGTTCAGCGCATCCCGGGCTCGGGCAATTACCGCCTGGGCATCAGGTTCACGGAGGATGTCTTATCCGGATCCCGGCGCAGGTTTAAAAATCATTTTTAATCTTTGATTATCCGTCATGATAATGAAAACGATCACGCGCGACCGGCGGCTGTTTGAAAGGTTCCCGTCCCGTTTCCCGGTCAAATACGAGTACGAAGACAAGGATTACGGCGCCTCGGTTTATCTCAGGGACGCCTCGGCCGGCGGGTTCAAATTAACCTCCCGGCAGAGATTATTCCTGGATGACGGCGTCAGCCTGGAAATAAAACTGCCGGATGCCAGCCGACCCCTGCGTTTAAACGGCCGCGTGGTCTGGATTCGCCTGAGCGGGCCCGATTTATGGGACGCGGGCGTGGCCTTTCACAAAGTGGATTTCATGCGGATTCAGCGCATGTATAAATTCGTCAGCCCGGATTAGCCCGGCCTACCGTAACTGCCTCTGGGAGAAGTCTTTTTAATCCAGCCGAAAACCGGATCAACAAAATTTTTGAAATGGCTTCTAATTTGTATCGGCATAGCCCTATTATCACCGAGCGAGTTTGCCTCATTGCTCGTTTTCCTTAATGGCTTTAGAGAAAACGAGCAGAATGAGGCATGTCTGAGCGAATGATAATAGGGCTATGCCGATGGAACAATATCCATTAACTGCTGAATGCGCCTATCAGGATTACGTTATCTTGGTCCATTATAAAAAATCTTGACCGGTTTTCCGCCGCCGTGTTATACTCACTTTTCATAATTTAATTTTCATTGACCACTTATCCCTTACTACTGTTATGAAGTACGGCCATTTTTCAAAGGACGGTTTAGAGTACATCATCACCTCACCCCAAACGCCCCGGCCCTGGATCAATTATCTGACCAATGACATTTATTGCTGCATCCTTTCGCAATGCGCCGGCGGCTACAGTTTTTACCGCGATTGCCGCACCCACCGTATCACCCGCTGGGCGCCGGAGAATTATCATTTTGACCGGCCGGGGAAATACATCTATGTCCGTGAAAAGAACACCGCTTGGTCGTTGACGTATCAGCCCCTGCGTGTGAAACCTCAATTTTATCAATGCCGGCACGGCCTCGGTTATACGACGGTCGAAACCCGCTACAACGGCATCCGTTGTGAAATCACGTATTTTGTCCCCCAGAATGATCCGTGTGAAGTCTGGCTGGTGCGGCTGGCCAATGAATCCCGGCGGGAGCGAAAGCTGGAGCTGTATCCCTACGTGGAGTTTTTGATCGGGGATTATCACGAGGAACTGCGTTACCGGAATATCATGAATCTTTATAACCGCATCTGGTTTGATGAATCCCACCAGGCGGTCTTTGCCAAAAAGACTGCGCAATGGCAGGGCATGAACATTCAGCCGTTCGAGGGCCTGATCTTTTTCGGCTCATCCCTGAAGCCCCGGGGTTGCTGCACCCGCAAAGACACTTTTCTGGGCCGTTATAATAACGAGGGAGAACCCGTAGCGGTACTGGAAGGTCAATTTCAGAAATGCGAGCTTTGTTCTGGCGAGGACGGGATCGGATGCTTCCGGCACGTTGTGACCTTGAAACCCGGGCGGACGCGGGAATTCAGTGTGGTCCTGGGGCAGGCTACCGGCGTGCCCGCGGTGACCGGCCTGCTTAAAAAATACCGTGATCTGAAAAAGGCCAAATCCGAGTTGGCCCATGTCCAGCAGGGCTGGCGCGAAAAGATTGCAGATAATATTGTTATTCAAACCCCGGATCAGGATTTTAATACTTTGTTCAATGTCTGGACGAAATATCAAATGTATATCTGCAATCTCTGGTCGCGCTCGCCCAGTTATTATCACGAAGGCTCCGGCGGCCGGGGCTACCGCGACTCCTGCCAGGATTCCGAAGCGTTAGTAGCCCTGAATCCGCCGCTGACCCGCGCCAAGATCCTGAAGTTGGCCTCATTGATCCGGCGCGACGGCACTTCCGCGCCGGGCTGGTCCGAGACCAAAGGCCCGCACGGATTTCTGCCCAACCGCGACCACCAGATCTGGCTGACTTCAACCGTCAGCGCCTATATCAAGGAAACCGGCGATCGCGCGATTCTGCAGGAATATGTGCCTTACCTTAAAGACAAATGGATCAACGGCTGGGAGACGGATCCTGATTATCGCGGCGGGGCGCAGACCGACGGGGAAGGCACTTTGCTTGAGCATCTTGAAAGGAATTTGCGCTTTTGTTTTAACGATGTGGGCGGGCAAGGCCTGCCGCGAATCGGGCATGCGGACTGGAACGATGCTATTGATGCGGCCGGTATCAAATTGAAAGGCGAAAGCGTGTGGCTGGCCCAGGCCCTGGTGCGTTCGCTTAGGATGCTGGCAGATCTGTGCGAGATCGGCGGCGAATTGTCAAAACGCGATGAGTATCTGCAGATGGCCAAGACTATGGATGAGCGCATCAACACGGTCGGGTGGGACGGCTCCTGGTACAGCCGGGGGTTCGATGATCAGGGCCAGGTTTACGGTAGCCGGCGGGATAAAGAGGGCAAGATTTTTCTGAATTCTCAATCCTGGGCGATTCTATCCGGCGTGACGGATAAAAAGAGACAGGAGCAAATCGTTCAGGCAGTCGATAAATACTTGGACGGCCCGCATGGGCTGGCCTTGTTTCATCCGGCGTTTAATTCATGGGTCAAGCGTCTGGGCCGGATCAGCATGTTCTCCGAGGGCACCAAGGAAAATGCCGCGGTGTTCTGTCATGCGGTGACCTTTATGGGGGTGGCCCTGGCCATGAGCGGTTACGGGGAGAAGGCTTATGCGGCATTACGCAAGATCATGCCTAATGCCCAGCAAGACATGGATCTTTATAAGACCGAACCGTATGCTTTTGCTGAGTATCTAGTCGGGCCGCAGAATCCCACGCGTTACGGCGAAGGCGCATTCACGTGGGTAACCGGTTCTTCGGGCTGGAGTTTCCTGCTGGCTACGGAATGGATCTTAGGGATCCGGCGCGAATTCGACGGTTTACGCATCGATCCGTGCGTGCCTGCCCATTGGAAAAATTTTTCTATCCGCCGGCCTTTCCGTGGGGATATCTATGATATCGAGGTGCATAATCCCCAGGGCCGGCAGACGGGTGTAAAGACCATTACGGTAGATGGGCAGAAGATCGAGGGCAGCCTCGTCACGCCCCGCCTGGATCAAAAGGTCCATCGGGTCAAGGTTGTCATGGGATAGTATTTCCCGCTTTTTGATTTCCCTTTCGGGGAATAGAGCTGACCAACTTAGGAATTTCCCATTTATTCAATTTATTCATTCTGAAGAATTCCCTATATTTTCTGCAGTTATTAAAGAACAGGGCAACTCCTCGACCAGATTTTGACAATTTTTTTATCCCATGTTAAAATATCAAACTTTATTAATATTATAAGGCGTCTTTGCCAAAGGGAGGCCTCATGAAACGACGCGTCCTTGTGGTTTTGTTGGTGTTTTTTGGGTTGTTTTTAGGCTGTGCTGGTGCGGCACGGGAAGCGGATACGATCATTGTTTGGCATTGGATGACGGACCGCCAGGATGCCTTCGAACAATTGGCTTCGGTTTATGAGCAACAGACCGGTATTAAAGTCCGGTTTGAGTTGTATGCCCCCTCCGACATTTATTCCCAAAAGATCGTTGCTGCCGCGCAGGCCCGCATTCTGCCTGATATTTTTGGCATCCTGGATAAAAAGAAAATTTTTGCCGCTTTTATTAAAAGGGGTTACGTCGCTGATTTAACGCCGGAATTTGAGGCTGACGATAATGCCTGGGAAAAGACTCTTTTTTCCAAGGCCTTGGACCTCAACCGTTTTCCTGAGGACAATCTCTTTGATGTCCCGGCCGGTATTTACGGCGTCCCGATCGACGTGACCAATATCCAGATGGTGTATAATAAAAAATTGCTGCAAAAGGCCGGCATCGACCGGATTCCGCGCGACTTTGACGATTTCCTGGAAATAGCCAAGGTCTTAAAGATTCACGGGATCACCGGTTTGGTCTCGGGCTGGGGCGAGTCATGGCTGATCGATTGCTTCGCATCGAATTACGCTTTTAATATTATGGGTGAAGAAAAAGTCTTGGCAACTTACCGCGGCGAGGTCCCCTATACCGATCCGGACTGGATCAGGGTTTTCGATGTTTTTAAGCGTTTGAGCGATGAAGGGGCGTTGGCCGAGGGCATTGTGATTAAGGAGAATAAATACGCGGAACAGGATTTTGCTTTGGAGCGGGCAGCGTTTGCTTTCAACGGATCCTGGTGCGTGAATGTCTATCGTGACATGAATCCGGCTTTGGATTACGGCGTTATGCTGCCGCCATCAGTTAACGAACAGCGTTCGATGAAGATCTGGGGCGGGGCCGGCTCTTCTTTTCATGTCAACGCCCAATCTCCCGAAAAAGATAAGTCGATCGCTTTTTTGAAATGGTTAACAGCTAAGGAACAGCAGGCCTTTTTGGCAGAGCAGACCCAAAATTTGCCTGCGAACCGCAATGCGATGACATCGATCCCGCCGGTCCTGGCCGCCTTCGCGGCCAGCATGGACCACACAACCCATCCGGCTATATGGGACGTGAACGAGGATCCGCTGGTCAGCGAGGCCTTTGACAAAGGCATACAATCGATCATCATCCAAGAGAAGACCCCGGCTCAGGTTGCCTCTGAGGTGCGGGAAGTCAAGCGGCGGCAGATGCAAAAACAAGAACGCAGACCGTAATCGGGAACGCATATGGTATGAGACGTTGCGCGTCAAACAGAGTGACCTTGCTTAGCATAAAAGATAAAACCGAAAATTTTCTTTTTATTTTTCCCGCCGTTGCCATCTTCGCTATCTTTTATATCTACCCGTTTTATAAAATTTTCAATCTGTCTTTGCACGAATGGAACGGGATTTTTCCGCCGCCGGTTTTTGTGGGCTTCGATCATTTCATCAATCTGTCGCGTGACGGGATCTGGTGGTCGTCGGTCTGGCACGCCGCGTATATCACTTTTATTGCGCTTACTTTTCAGAATGTGCTGGCCTTTGCCCTGGCCCTGGCCTGTGACCGGGAAATCAGGTTCCAACGGTTTTACCGGGTCGTTTTTTTTATCCCGCCGGTCTTGTCTGAGATCGTCGTCGGTTTGATCTGGCGCTGGATCCTGGACGCCGGGGTGCAGAACGGTCAGCCGATCGGGCTGTTGAATCATTTTTTGTGCTCGACCGGCCTGCCGCACCTGGTGAACGACTGGTTGTCGGATCCCAAGACCGCCCTGACGACGATCGCGATTGTGCACTGCTGGAAAGGATTCGGCTGGGGTTTTATTATTCTATTGGCCGGGCTGCAGACGATCGATCACCAGCTATACGAAGCTGCCCATGTCGACGGGGCAGGTCCGTGGCAGTGTTTTAAGAACGTGACCGTTCCGATGATGATCCCGGTCATTCTCGTCGTGGTCATTCTGACGGTTCTGGGTTCCA
>Ga0272442_10006775_pt1 | contig 14953 bp, 12 predicted proteins | sample SSMForm2O_FD_200262 | JGI IMG/M metagenome (GOLD analysis project Ga0272442, IMG submission 200262) | Marine sediment archaeal communities from Little Sippewissett salt marsh, Falmouth, MA, United States - SSM-Form-2O | ecosystem: Environmental > Aquatic > Marine > Wetlands > Sediment ...
TGCTTGCCCTTGATCATGTCGGTGAGGCTCTTGAGCGGTCGATTGCTGGAGCCGAGCACCGGCCGGCGACACCGCCCGTTGTCAAAGAGGGCGTCCACCGCCTGCTGCAACATCCGCTTCTCGTTGCGGATGATCACCTCGGGAGCGTTGAGGTCCATCAGCTTCTTGAGGCGGTTGTTGCGGTTGATGATGCGACGATAGAGATCATTGAGGTCGGAAGTGGCGAAATTGCCGCTCTCCAGGAGCACCAACGGGCGCAGGTCGGGCGGGATGACGGGGATGACGTCAAGGACCATCCAGACGGGATCGTTTTCCGATTGGCGGATCTGCTCGACGAGCTTGAGCCGCTTGGAGAGGTCCTTGATTTTCTGTTTGCTGCGGGTTTTGCCCAGATCGTCGCGGAGCTTCTGGGCGAGCTCGTGGAGATCGATCCGCTCGAGCAGTTCGCCCACCGCTTCGGCGCCCATCAGCGCGGTGAAGGAAGTGGAGCCGTACTTCTCGACCATCGAGCGGTAGTCGTCCTCGGTGAGCACCTGCTTGTACTCAAGCTCGGTGGCTCCGCCGTCGGTGACGACGTAATCCTGAAAGTAAATCACCTTCTCGAGGTCGGCGGTCTTCATGTTCAGCAGCGTCCCCAACCGACTGGGCAACGCCTTGAAGAACCAGATGTGCACCACCGGCGCGGCAAGGTTGATGTGGCCCATCCGCTTGCGGCGCACGCGAGAGTGGGTGACCTTCACGCCGCAGCGATCGCAGATGATGCCTTTGTACTTCGTGCCCTTGTACTTGCCGCAGGCGCATTCGTAGTCGCGCTCGGGCCCGAAGATGCGCTCGCAGAAAAGACCGTCCTTCTCCGGCCGGTAGGTGCGGTAGTTGATCGTCTCCGGTTTCTTCACCTCCCCGAAGCTCCACGACCGGATGTCGTTGGGGCTGGCGAGGGTGATCTTGACGGAACCGTAATCGTTGACGCGATCGTATACGCTCTCAGCCATTCTCTGCTCCAGAGGAGGTCATTCTCATTCCAGCCGTCGTGCTCTGCGTCTTTCGGTCGCTCGTAGCTTCCCGCAGGAACTCTTCGCGTTCCGCGGCCAGCGCCGCGCGTTTTTCCCCGTACCCAGCCAGATCAGGCCAGAGGCGGATCCATCCGATCTTCATCGCGTGGCTCACCGCCGCGCCAATCGCACCGGTGGTAATCCCGACAATAGCGCCGATCCACGGTAGGGCCGCTCGGCCACGCATCAGACTCACCACCAGTTCGCCCATGACCCCGGTCAGAATGCAGAAGCCAAGCCATATCACCAGTGTTCTGAGCTTCCGGCCTGTCTGCCTTTGCAACACCATTCGAAGCAATACTCCTCATCACAACAGGCTTCCCCCCTCCAGTTGCTGCTTTTCGAGGGTGATATTCATCCCGAGCCCCCGGATCTCGTGACAGAGGACATCAAAGACGACGGGCATGCCCGCTTCGAGGGTGTTCACGCCCTTGACCATGGAATCGTAGATCTTGGTGCGGCCCTCGACATCGTCGCTCTTGACGGTAAGCAACTCCTGGAGGACAAAGGCAGCCCCGTAACCTTCCAGCGCCCAGACTTCCATCTCGCCGAAACGCTGCCCGCCGGTGCGTGCCTTCCCGCCCAGCGGCTGCTGAGTGATGAGGCTGTAGGGTCCGGTGGCGCGGGCGTGAATCTTGTCATCGACGAGATGGTGCAGCTTGAGCAGATACATGTACCCGACGGTGGCCTTCTGGTGGAACGGCTCACCCGTGCGGCCGTCGTACATCTGCACCTTGCCGCCGTAGGGAATGCAGGCGAGAAGCTGTCGGGGATGGCCCGCGTTCTCGCCGGTCGCCCCGAAGTGGTCGAGCTCGCGCTGGACATGTTCGTTCGCCTCGTCGATCGCGCCGAGCACCTCCGCTTCCGTCGCGCCGTCGAAGACGGGCGTGACCGCCTGGAACCCGAGAACTTTCGCGGCCCAGCCAAGATGCGCCTCGAAGATCTGCCCGACGTTCATGCGGGAGGGCACGCCGAGGGGATTGAGAAGCACCTGGACCGGCGTGCCGTCCTCAAGGAAGGGCATGTCCTCCTCGGGGACGATGCGGGCGATAACGCCCTTGTTGCCGTGGCGGCCGGCCATTTTGTCGCCGACCGCGAGTTGGCGTTTGGTGGCGAGATAGACCTTGACCATTTCCAGCACGCCGGAGGGCAACTCGTCCCCGCGCTTCATGTGCGCGAGTCTTCGCGCCTTCTCCTTCATGATGCCCTCGACGCGAGGCCAGAACTGGCCGTGGACGATCAGCGCCTGCTCCTTGGCTTCCTTGCCCCCTTTGACCCACTTCGTGGCAAAGTTGTCGATCTGCTCCAGAATGACTTCGGGGATGTCCGAGGCGCCGACCCGCTGGCGCGTGGCGGGGTCCACGATTTCGGAGCCGAGCAGTTCGTTCATCTGACCGATCATCTGGCGGAACAACGTGATCGCCTTGTTGTTCATCTCGTCTTCGTACGCCGCCATTTCCTCCTTCAGCCGCTTGCGCTGCTCCTCGGAGAGGTGCATGCGGCGACTGAACCGCCTCGCGCCGATCACGATCCCCTCCGTGCCCGCGGGGACCTCCAGCGAATCGTTCTTCACATCCTCGCCGGCGCGGCCGAAAATGGCGTGCAGCAGCTTCTCTTCCGGGGTCAGTTCGCTCTTGCTCTTGGGGCTGACCTTGCCCACGAGGATGTCGCTCGGGCCGACGTGCGCGCCGATGCGGATGATGCCGTCCTCATCGAGATTCCGAAGCATCTTCTCCGACACGTTCGGGATATCGCGCGTGAACTCCTCGCGCCCGAGCTTGGTCTCGCGGATCTCCACGTCGAAGGACTCGATGTGAATGGAGGTAAAAACATCATCCTTGACCAACTGCTCGGAGATGACGATGGCGTCCTCGAAGTTGTACCCGTCGAAGGTGTTGAACGCGACGAGGACGTTCTTGCCGATCGACAACTGGCCGCGCACGGTCGAGGCGCCGTCGGCGATGATTTCCCCGGCGCGGACCTCTTCATCGAGACCGACGACCGGCTTCTGGGTCTGGCAGGTGCGCTCGTTGAGGCCGACGAACTTCTTCAGCACATATTCGTCGGCGTTGTCGATGATGACGCGCTCCGCGTCGACGTTTGTGACGCGTCCCCCGCGCTTCGCCTGCACGAGCATGCCGGAATGCGCCCCGGCGATGCGCTCCATGCCCGTGGCGACCAGCGGCGGCTCGGCCTGGATCACCGGCACCGCCTGCCGCTGCATGTTCGATCCCATCAGGGCGCGGTTGGCGTCGTCATGCTCGAGGAACGGGATCAGCGCGGCGGAGACGCCGACGATCTGTTTGGGCGAGATGTCCACGTACTCCACATCCGTGCGATCGACCTGGGCCAGGTCCCCGTTCACGCGCGCCAGCACGGGACTCTTCTTGATGCGGCCGGCGCTGTCCATGACGTTGCTCGGCGCGAGCACCCCCTTCATCTCCTGGTCGGCGCGGAGGTACTCGACCTCCCCCGTCGCCTCGCCGTTCTCAACCTTCCGGTACGGCGTGAGCAGAAAGCCGTACTCGTCAATCTGGGCATAGATGCCCAGCGAACAGATCAGGCCGATATTCGTGCCTTCCGGCGTCTCAATCGGGCACACCCGGCCGTAGTGGCTGATGTGCACGTCGCGGACCTCGAACCCGGCCCGCTTGCGGTTGAGACCCCCGGGCCCGAGGGCCGAGAGACGACGCTCATGAACGAGCATCGACAGGGGATTGGTCTGGTCGACCACTTGCGACAACTCGCTGCGGCCGAAGAAGAAGTCAATGGCGCTGGAAATGGATTTGCTGTTGACAAGATCCGCGACCCGGGCCAGCTCGTCCGGGTCCTTCACGCTCATGCGCTCCTGCACGGTGCGCCGGAGCTTCAGGAACCCCTTGCGCATTTCCTCGATCGCCAGCTCATCGAGCGTCCGGAGCCGACGATTGCCGAGGTGGTCGATGTCGTCGACGTGGGCCCCGGGCACCTGGGCGCGCAAATCCGTGATGTAGCGAATGACGGCGAGGAAATCCTCGGCCCGGATGTGCATCATCTCCTCGGGAACGTCCATGTCGAACTTGCGGTTGATGCGGAACCGTCCGACCTTTCCCAGGCGATATCGATTCTCGTCGAAGAACTTCTCCTTGAAGAGTTGGCGGGCCTTGTCCACCTGGGGCGGATTGCCTGGACGCAGGCGACCGTAGATCTTCAACAGGGCCGCTTCATGCTCCGTCACCTCCGCGAGGAAGTCGAGACGCTCCTCGGCAAGCGTGTTGAGGATGAGCGGATCGACCGAACTTGAGATGACGCGGACGGTCCGGAGGCCCGCGCCCTGAATAGCCTCCACGGCGTCGCCGATCTGCACGCCCACGCGACAGAGTTCTTCGTCCGTGTCGGTGTCGATGATATACTCGGCCGAGAAGTAGTCGGGCGTGAGATCCTCGACCTTGACTCCCTGAACGTCGTAGAACAGATCGAGCAGGGCGTCCGTTGAGCTGTACTGCTCGTCGAGGGCGCGCAGGAAGGTCGTGGCGGCGATCTTCGTGGACTGGTCAATCCGCATCGTCAGAACGTCTTTCTTGCTCACCTCCAGCTCGATCCACGAGCCGCGCTCGGGGATGATCCGGGCCGAATGGAGCTGGCGATCGATGATCGACGAGGGAGAAAGACCGAAGTCCACGCCCGGAGAGCGGTGCAACTGATTGACGATGACGCGCTCGGCACCGTTCACGATGAACTCCCCGCCGCCCATCATGATCGGGATCTCGCCGAGATAGATCTCCTCCTCGGGGATCTCGTCGACGCCCTCCCGGACCAGCCTGACGCCGATTCGGAAGGGCATGCCGTAGGTCAGGCGAAGCTCCTTGCACTCCTCGGGGGTGTAGCGCGGCTCGTCAAGCTTGTAGTAGAGGTACTCCAACTGCATCGTGCCGTCGTACGACTCGATGGGGAACACCTCACGCAACAGCGCCTCCAGCCCGAGATCGGTCACACGCTGGTCGTGAGACTTGGTCAGTTGGAGGAACCGCTCGTACGCGGCACGCTGGACCTGCATGAGATTGGGCACAGGGATCGCGTCGCCGCGCTTGGAGAAGTCGCGAACAGTGAGTGAAACCATGAAGTCACCTCAAGAACCGACACACACACAGCGCGCCGCTGTTCGGAGTGGGATGAATCCAGATCTTGATGATGCGATAACCGTCGCTGCCGCCAAGCCCAGTATGTTAACCCGCCGTTAGCAGATAAACAACGGGGGAGCAAGCGCTTTCCTCCATTTTTCTCCCAGATTTTTCGACCCCTGCCCCGTGCACCGCTGCCTCCACCAACGCCGCGCAAGAGCCTGCCGCAGCCACCCCAATCAACGCCGGCTAAGATGTCCCAGCATCGGCAGGTCTAATTGTTAGCTGTGTGTTTGGTATGCCCATACCCTTCCCCCCTCTCCTGCCGCGCCGGCGAAGGCCCCTGGCCGCAGATCACTCCACACCGGATACGAACCGGCTTCAGCCCCGGACGCGGCATCGGCCCGACCGCAAAAACAGGCCACGGCCTCCAGAGAGCCGGGGCTTGCAAGCTCGACAGGCTGTCGAGCCCCCGTTGCCGGGTTGGACGGCAGTCCTCGGCTTCCCGACGCACCAGCCACCCCAGGCAAATCCGGAACATCGACGATGCCGTCGCCGATGAAATTCGCCGGATTCGCCGACTGCGCGACTTCGACGAGGCAGGTGTCGTCGTAGAAGACGGGGGCGGAACTGCCCGCACCGAACAGATCGATAGCGGCCAATTCAAATGCGCCACCGGGCTCCATCGCGGCGGTCCAACTGTATTCCGCCAGGAGCTGCTCGTTGTAGAAGACCTGCTGCACGTCCGCGTCCAGGCAATCAGCACCGCGATCTCGTGGCGCATCGCGACGCCAGTGATGTGGTCGGCCGGCGCATCGGGACCCCTGGCGGTAAACCGCACCGCGTCGCCCTCATACGCCCCGAACGCGCCGGCGAAGAGCAACTCGCCGGGATCATCGGACAGAGGTGCGAGGCTAAGAACGTGGGGCAGCCGGGCTTGGGAAAACCGTTCGGCATCACGCTGTCCCAGAACTTGCTGAACGGCTGTCGAAGATCTCCTTCATACGCCAACCGCAACCAGCCATGGCGCGAACGGTGGACGACAGCCCGCCGGTCGAACCGAGAGCCAACGAAAAGACCCGCGCACTGCGTGCGCGGGTCCCAACGCATTCTCTGGGCGACGATGGTTCCGACGGGATCGGTCGGCGTTACTTGACCGTCACCGAAGCGCCGGCTTCCTCGAGCTTGGCCTTGAGGGCTTCGGCTTCCTCCTTCGGAACCTTCTCCTTGACGGGCTTGGGCGCGGCGTCCACGAGCCCCTTGGCCTCTTTGAGCCCGAGGCCGGTCGCTTCGCGAACGACTTTGATGACCTGGATCTTCCTGTCGCCGGGGCCCTCAAGGACCACGTCAAACTCGGTCTGCTCCTCGGCCCCGCCTTCCTCGCCGCCCCCGCCGGCCAAGGCGCCGGCGACCATGACGGCCCCGCCCGCCGCGGGCTCGATCCCGTAGGTGTCCTTCATGTAGTCCGCGAGATCGACGGCCTCCTTTAGCGACAACTCGGCGATCTCATCCCCCAGCTTGGTGATCTTGGCGTCAAAAGTCTTGGTGGCTTCTTCCGACATGAACTCAAATCCTGTTTCGGCATTCTCATCCGAGAGGAGCCGTCCGCACGGCTTTTAACCCCGCAGGGCCAGTCGGATGCAAGGTGTCTTAGGCGATCTTCTCAATGGTCCGGTCCGCCTCGAGCCGCTGCTGAATCTCCCTGATCACGCCGAGCAGTCGTGCACCGGGCGACAGGGCGCCGCCGAGGAGACGGCCCGCCGGAGAAAGGACGAGCTGAACGACTTTGGCCTTGGCCTCGTCCCGGGTGGGGAATTGGCTGAGCCGTTTGACGCCGTCGGCGCCGTCGTAATATTCGCCGTCAAGCACGGCCCCCTTGAGGTCCAGATCATCGACCTTCCTCGCCCATTCGACGAGTTCGCGGGCGACGTCGACAACGGACGTCCCGCCGTAGGCCAGCGCCGACGGCCCCCGGAGCGCCGGGGTGAGCGATTGAAGCCCGGTTCCTTCGAACGCCTTCTTGGCGAGGCTGTTCTTGATGACCGTGACCCGGATCTCCTTGTCGGCCAACCCGAGCCGCATCTGGTTGTTGGCATTTGCCTCGATGCCGCGAATGTCGATGACGAGCGCGCCTTCGAGCTCCTCGAAGCGTCGCTTGTAATCGGCCATGATCATCTGCTTGACGGGCTTGCTCATCGCTGTCCTCCAGTGTCCGCAACACGCGGACTCGGTTGCCCATGACGTGGACGGCCTTCATCGCGCGGCAACGCTCTCGCGCCCGACGATTACGTCTGCACCTGGACCGCGGGGGTCATGGTGCCGCTGATGACCAGCCGCTTGATGTACTGGCCCTTGGCGGCGGCCGGCCGAATCTTGTTGATCGTGGCGAGGAAGTGCTCGAGGTTCTCGACCAGATCCTCGTCGGAAAAGCTCATCTTCCCGATGACACAGTGGATGTTGCCGCCATCGTCGTTGCGGTATTCGAGTTTCCCGGCGCCGTACTCGGTGACGGCGGTGACGATGTCCGGCGTCACCGTGCCCGCTTTCGGCGAGGGCATCAGACCCTTCGGACCGAGCAGGCGACCCAGCTTGGAAACGACGCGCATCATGTCGGGGGACGCCACCGCCACGTCAAACTCCATCCAGCCCTCCTGGATTCTCTCGACGAGCTGTTCACCGCCGGCCTCGATCGCGCCCGCCGCTTTGGCACCGTCAACCTTGTCGTCCTGGCAGAAGCAGATGACGCGGGCGGTCTTGCCCACGCCTTTGGGCATCGCGATCGAACCGCGAAGCTGCTGATCGGCCTGACGCGGGTCGATGCCAAGGTGCACGCAGGCCTCGACGGACTGATCGAATCTCGGCCCCTTGAAGCTCTTCAGCGCCTTGACCGCTTCCGGTATGCTCTGCGGCGCGGGGTACCGCGTGGCGATCTCCGAGTTGGCTTTGGTTCTCTTGCTGCATCGTGCCATCGCGTCAGCCCTCCACGACCGTCACGCCCATGGATCGGGCGGTGCCTTCGATCATGCGCATCGCCGCCTCGACGGAGCCGGCGTTCAGATCCTTGATCTTCTGCTCCGCGATGTGGCGAACCTGTTCACGGCTGATCTGACCCACCTTCTCCTTATCCGGCTCGCCGGAGCCCTTTTCGACGCCCGCCGCCTCGAGAATCAACACCGGGGCCGGCGAGCTCTTGATCTCGAAATCGAAGGACTTGTCCTTGTAGACCGTCACCAGGCAGCCCACGATCTTGCCGTTGAGTTCCCGGGTGCGATCGTTGAACTGCTGGATGAACTGGCCGGGGTTGATGCCGGCGGCGCCGAGGGCCGGACCCAGCGGCGGGGCCGGAGTGGCCTGCCCGCCTGGCGCCATGATCTTGAATTGCTTTTCGATTCGCTTGGCCATTATTCACTCCTACCTCCCACCACGCCCCGCCCGACGGGCCGAATCCGGCCCTGATGGCGGTGGCGGAGCCCGGCCAAGGGGCGTCCGCGACGCAGTGGTCCTTGCGGTCTGAAATATCGAGCCGCGCAGTATAGCATCGCCCGCCGGTCGGACAAGTTTCCACCGCTCGTCCCGCCCGCCCCGGCGAGGATTTGAGCCGAACCGTCCGCCCTGCTAGCCTGCCGGCCGGTCGAAACACCCCCTGCCGGCTGAGCCCGGCGAGGTGGGCCCGCGGAGGGTGAAGAACGGCCGCCCGATCGTCGCCCAGTCCAGCTTTGAGGCCCGTCATGGCTCGTCGAAAGCGGCCCCGCGCCGCCCAACGCCCCTCACGCCCGCCGGACCCCTCGCCGACACCTACTCCTCCCACGCAAGGAGCCGCTGCCGTGAAGAAAGACCTGCGCTGCTTCGTCATCATGCCCCAGGAAGGCCCCTACCAAGGTGAGCTTTTCGAGCGAATCTCCGAGACCGTCAATCGCTTCAACGACCTCGAGGACTATCAGATCGAGATCGTGCGCGGCGACTCGAAAGCGCCCACCGGCGTCGACAGCCTTGAGGACCCCATCAAGGCCGAGATCCGCCGGTCCGATCTCGTCATCGCCGAGGTCAACCAGCGCCACGCCAACGTCCTGCTCGAGCTCGGCTATGCCGTCGGCCTCGCCCGACCGGTGATCGTGCTGTTCGAAGAGAATGCCGAGATGCCGGCGGAGTTCCACGGCCGGTTCCTGTATCGCTTCAACCGCAACGAGCTCGGCGCCGTGCCGCGGGGACTGACCAGCTTCCTCCAGTCGGCGGTGGAGTCGATCATCGCCCGCCAACTCCAGACGGTGGCCAGCATCACCGCCTTCCCCACGCCGGGCGAGGCGGACCTCTCGCGCCGCATCGACGAGGCCGAGGGCGAGATCGACATCATCGCGACCGGCCTGGAATCCCTGCTGGCGTCCGGCGACATCGACCGCATTCTCTCTCGCGCCCAGTCCAACGCGCATCTGCGCGTGCGGATCCTCGCGTTGGATCCGGAGAGCGACTTTGCGGCGCAGCGCGCCCGGCAGCTCGGCTCGACTGCCGCCGGTTACCGCAACCGCCTTCGCCGTGCCCTCGATGAGACGTGCGAGAAGCTCGCCGATGTACGCGACCGCTGCCGGGTGGCGACCTATGACGAGTATCCGCCGCAGATCTCCTGCCGCATCGACGGCACGGCGTATCTCAGCGTCGTCTCGGCCAGCCACGAAATGCAGCGTAGCGTCATGGTCCGCCTCGACCTGACCCATCACACGGTGGCGAGCTTCATCCTCAGCCACTTCGACACCGTCTGGGGCCGCTCAACGCATTACCACGGCGCAAAGTGAAAACCTGACGATCTGCGAAATCGGACGCTCGGGATCACCGCGCCCGACCGGCCGGCCGCGCATTCCATCCACGTGAGCCGGGTTCTGTGAACCCGGCTGATCACCGCCCGCCTCCGGCCTCCCTCATCCTCGATTACTCTCGCGCGACATCGCCGGCAGGGGACGGTGGGTATCGCTGCGCTCGACCCACCCTACCGCGAGGTGGTGGGATTGTCCCTCACCCGCCATATTCCCACCGTTCGCCCGGCTCCATAACCCTCACCTCCACGCCATCGGGCGCAAAACCGCAGGCGTCTTCGACGAGCAGCGGCCAGGTCTTGTAGTGAATGGGGATGGCGACCTTCGGGCCGATGAGCTCGGCGGCGCGGGCGGCGAGCTCGGGCCCCATCGTGAACCGATCGCCAATGGGGATCGCGGCGATGTCCGGCTGATAGATCTCGCCGAGGAGCTTCATGTCGCTGAACAGCGCGGTGTCGCCGCAGTGATAGAACGTCACGCCGGCGATGTTGAGCACGACGCCGCAGGGCATGCCGCCGTAATGCCCGCCGATCGAGGAGGAATGGAACGCCTGGGTAAGGGCGACGTAACCGAAAGCCGTCTTCACCCGTCCGCCGGTGTTCATGGACTCGATCTTCCGCACGCCGCGCTCCCCGAGACCCTCGCAGATCTCGAAGTTGGCAAAGACGGTCGCGTCATTGGCCTTGGCGATGGCCAGCGCGTCGCCGATGTGATCGGCGTGACCGTGCGTGATCGCAATCGCGTTGCAGGTGATCTCCTCGGGCTTGAGCGTGGCCACCGGATTGCCCGTGAGGAAGGGATCGATGGCGACGGCGTATCGATCGTGCTGAATAAGAAAGCCGGAGTGGCCGAGAAAGGTGATCGCGATAGACATGGCTGGATCGTTCTCTCTGGGAGGAGGCAGCAGGCCGCCGCCCGGATATCACGCGGCAACGGAGTCCAGCGTATCTCACCACGGATCACGGGCGCAATGCAAGCCGGCAGAAAATCTCCACGCCGGTGGCGATCGCATCATCGTTGAAGTTGAACGTCGGCTGGTGCACGTCCGGCATCGACTCGACCCCTGCCGGGCGCAAGCCGAGCAGGAAGAAGCACGAGGGTACCTGACGGGCGTAGAAGGCGAAGTCCTCCCCACCCATGATCGGCTTGGCGATGTGGAGCACATGCTCGTCGGCGAGCGCTTCCCGGGCGACCTCGTTGAAGATCGCGACGGCCTCAACATCGTTCAGCATCGAGGGGTAGCCGATGGTGTAGATGACCTCGGCGCGGCAGCCGTGCGCCGCCGCTGCGCCCTCTGCGACCTCCCGGAGTCGGCGGATCGCCGTCTGCTGGGTTTCAGACTCCAGGGTGCGGACGGTGCCGTTGAGAATCGCCTGATCGGGAATGATGTTATGTGTCGTGCCGGCGTGGATCTGCGTGGTGGAGACGACGATCGAGTCGAGCGGATCGATGCTGCGCGAGGCGATCGTCTGCAGCGCACCGACGATGGCGGACGCGGCAACGATGGGATCCTGGCCGAGATGCGGCAGCGCCGCATGGCCGCCCGTGCCGGTGACGATGATGTCGAACATGTCGGCGGCGGCGAGCAACGCGCCTTCGCGCGTACCCACGCTGCCCAGCGGCAGCCGCGGCCAGCCGTGCAGGCCGAACATGAACTTGATCTGGGGGCCGATCACCGCGCCGCTCAGGCAGCCCTCCTCAACCATGCGCTGCCCCCCTGCCCCGCCTTCCTCGGCCGGCTGAAACACGAAGCTCACCGGCCGCGGCAGTTCATGCTCGCGCGCCAGCCGGGCGAGAACGCGCGCCGCACCGATCAGAATGGCCGTGTGGCCGTCGTGACCGCAGGCGTGCATCACACCGGGCACGATCGAGGCATAGTCAAGATCCGATTCCTCGATGATTGGCAGGGCGTCCATATCGGCGCGCAAGCCGATCGCGGCGCCTTCCCCGGAGGGAATATGCGCCATCACGCCGGTGCCGCCTGCAAGGTCGGGAACATACTCCAGCGCCGCGTCATCGAGCTCGCGCCGCACGACGCCGCTCGTGCGGTGCTCTTCATAACCCAGTTCGGGATGCGCATGCAGATCCCGGCGAATCTCGATCAGATGATCGATCTCCTCATCGAGCAACTCGTGCAAGTGCTGACGACTGATGGTGGCGGTGAGCATCTCCATATGGTACCAATCGAAAAACGTTGATGAGGGTCGCGGCCGGGCAATGGGCGTAGCCGAGCACGGCCGGACGGGATGACCGGCGTTTCGGCGCAGCACGTAAGTCCAGTGTGGCGCAAGACTACCACGCCTCGAGTTCGCTCGGCACAAGATCCCAGAATCTTCGCATGCGGTCCAGCGAATCGCCGATGCGATCGAACCGCATCCGGCCGTTGCTGATCGCGGCCACGCGACCATGGTCGATGTGCCACGTCACGGCCGGGCTGTCCAGGAGGAACCGCTGCATCTCGGGGCCGAGGATCAGGACGGCAAAGTCGGGATCGGCCGTTGTCACGCGCATGCCCAGGTTGAACGCCTCATTCTCGAGTTGCAGCCCGCGCCGCACACCCATGCGGTAGAACAGCCGACCGAGCGCGCCGCGGCGACGAACGGTCAGCGCAGGCCAGGGCCGGGTCGCGAGGACAAGGACGGTGTGATACACGGGAACCGGCGTCTGTCCGGCCATGGTGATGTACAGGTGCTGGAAGGCGGTGATGAGCCGGCCGGCGATCCGGCCCACAAAGACGTGCTCGACCTTCCCCCCGCGCCCGGATGGAATGCCCGGCAGCTTGCCGAACTGCTGATGGAAGGCGGACTCGGCCTTGGCCTGATAGGTCAGATCGAACTGCGCCGCCATCTCTGTCGGCGAGATGCCGGCGTGCCGACCACGGCGCCGGACGACGGTCGCGATGAGAACGACCGCGCCGGTGACGACCGCCACAGCCACGACGACGATCGCAACGGCCGGGCCGGAGAGCAGCGCGCCGCCTCCTCGTGCAAGAAACAGCACCACGCCCGCGGCAAACGCCGCGCCGAGGATCGCGATCACGATCAGGTTGCGACGCTGCGATTGCATACACCTATCCTACGATCCGGCGCGCACGGCGAGTTGTCGCATCGACGATGGATTGCGACATGCACTCAGGCCTGCGGCGATGCTTGGACTGACGCTGTGAACGGCGGTCGGGGGGCTTACGACCGGACGCCTGCCGCATCGTCTGACCAGGCCGAGGCACGCGGAGAATCCCTTAACGCGTGCCGGAGCTCCTTCAGCGGCGACGGCGCGACCTCACTGCCGCCAGGCTCAGCAGCATCATCGCCCCCGGCGCGGGAATCAGCGGAACATTGGGCGCAGTCGATTCGAAATCGGGCGCCCAGCTCCAGCCGATCCAGTCGCCGTCGGCAAGATCGACGGTGCCGAGGCCCATGCCCCAGTCCCAGACTTCCCCGTCGGGTGAGACCCATTGGCTCCAGTAGCCGTTTTCGTACCAGCCTTCCTCGTACCAGTCATCCGGGTCGGTCTTGCCGAACCCATCGTCGTCGGCATCCCACCCGATGCCGAAGACCGCCTGCTCGGGCATGCCGTCCACCCATTCGCGGTAGAAGCGATCGGAAGCATCGTTCACCGACTCGAAGAGATCGAAGTCGGTGGGGGCGTCGAGATCGTCCCAGCGGTAGCCGAAACCGAGAGCGTGATCGCCCTGCCAGTCCACGATCATCATGGCCTCGTTCTCACCCTGACCGACCCAGTAGGCCACGAGCACATCATCGAAGCTGAGCGCAGCCGTTGCCCCGGCGGCAAGCGCGAGCGCAGCGGTCGCCGGGATAAGGGAACAGTAACGGTGCATAACGGTCTTCTCCTTGTTCGCCCCGAGTCGCGCGGGGCCGACCCCACCTGCATCGATACCCATCGCATCCTCGCGGAGCTCGCGGTGCCAGATGCTGTCCGGGGTCGAAGAAGACAGTTCTGCGGCAGCGCGTCCCAGGTCGCGAGGACACTCGATCCATCCGTCGCAGGCAGGTCTTCCGGCTGAGGGCTTGAGCGTCGGTTGCCTTCCCGTCGCCCCTGATCGGGCGACAGTGGCGTGCTGACCGAACGCTTGGCGGGCTCCTCTCGCCCGCACGCCCATCACGGCGGCGCGTCCGCGGTGGAATTGAGACCCACCGGCACCGTGTCGACGGCGGCGTCTCGCACCACACTTCCCTTTTCACCCGACGCAATCAGTCGTTGATCACGCGGGCACCTGTGACGGGAACAGGATAGCCCGATCACGGATCGGGAACAAATGGGGGTTGTCCGCGGCCCACCCATGCCGGCTGAATGCAGAGCCACAACGGCGGATGAATACCCCCCGGCCTGCCCGCGCCGGCGTCAACCGGAGGCGGTGAACTCGGGAACGAGTGCATCCAGCGGCGCCCGGCTGATCTGAAGCAACCGCTCGCCGAACTCCTCGCTGAAACGGTTTCTCCAGTCCCCGACCACGCCCTTGCGCACCGGAGAATCGGGGTCCTCTTCGCCGGCGTCACGGCCGCCGCTCATCCGCCTGAACGAGCCGGCCTCGACGCACATGCGACCATCATCGTCAGAGCTCGGCACTCCGATGAAGCGAAGGATGCGCCGGATCTGACCCGATGGATCGGCCTTGTGGTCTTCATAGGCGAGCTCCGTGTAGCGCGATGCGTCGAGCCGCGCGGCGCCGGCGCGGGCGCGCATGATGTACGGTCGATACAGGCCGCGCGCATAGAAAAACGCATACTCCTCGATGGTCCTCTCGCGCGTGGACCGCCCGCCGGAGTTGAAGAAGTACCACCCGCTCACCGCGCCGTCGCGGACGTCACGATCGCAGCAGATGAACTTCGCTTGTGGGTAGACCGCGGCGAGCAGGTCGATGTGCTGGGCGTTGCCGGGCGTCTTGTCCACGACGGCGAGGGGCCGCTGATCCTGATCGCGGGCGCCGTCGGCCACGTAGCGCAGCAGCAGGCGGTCATAGATCTGTCGCAGGATC
>Ga0272442_10006776_pt1 | contig 14951 bp, 13 predicted proteins | sample SSMForm2O_FD_200262 | JGI IMG/M metagenome (GOLD analysis project Ga0272442, IMG submission 200262) | Marine sediment archaeal communities from Little Sippewissett salt marsh, Falmouth, MA, United States - SSM-Form-2O | ecosystem: Environmental > Aquatic > Marine > Wetlands > Sediment ...
CCGCGCCCCCGTGAGGGGGCGATCGAGATAAGGAGTATTGACTGATGGCATACGGTAAGTTTCAATCCGCGCCCCCGTGAGGGGGCGATCCGCGATACTCGATTTCCCGCTCTGGGGCTCCGGCGTTTCAATCCGCGCCCCCGTGAGGGGGCGATTGTCGATGGCCTTGGAGACGTTCAGCGACTTCGGGTTTCAATCCGCGCCCCCGTGAGGGGGCGATGGGACGAGGTAACAGCACATGTGGACACTGATTGTTTCAATCCGCGCCCCCGTGAGGGGGCGATGTCGATGCTCTCGCTTGCCGTTGGGCTTGTAGATGTTTCAATCCGCGCCCCCGTGAGGGGGCGATGCGTCTGGATCTGCGGTAGCCTCAGCGCCTCGGGGTTTCAATCCGCGCCCCCGTGAGGGGGCGATGTGCGTCGATTTCACCACCATCTACCGGCCAACGAGTTTCAATCCGCGCCCCCGTGAGGGGGCGATCCGTAGCGACTGCCGCCTTCACGTCTCGCGACGGGTTTCAATCCGCGCCCCCGTGAGGGGGCGATCACGGCCCGATGCGGGGCATGAGCACGCTTGAGGTTTCAATCCGCGCCCCCGTGAGGGGGCGATCTGTGAGGCATGCAAACTTGGCCCGGTGTGTCTGTTTCAATCCGCGCCCCCGTGAGGGGGCGATGACGCCGATGTCGGCCGCCCGCTTCCCTTCCGTAGTTTCAATCCGCGCCCCCGTGAGGGGGCGATAGGAATCGGCCACGGCGTCGGCGACGTCGGCCACGTTTCAATCCGCGCCCCCGTGAGGGGGCGATGCGCGTTCCTTGTCGAGCTCTTCCAGCGTGCCCATGTTTCAATCCGCGCCCCCGTGAGGGGGCGATGTGTACTCCCCGAACCGCCGAAGAGCCTCAATCGGTTTCAATCCGCGCCCCCGTGAGGGGGCGATCGCCTGCTGGCCGTCGAACGCGAGCGCCGGCGGATGTTTCAATCCGCGCCCCCGTGAGGGGGCGATGCGTCCCTAGATGGTTTGTTGATCGCTATGACAAGTTTCAATCCGCGCCCCCGTGAGGGGGCGATGTGCCGCACGATGGAGTGGCAGGCCGATGTCCTGTTTCAATCCGCGCCCCCGTGAGGGGGCGATGTCCGCGCGTTGGCCGGGATAGCCGCCGGTATTATGTTTCAATCCGCGCCCCCGTGAGGGGGCGATCTCCGCCGCCTCGCACGTACTACCCGGCCCACAGTTTCAATCCGCGCCCCCGTGAGGGGGCGATCCGTCCACGAGATCGTCTCCCCCGTCGTCGGGCTGTTTCAATCCGCGCCCCCGTGAGGGGGCGATATCGACGGGGGCAAGCTGATCTGCGGCCACACCGTTTCAATCCGCGCCCCCGTGAGGGGGCGATAGGGTGCATGCTAAGGTCTTTCTGGGTGAAGGGCTAGTGGGACGTTTCCGCGAACGGGGGCGTTGGGGAGGCGACCCAGCCGGCTCGCACTCGGAGCGGATGGCATAAGCATCTCTTGCATATATACTTGTCAAGTATCGCGAACCTCCCGAGCGTTGGCTGCGCGCTGGGGGTTCGCGATGCCGCGTCGTCGCCTCTCTTCAGACGATCAGAGGCCCTTCCGGATCGTAGCTCGGCTTGGCGCCGACGTGCTCAATCCGGCGTTTCCAGTTCTTCCCGAGGAAGTAGAACCGCAGGCTATCGGTTTCGGGGTTGATCTCGTTGACGAGCGCCTGGCGGAGTGCTTGCCACTGGGCAGGGTCCACGAGGCATTCGTAGACGGAGTTCTGGACGCGTTGGCCGCGGTCGAGGCAGAGCTTGGCGACACGCCGCAGGCGTCGCTGGCCGCCGGGGTCGCTCAGCGAGACGTCGTAGGCTACGAGTACGAGCATGTCGGCTCCCGGTCTCTACCGCCAGAAGAATGGCGGATAGGCGTCGAGGTCTCCGCGAAGGAACCTGGCCAGCAGTCGCGCCTGGACGTGCAGCAGGATTCCCACGGTGACCTTTTCCTGAAGGAACGGATGCTGGAGCTCGTCCTGTTTTCGCTTCTGGTAGGCGACGAGGACGGTCTTTCGGGTCTTGTCGTCCATCTCGACGGCACCGGACTCGGTGGTCCGGAAGCCGTCGGCCTGGACCTGGCCTCGATTGATGAGACTCAGCGCGACGCGGTCGCCAAGAACGGGGCGAAGTTCTTCCATGAGGTCGAGCGCCAGGCTGGCCCGGCCGGGGCGGTCGCGGTGCAGGAAGCCGATCTGGGGATCGAGGCCGACGGCCTCGCAGGCGGAGCGGGCGTCGTGGGCCAGCAGGACGTAGAGGAAAGACAACAGGGCGTTGACGTTGTCCAGTGGTGGCCGTCGGGTCCGGCCGGTGAAGGTGAAACCGCTGCCGGGGGGGCGAAGCAACTCCGGGAAGACACCGAAGTAGGCCTGGGCGGCCTCACCCTCGACGCCGCGGAGTTCGTCCAAGGGTAGCGGGTTCTGTAGCGTCCGCAGCAGGTTGGCGAGTCGGGCAACGGCACGGGTGATCTGCTGGTTCTCGCCCGGGCCGGCGTGGTCGCGCTGGGCCCGCAGCAGGACGGTCCGCGTGTTGGCGACCTTGCCGGAGATAACGGCGCGGGCCACTTCGGCGGAGGCCTGTTCGCTATCGGAGGCTCGGTACTGCTGGCGGCGCAGAAGCACGTTGCCGGAGACGGGCCCGACGACGCGGCCAAGGAACCGGCCCCGCTCGGTGAGAAGCGAGACGGTCACTCCGCTTTCGGCGCAGAGGCCGACGGCGAAGGGGCTCCAGGAGACGTTGCCGAAGCAGACCACTCCATCCAGCGTCTGGACGGGCATGCGGAGGCGCGTCTCCTTCTCGACGCGGATGAGCAGGCTTTCCCGCTCGCGGGCGAGGTACGTGCCCTGTGTCGTGATGTACAGCGTGTTGCCGTGCCGTTTCATGGGATGGAGTCCCCGGGCGGATTCGAGAGGAGTTGGTCGATCGTCCGCCGTGTGTAGGCGGCCGCCTTGCGCCGCCGCGTCGCCTTCGGAAGACAGACCCCCTTCAGCGAGCAGGATCGGCACTTGGCCGAGTGCTCGGGCGGCGGGGTCGTGCCGCTGCGGATCAGCTCGTGGAGTCGGCGGGCGGTGTCCCGCGTGAGATTGCGCAGGGCTTCGTCGAAGGCGACGGCGGTGCGATGTCGCGGCCGACCGTAGTACAGTGCGCCCTTCGGGATGGACACGCCCAGCATGGACTCCAGGCACAGCGCCTGGGCGCAGAACTGGACGCGGTCGTAGGGGCCCGGCTTGGGCCGGCCCCGCTTGTACTCGACGGGGAACACCACCCACCGCCCGGGCGAGCCGGGCAGGATGGCAGTCTGGCCGGCCGGCGCGTCGGGCGGGGCCCGGCGGAATTCGACCACGTCGGCGACGCCGACGAGGCCCAACTCGCGCTCGACCAGCCGCAGGCCGCGGACGACCCGGACGTCGCCGCGCGACTCGCTGGCCGCCTCGTGAACGCGATCGTGCAGGATCCGCCCAGCCGCCGTGAAGCGGTTCTCGGCCCAGACGCCCTCGACGTGAATCAGCGCGCACTGCCTGGCGCAAAACAGCAAGTGCTGCAACGCCGAGATGGGCAGGAGGTCGTCGTCGCCGTACATGGCGTGCCTTGTGCCTTAGAGCATCTCGTGGATCGTGATGCCGGGCGGCAGGCCCTCGCCGTCCAGGACAGCAACCTTGTAGTCGGCGAACTTTCGAGGGGGACGGCTGTCGTCGGCCCTGTCGATCTTCACCCGTTCGAAGAGCAAGTGGGCCGGAGCGTTGCCAAGGGCGTTTTCGTGCTCGAAGACGATCAGCTTCCGGCTGGCCATCTCGCCGCGGGCAGCAGAGCGATCGTGCTCGAACATCATCTTGAGCGACTGCCAGAGCAGTTCCAGGTCGGCTTGAGAAAAGCCGGTGTCCCTGGCGAGGAAAGGCGAGATGAAGCCGTGGGCGACGTAGAGGGCGTAGGGGACGATTTCCTTGCGCCCCATGGTGCGCGCGGCGCCTTCCTGCTTCTTGGCCTGCTCCTGCGCCTCGCGCTCCGTCGTGACGGCCATGCGGGTGATCGACTGCTCCAGGGCGGTGATGGGGTCCACGGAACGGGCGAAGGCAAACTGGACCGGCCCGCGAACCTGCCCGCAGTTGACGCCCGTGGTCATCACCGCACCAAACATGCGGATGTCGAAGAAGGTCTGGCACATCCACTGCCGTGCGCGGTCGATCTTGTCGGCGCTCTGGTCGTCTGCTTTCAGCCCCAGGGCGTCGTGGGCGCGCTGGTGCTGCTGATTGAGGATGGAGCGTTCCTTCACGTAGATGTCATAGCCGCTCTCGGGCTGGCCGTCCGTGGTCTTGGCAAGGCAGATGTAGTTGCGGATCTTACGCTTGAGGCAGACGTCGGAGACGAGGCCGTGGCCGGTTTCCGGGTCGATTCGCGGGGCGTTGCCCGCGTCGGGGTCCCCGTTGGGGTTGCCGTTGGTCACGTCGAAGAGGAATACGAAATCGTACCGGCGGTCAACGATGGTCTCTGAAGCGGTGGTCATTGCGTTTCTCCTGTCGGTCATCTTCTCTGGGGCCTGTTGGCCGTGGTTCACTTAGAAAGGGGAACCTGCTGAGCTTCCCAATGCTGGCGGTCTTCCTTGCTCATCCAGAGCCAGTGGCGCATGTGGTGGTAGCCGAGGACGAAGAGGCCCTGTTGGGTCAGGTCGAGGTGCGCAGGGAAACCGTCCAGCCGGGAGAGAACCTCATCGACTTGCCCTTCCAGCCAGCCAGCGGTACGTGCCTTCTTCTCGTCGTCCTTAGCCTTGCGGGCGTGGTGACGGAGGTTCTTAAGGATGCGGGGAAAGACAGCCACGGGAGTGGCGCTGGCCCCGCTGAAGAAGCGGTCCACCACCGAGGCGTTGACGTCGCCCAAGGCCACCTGCTGCATCCGCTCAATGACGGCCACGAGCCGCCCAAGCAGATAGCCGGGTTGTGTGTTGTTCGGGTCCATGGTTGTGGGGATCTCCTTGCAGCACGAGGTTTCGGGACGGTATCGCTTGCGACGGTTGAGGACGGCCTTGATGAGGGCGGCGCGGGCGTCACGCAGGGCACGAGCCGGGGATCTGTCCTTGGGCGTCTTTGCCTTACCGAGGCGCCCGATTTCGGCACGGTACCGGCCAAGGGCGCGGGTCAGCAGCGACAGGGGATAGTCCGTGCCCTGAAGAGCCGCGCGGACGAAGTCGGCCGCCAGGGGCGCAGGGATGGCGTCATCCCGGCCCAGAACGGCCACGGACTGGAGGAGCGTCCGCAGCGGGAAATGCGGGGGACGCTCGCCGCTCTTGCCGGGCGGTGCGTTGCGGGCAATCTCCAGGTCGGCGAAGTGCCTGGCGAGGTTCCGGGCCACGTTGGCGACTGTGGACTCGAACCAACCACGGACGATGGCCCGACCCTGCGCACCGCTGAGCGTGAGGGCGTAGAAGTCCGAGGGGTCGTCGATGCCGGCGTTCTTCCCCCGCCAGACGGCGCGGTACAGCTCGGCCACCTGCTGCTCGTCGGCCTCCAGGAGCGACGGGAGGTAGTCCAGCAGGTCGGCCTTCCCGGACGCCCAGTAGCAGACGACGGTATCGCCAGCGATGCGGATGTGCCGAATGCCGAGGGATTCGCCCGCAGCGTTCTGCGGACGCCGCGAGAGAAGGCGATTCAGGGCCGTGGCGCAACTCTCGGCGGCTTCCGTCGAGATGGGGGCGTTCTCGTTCTTCTTCCACCCGTACGATTCGAACATGTTGGATGGGCTGCCTAGAGGGATGAGCGCTAGTGCCTGCTTCTTGCGTTTCCCTTGAGGAACGTTCTTGATCTTGGGATGCTTACTGGCGGGGATCCCGGGTCGTCCGGTCACAAGGCATACCGAGAGGGCCCCCGTGTCTGACTTCCGGACACTTCGCTCTTCGCGCCAATATGCCCGGACTGCCGGTCGGTCGGTGACGAGCTTGTCAACGTCGGGCGAGTAGACGAATGCGATCAGATCGTTTGACCTGGCGCTCTCTGGGAGAATGTTCGGGTAATGAGCCGAAGCCTGGTGCTCCAGGAAACGCAGGACGGCATTGGCACCAGGGTCTTTCGTCGCCTCGGCGCACTCCTTCAGCCGGGCCTGGAACCAAGCGGCCCGGAGAGCCGCGTCTTCGCTTGAGAAGCTCTTCTCGGGGAAAACATGCCCCAGCACGTAGAGACCGTTGTCCACGAAGAACTCCGGAGGAGCTTTCGTCCCGGATCGGCTCGGGCTCTGTCGTGGTATACGCAGAGAGATGGGGGCTCCTTCGCGACCGTCCGCATCGATCTGCCTCGTGCCGTCTATCCCCAGAAGCTCCCCGTTTGCATCCACAGTGATGATCCAGGCGACGGGTTTCCATTCATAGTCCGGATCGCCGATGAGTTCTTCCTGCTGGGCTAGACGGTAAAGGGCTTGGAGGATCACGGGGCACCTCCTTCCGGTTCCGCTCCGGAAACCAGCATCACGCCGCCGGCGGGGACGGGGAGCACGCCGCCTTCCAGGCGGGCCTGGAAGAAGACCGGCCGGTTGTGCTCGGGGGCGTACTCGATGTCCCACAGCATGATGCCGATATCCTGCGTGATCGGGACCGGCGGCGGCGTATCGGCGGCGGGAATGACGTGGGCGACGAACTCCCGGCAGCCGAAGTACGGCTGGTGGTAGTGCTGGCCCTTGGCGACGCGGCGGTTGAACATAGCGAGGAACTTGGTCACGTCGTCGCCCACGCCGGCCCGCTCCGTGAGCGTGAAGTGGGCCTGGATAACGTAATCGACGTCGCGCAGGGCGACGGTGTTCCGCTGGGCGCGGTCCTGATCGGCGAACAGCACCGGGGCCGGTCCGCCGCAGTCGATCACCGCTCGGGCGGGAGCTACCGCCTTGCTGTTCACCTCGTTGCGGCGGAAGGCGACGAAGCGGATCGGGGCCAGCACCTCGATCCGCTCGATGTGCCATCGGACGGCGGGCTTCCAGAGGATGGCTTCCAGGATGCCCCGCGCGGCCGACGGGGTCATCACGGGGTACGAAACGCGTTCGACCTTCAGTTCCGGTCGCGTGAAGCACGCCAGCGGACCGAAGGCTCGGACGCGAACGGCGGGACTGCGTGTCCTTTCCATGTTTCTCTCCTTGCACCAGTGGTTTGAGGTCAGGCGATCAGGCCTGCCGGGTCGGGGGCAACCGGCTCCTCGACCACGAGGCCGTAGTTGTCGTCATAGAGCCTGTAGAACGGGGCCGTCAGCGTACGGATGTCGCCGGAGACGGTCTCGACGGCGCCGGCCGCCTCCATCGCTTCGAGCTGCCTGGGATAGACTGAGACGAGGAAAGGCTGAAGCCCCCGAAGCGTCTGGCGGGTCGGCTCCCGGCGCACGGTATCGACGCGGGCGAGCGCGTCGCCGTATGGAACCACCAGCGGGGTCGAGTATCCGTCCTCGATGAGTCTGAAACGCGCCGCCACCACTGCGAAACTGAACTCCTGGCGGTTCCGCTGGATGTCCTTCGCGTCGTGGTCCAGCTTCATGTAGAGCCTGCGGAAATACTCCTCCCAGATCGCCGGGCTCGCCGTGTCCAGGGCGTCTCCGGATGCCCGGAGCATGCTCAGTGTTGTATCGAGGCCCTTGGCGGGGGTGCCGGGCGGCGGCGGCGAGGCCGCGTGAAAGAAGTGGACCTCGCCATGCTGGAGTTTCCCTTCGCGGTTGCAGCGGCCGGCGGCTTGGACCATGCTGTCGAGCCCGCCCAAGGCGCGATAGACGATCGGGAAATCGATGTCCACGCCGGCCTCCACGAGCTGCGTGGACACCAGCCGGCAAGGCCCGCCAGCCCGGAGCCGGTGTTTCACGTCGTCGAGGACGTCCAGCCGGTGCTTCGCACACATGAGGGCCGAGAGGTGATGCCTTCCCTGCCCGGGCAGGAGGCGGGCGAGGGTGCGGGCGTCCTGCCGGCGATGGACGACGGCCAGCACCTGGTGGTGATCGGCCAGGCGCCCGGCCAGCTCGGGCCAGTCAAGGGGCTGACCATCGGGGGGCGGCCAGTGCATGCGAACCCGATGCAGAGTCTTAGCCAACGGGGCCGGTTGCTCGATGATCTCGTGCAGGTTCGGGAACCCCAGGGGCAGTGTCTCTCGCTGCTTCAAGGCCGGCTGAGTTGCGGTGGCCAGGACTGCCGTGCAGCCGTAGTGGTCCACCAATTCCCGAAGTCCCTCCAGAATCGAGTCGAGGAATCCTGTAGGCAGGGATTGGACCTCGTCGAGAATGATGACGCTTCTCCCCACGTTGTGAAGCTTCCGGCAGCGGGACGGGCGGTTGGCAAAGAGAGACTCGAAGAACTGGACGCTCGTCGTGACGATGACGGGAGCGTCCCAGTTCTCGGAGGCAAGCCGATGGTGAGGGCTCTCCTCGCCGGGGTCCAGGTTGGAGTGGTGCTCGATGACGTTCGCATCCCCTAGTGCCTCGCGATAGACGCGGGCATTCTGCTCGATGATGCTGGTGTAGGGAATGACGACGATCACGCGACGCAATGCGTGCGCTTCAGCGTGCCGCAGCGCAAAGGACATGGCGGAGAGGGTCTTTCCTCCCCCCGTGGGAACGGTCAGACTGAAGACGCCCGTCGGCGACCCGGCGGCCCTGCGGCAGGCACGGAGGACCTCCCCACGAGCGCGGTTGACCGGCGTGTCGGGGGCGCCTCGTTCGAGGCTCCCCAAGTAGGCGTGCAACCGGGCGGCGAGACGGGGAACGCTCTCGAACGGGGGAGTTCGTGCCCGAGCATTGGCGGGCCGGAAGAAGGCCTCCGTGTCGAGGAAATCAGCGTCCACGAGGGACGAGAAGAGCATGCGCGTCCAAAACGCGAGGCGACGGCGCATATTGAGTGGAGACAGGCCAGGCTGGGGACGGAGGAAAGCGGGCAAGGCTGGGATCGTCGCCTGGACCAGCGCGGGCGGAATCACGGAGTCGACACGCCCAAGTAGTTCCGCGCCCGCCAGGAGACGTTCCCTCAAAGGCGTTTGCCTGCCCTCGCTGGAGACGCGGTTGGGCATCCCCCCATGGTGACCGGCGATGGCGAAGGCCAGAGGGGCGCCGCGTCGCGGGTTCTTTGAGGCAGCGACAGCGGCACCGACAGCGCCGTGGTCTACGTGGCCTACTCCGTCGTGCAGATAGGTCTGGAACTCATGCTGGAATTTGCCCAGGTCGTGCCACAGGCCGGCCAGTCGAGCCCAGTCTTCGGCGCCGAAGGCGGCCGCGAACGCGGCGGCCAAATCGCTCGTGTGGCGCAAGTGTTCGCCGAGGAGATGCCATCGAGACTTGGGGACATCCGCTAGGCTGTGCGCGTAATAGTCCATCCGCCCTTGCCCCGTGCCCGTCCGTCGTTGGACGGAAAGGAGCTTCAGCATACGCCCAACAGGGCCCTCGGGCAAGGACCCGGCGGGAAACGGGAAGAATGGTCCGAACGGGATGACCTGCTATCGAACGGTCGCCAACGGCCTAAGCGGTCTCAGGTAAGTTCGTTTGGATCGCGTGTCGTCAGGCCCGAAGGGCCGGGCGTCAAGGGCAGAAAAACTCAAGAGAACTTACCTTACTCCGCTTAGAGTGGCGGTTCTGATCGTGTCGTGTGGGCCAGTCGCCCGGGCCCTACTCCGTTGGAGCCCGCTCCTTGACGTTGACCTGCTGCTGCCCCACGTTCACCTGCCCGGCTTGGCCGATGTTGATGCTGATGGGATGGGTCTTCAGTTCCCGCATGGCCCGGAGGTTCCGCAGGAACATCTGGTTGAACCGCTCCATCAGAGGCATCAGCCGCTCTTGGAGCTTCTTGATCGCGTCCTCGGCCACAAAGCCGTCAAACTCGTTGTTCAGGCGACCTTCCTTCTTGACCTTGACATGCGGCGGGTCGGCGTAGAACAAGTCGCTCTCGGTCAAGGCCAACATCCCGGCGATTTCCTTGTTCACTCGGATCGCGTGGAAGTAGGCCAGCACCGCCTGATCCAGCAGTAGAAGCTCGGGAACCGTCGTCAAGTTGTACTGCCGAATCCATTCCTGCCGGAGGCTGTAGGCGGTCAGCGAAAGCTCGGGCGAGACCTCGTAGAAGAGAGACAGGCTCCGAAGGAAGAAGCCCCCGTCCAGGTAGGCTTCGGTCGCCTCTTCAAACAACTCGGGATAGCGTTCTGGCCTCCGTCCGATCTCCCCGTCAAGGTGCCGGAAGGCCCTGCGGCGGGCCTCGCGTTCCACCAGCCCCTTCCTGGCCTCGCGGTTCTGCTCCGCCAGCTTGGCCATCTTGCGCCGCCAAGCGGACGGATCTTCTGGCTCGAAGATGCTCGGGTCAGGCATGTGTTGAAGTTCGTCTTGAGATTCCATTGCACACTCCGTTGAGTTCCTTGTCGGTGATCTTCCCATGGGTCCTGTCTGCCACCGCCGCGCGAAGCCTCCGCGCCTGATGCAGGAGGCCAATTGCCGCCCGATCGCGGGCCTTGTTCCGCTCCAGCCATCGCCGCACGACCTCCACCTGGTCGGCGGGTACATATCGCTTCCTCGCTCGCCAGACGCCGTTCTCAAGGCGTCGGAAGTGCAGGTAGGAATAGGGCCCATGCCTCTCGCCGCGCCGGCACCTGCACCCCGGCTTGCCGCAGCGAACGTACTCCGCCACGAGGTAGCCAACGGCTTCAGGCTCGATGTATCGTGTCACGTACATGACGCTCTTACGCACCAGAACGGCGCGCCCTCATGCAGCGCAAAGCAGGCCGTCGAGCGCATCAATCCTGCCGCGTTACGATTCCTCCCGCGGTTATGGGCGACGGCAACCGACATGATCCAAGTGACGCTCGATCGGCTTCCGGGGGCCTGTACGGCCTTCCAGTCGGGGAACGGCTCCTGGAGGCCCCGAGGACGCGTTCGGCGCTTCTGGCGGCCAGAACGGGCCGTCTCGCCTGTTCAGCAGGCTTCTGGTAGCCGCCATCATCCGTCGCCCCTCCGCACCAGCATCCGGGCCACCATCACGCGCTCGCGGGGGGAAAGCTCTCGGATCACTTCGGCCCGTTCGTCGGCCGGCAGGTCGGCGAGAAGGTCCGCCAGCACGTCCAGCCGATCCGCCCGATTCGGCCCGTTTCCAGCCTCGCTGGTGCAAGCACTGGTGCAAGCGAGTGCGCCAGTGTCCGGAACCTCTTGCGGTTCCGGATGGTTAGAAGTATCAGCAGCGAGCCTTCCAAGCTGGTTGTTGAGGGTTCGAGTCCCTTCGCCCGCTATCGATGCCAAGCAGCGACAATCGTGCCACGTGGCGACATCCTCTGCCAACTACGCCACCCCCCGAGCCTTGCGGGACGGTCCGCCTCGGCCGCCCGTCTTGCCAATCGCTGCCACCCGCGACATACGTTGCCAATTCCGGACTGCCTTCCTGCACCAAGACGGTCACCCGCGCGCCCCGAGAGCACCGAGTTGGTCACCACGAGCGAAGCGCCTTGTCGCCCCTTGCTCCGAGCCTGCTGGCGTTGGACAATCCGCCATGAGCTGAGTCTGCTGCCAGGAAGAAGATGGAATACGCTCGGATCGGCAAGCTGGAAGAGCGCGACTTCGACGCCATCGTGACCCGTGCCGGTGGAAGGAGACTGTCAGAGGACCATAGCCGGGAGGAACGGCCGAACGCGGACTACGTCCTCAACGAAGCCGTTCTGGAGCTGAAGCTCATTGAGGAAGAGGGGCTGGAGAAGGCTCAGCGGCAGCGCAGAGTGGCCGCGACCTTCCGCCGACAGCAGCAAGACCGACCCGTCGTGGTTCTGCGCCCCGAACTCCTCGACGGCGCTGGCCAGCGGGCCTACTACGCCGCCATGGCAGGTCCGATCAAGGGGGTGGTCAAAAAGGCGTCCAAGCAGCTGCAGGAAACGGCGGCCGATCTCCGTCACGACCCCATCAGGGTGCTCCTCCTCATCAACAATGGCTATGGTGCACTGTCCCATGAGGAGTTCAAGGACATTGCCTTCAGGCGTGCCTGTAACGACACGCGGGGCATCGACTGCGTGGTCGTCGGGGGCCTCTACTACTACAGCAACACGTTCGACATGTACTTCTTCCCTCGGCTGGAGGCGTGCCCGATCAACGCAGATCGCCCGTTCAGGTCTTGTGGCCAAATGCTTGACGAATGGTTGCGGTTCTCAGAACAGTTCATGACCGAGTTCGTCCGCGGCACCGCCCAGCGTTCCCAGACTCGCCTGCCTGTGGTCGATCTCAGGTACGAGATCGACGGTATCACATACGTCAAGCCAGCTCCGGGGATGGGTGAGCCTTCGGACTTCTGGCCCAACGGTCGACCCAGGTCAAACTCGACAGGCATCACGACCTGCCCGCCGGTTGCGAAGACCTTCCCCGACCTCGATGACGGGAACTGGCGCCGGTTCAGGGATCGCCTGCCCGGGAGCGGATTCTTCAAGGCAAGCTACGCCGAGTGGGTCAACTTCAAGCGTGAAGAGGGGGAGAAGCTGGGTGAGGTCACCAAGCCGTTTGTTCCCATCGCCATTGACTTCGACGCATGCGTGGCTTGGTGCGTCGAGCAGAAGCGGCGTCTTGATGTGTCGAGCATCTGCCAGTATGCCAACACGCTCTTCTCTGAGGCAGTCTGTGGACTTGCAGGTGGAGCCCGTGACAGGTCGGAGGTCCGGGTCATCGCTACGGACTGCGTGCTGCTCACAACCGAGGAGATCGGCCAGGACAAGGCGGATGATCTGTCTTCCATCTACCGCATCACCGAGGGAGTGGCAGGGAGCCGACGGCGGATCATCCTGGAGGACGCCCGGATCTTCTTTGAGCACGCATTGGCACTTGCCTGCGCGTACGCGGTCAAGTTGGGCGTGGGTGCTGTTCTCTACGAGAAAGACCTGACACATGCCTGGCTGTGAGGAGCCAACCGGTCTCTGGCGTGCAGAGATGCCGCCATCGGCGGCGGCTCGCAGTTGTGGAGCGCTATCCTGCACCAAGACGGCCACTCGCGCGCTCCGAGAGCATCGAGTTGGTCACCGGCCGGAAGGCCCCGGCTCCCCCGCGACCGCGGCAGCCTCACGCTCTTCGCCGGCCATATCGCCGAGAGCGAGCAGTGGGTCGAAGTCCAGACCCTTGGGCGCACCGTCCGCGAGGGGGCCCTCCGGCCCGCCAAGCCCGACAACTACTGGCTCGACTGCCTCACCGGCTGCGCCATCGCGGCGGGACTGGAGGGTATCCACACGCCCGGCCAAGGATCGGTGAGGCGACGCAAGCGCTACACCCAGCAGGATCCCCGCAGGTAGGATGCGTGACTCTCGCCGTCGCCGCCTGACGCACGTGGGTATGGGGCAGGAGAAGATCTGTCTGCGATTCCGCCACTCCCGGTGATGCTGGCTTACGGCCGCGTGCGTGCAGACGCCCCCTCGACAGACTGCCCCCCTTTGGGGACGCATCGTCGCAGTTGCATGGTGCCTCTGCGGCGGCTCAGATGGTAACATGGCTCTGGCCCCTGGTGCTTTGGAGTGAAGCATCGACTGAGGTCCTGCGATGTCTCATACGGGACGCCCACGTATCGTGTACCTTGATCCTGGCGATCCTGCCTATGTGCGCCTGGTCCGCGACACGGCAGAGGCCTTCCGTCTGGCGGATGTTACACCGTTCCTCGGTGCAGGCATCTCCTTCGAACAGCCCTCACAGCTCCCAATGGCATCGGCACTCGTGTCTCCGCTCGTTGATGTTCTGTCACGTGCGGCGTGCCAGATGTATGACGAGGTTGGCTCATCGGATGCTGAACGTCTCGAGTTGGACGGCGTGTTAGCTGCCGCTCGACTCGAGCGCCTCCTGGATATGCTACATACGACGTTCGGGGATGAGGCCCTGGCGTACCTCTCGCCGTTGATGGGCACCTGCTGGAACCCGAACCATGCCGCCATAGGCGCGTTGGCACGACAGGGGTTCCTGTCCCGTTGCATCACGCTCAACTTCGACCTCCTCATCGAAGAAGCATCTCGGGTCCACGGCGTATCAAGTAGGACGACATGCCCACTTGTCGGCAAGAGCTTCCTCACTGGTTCTGGTCCTGCATCCCTTAACGTGGTAAAGCCGCACGGCTCGTTCATGCCGACGGCTCGCGCCGAAGGCCCACATCCTCTGCTGTCTGCCACACTCTCTCAGGTTGGCAGCCGACCCATGCCGAGCAACGTGAAGGCGATTCGTGCGTGTGTTCAGGACTCCCGCACTCTCGTCGTTGCCGGATATAGCGACAACGATTGGGACATTTTCCCAATACTCCCGCGTATCCAGGAGTCCTTACGTCGCGTCATTTGGATCGATTACCGGTCCGAGAGCGACGTCCGGGCACGTGCCGCCCCGTGGGGGAACGATCCAACGTTCGACGCACTCCGCGATCGGGTATACCCCTGGATGGCGCGCCTGCCGTGTGATTCCTGTATACTCCTCGGTCGCGCACGCCTCTTCCTCTGCGATATCCTGGGCGAGTTGCACATCTCAACAGAGAGTTGCAGGGAGCTTCCAGCTTCGCAGAGCGCCGACGCGCGAAGGTTCGATCCATCAGGGGGCTGCTCTGACCCCCGATCGCTTAGGACGATGGTAGCTTTCGCGTTACTCGTACAGCAGCGCAATTGCCTAAGCGAGCGTCTACTTTTCTGGCTCCGACGCCAGGTACGAAGAGCCAAGATGCTCGACCTCATGGCAACCGTCGAAGATGCAATTGGGCATACTAAGCATACAAACCGGAAACTGACGACTGCTGTGCTTTGCACGCGACGCGCGAGAACGCTGTGGCGAGCGATCGGTGAATCACCCAAAGTAGCAGAACTGACGCTCTGGCTAGGCCTCAAACAAGCGAACCTTGAAGCCCGGCTGGGCTGCTGGGGCGGGCCGGCGGGCGGCGCGGAGGTTGGCCGGTCGCCGGGATCGGCGGGTGTCGCTGCCTGATTGTGAGCCGATCATGTTC